>MDSX01019724.1_pt1 | contig 12637 bp, 16 predicted proteins | sample 811141 | NCBI WGS metagenome assembly MDSX01 (sample SAMN05326642, study PRJNA326480) | marine metagenome | isolation source: seawater | place: Atlantic Ocean: South East | collected 2010
GGCAAGCAATGTCTCAAGACATGCAAAACCATAATCAAGAGGCTTGCCTTGTGATGGTCTGTAATGTGGTAGTTTTTCATTGTTATAACAGACACCAATTGCACCTGCACACAACTGCACCAGTGCAGCACGATCCAAATCACCTGCCCACAGTGCAGTAAATTGCATACAGATTGCCAATGATCTTGGCTGTTGTGGTTTTTGCTCATTTATAGTCATGTCGATTCCTAAATTTGTTATTGATTATGAGTATACTACACCATTAAAACACTCAAATGATACTGTGATTGTGTTTGGGTCACCTTCTGAGAATGATGCTGTACAGATACAGGTGTCAAATGTTGCCAATGTGTCTCCATCACTATCACCAACAGCATCACCATCAACCTCAAAGATGATGTTGATTGCATACTCATCTGTTGAGACTGCACTTGATGATGATACATTTGCAGCATATGAGCCAGTTTTGTTGATGAAATCCAGTACAGAGCCAGCACTTGATGATGTAAACTGTCTCATATAGATTGTGAATGAGCCTGTAATTGGCTGATCGTCACCACGTCTGACAGACTTGATTGTGCCTCTGTCTCTTATGATTGTTCTATCTGATTTTGTTTGCTCAAAGGAAAAATTGCCCTCCTCATAGTCGACAGTTAATGAGATTGGTGTTGGTGTAGTGCCATCACGTAATTTGATAACGCCATCACGTCTGACTTTTGGTGCTGTTGAGTATGCCATGTTGGCCTCCTAAGTTGTTGGTAGTGTGTGAAATACATTAAAATCTATATTGTGTATTGCATATTCAAGGCTCTGTTGTACTACTCTAGTTGAGCGTACATATCGCACTTGTATATCGGTATTGTATGAAGTTAAACATGCCCTTATTATATCACCCTCAGCATCAAGTGCTGCATCATAATCTGTTGGATACATATCTTTTGGCCTCAAACGATATGAGAATGAGACTGTCACAAGGCTTTGCATATATGGGCCTGTTCTTTTTTGTCTCTCTCCTGAGTCTTGTGAGGTACGTACATCAACAGTAAAGCCTTTGTGTGCAAGTGTGTTTGCAACTCTGCCAAAATACTGAGGAGGCATTTTGACCAAGTTAAAGCCAGCCAGTGCATCAACTTTGGCAGATATCAAAGACCGTACTTGAGCAAATGTTTGACTCATTATCGTCGCCTTCTATACATATACGGGCCTGGTCTATTCAAATAGATTGCTGGTTGGCCTCCAGTGCGTTTGTCAGCATCATCAGGCTTACCCTCATGACCTTCATCATAAGTGAAATTGATCATTGAATACTCATCTTGATACAAACGGTAGTGCTCTTGTGCCAATTCGAGATATCGAGAGCCAGCACCTTGTGACATACCACTATGAAAATCACGAAATATCAAATACAATGTCAGATGTCTGTGACTCTCTGCAAATGACTCTGGTGATGTTACCAAATACTCATACCCCATGCCCTGATTCCTGAGCCTTCTCAAAATCGTATACCAAGCACTATCAAGATATTGCTGATATGATGTGATTGTTGATGGTCTCAGATTTGCAAGATCAGTGTATACCTCCTCCAAATCAGCATCAGTGATAACAGGATACAAACGCCTCAAAACAATTGCTGCCATACGTCTGAACAAAAACACAGTGCCACCAATGGTGACATTGTACTCTTGCACATAACCCTCACCCAAGACCAATGTTGTTGCCAACTGTGTTGATGTGTGAGCATATTGCACAGAGCCATCTGCAAGAATAGTGCAAGCACCATCTTGGATGACCATGCCACCACTTGGCTTGAGCAAAGTGTATGTTGCTGATGTAGGAATCACTTGAGCACCATTGTGATAGATTTCAAGCACAGTGTTTTGTGCTTTGCCTCTCTCCAGTAACTCAGTAACTCTCACACGTGCTGTGTATGGTGTATCTGTAGCCATTTATTATGCCTTGATTATGATGTACCATGCACTATCATCACAAACTGCAAGACATGACTCACCAACTGCCAATGTGCTCTTTGTTGCACCATTGTGATCATTTACATTGAGAGATTGTGCAGATGTTGCAATATTGGATATCCAAAATGATGAGCCATCTTTTGGAGATGGCAAAACCAAAGAGGATGCACTTACACCTGTACAATCAACAATTTGATATGATCCATCTTTATACGTTGCAGTGTATGTTGATGAGTTGATTGTGCGAGTATCAACACCATTTTTGTGCTGTAAGCGTCTGCCAATCTTAAATGCTTGTGTCGAATTATATGCCATGCTAACCTCCAAAGTTTATTTTGATATATTAAAATATATGGCTTTTGTTAAGATATAAGTGTTTTTGTGTAAAGATAATTATTTTTTCTTTGCATTTGATTTTTGTATGTGTTTTCTCACTTGGCTTTGTGCATCTCGGAATGAGATATCTTTGCCTGATTTTTTGGATGATTCCATCAATCTCTTTGCTGTTCTGTCAAATGCTTTTTTGTCGTTTTCATAACTCATAATGATTTTTCCCATTTTTGATAATGTCATCACATGCTGTTTGCATATCTGTCAATAACTCTTTGAGGCCTTTCAACTTTGCAGCAATCTCTGGTATATGTTGAGACCTTGTATGTCTCTCAATTCGTCTTTGTATCTCTGCCATCTTTCTTTGCAAAAACTGCTTGTGTGGTATCTGCAAAGCAGCTTGTTGCATCAATTCCAATCTCCACATTGCAAATGCATCTCTGTCAAATGTTACAACCAACTCACCACCAAGAGACTCAATGTGTGCAAACTTTGTTGCCCAATATTGGCCACCTCTTGCAGGATAAGAGCGCAAATAATCATGCTCACTTGGGTGCAGCACTTTGATACCTTTGTCAGCCAATCTCACTCTTGCCATGCCTGAGTCTGGATTGTTTTTGTAACCTCTTGAGCCATTGACACCAGGTGTCTCATGATGTGTTTGTAGATCAGGTAGCCAAACAGGTTTTTGAGATGTCTTTTTTGTTTTTGGATTGACTACATCAAAATAGTGTAATTCCCAATTTTTGGGGTGATGTTTGAAAAAAAACCGATTGTTTGATCTTGTTGGTATGACAATTGATGCTTGTTGTTGTTGTTGCCAAGGTTGTGCTAATTGTTCAAATTTCATGTTGATTCCTAGTTGAAATATGTATGTCGATTCCTAGATAAAAACTGTTCTAGGGATGACCAGGAACCGACATGAAAAAAGCCAATCCCCAGTACAGAAAGAAGTAAATCTTTTTTTTGAATTGCAAATGTGGTGTGATTATGTGGTTGACTTGATCACAACCCCTCTGTCATCATCAACAACAGAAAGCCCAAGATAAGCATGTCCAATAATTGATGTGATTGCCTTTGCACCATCTCTCTCCATCTCAACAAGTACTTTGCCAAGAGACAATGATTGAGCAGCACCAGGCAAAGATGCAGGGACACCATCAGCATAAGCCAAAGCACCAACACCAAACATGGCAGATAAATGAGCACCACCAGCATTGTTGATATAAGATGATTTGTAAACATCTACACCAAGCAAGTTGCCAACATAACCAGGCCCTTTTGCTTGCAACATATCTTGTGTAGCAGACATGTATGAGATTGCATTTCCTGTCTCATTTCTCAAACTGTCTTGCAACTCAGTCAAAGCAACTGGATGCAAAATACTTGCAAATGGTGCAATTGCACCTTTGTTGCTTGCAGCCTTCTCAAGTTGAAAAATTGCATTGAAAAAGTCATCTACTGACATTTGAGTTCCAGCAGCACCAACAATGTTTGTAAAATCATCAATTGCATCAGCAGTCTTTGATGCAAATGTTGCCTCATAAGATCCTGCCATTGATTGTGCCAATCGGAAAGGATCTATATCAGATCCGCCAAATCCAGTCATTGATGCCATGTCAGTTATTTTGTACATCAAAGCCAATCTAGCAACAGCTATGTCAACTTTGGCATCTGTGAAATCTTGAGTAGTTGCAGCATCTGCCTCATTTGTAGGTGTCTCAAAAATATCAAACCCGTCAAGACCTGCCTTTCGTACTCTGATTGTATCTGATCCAAGTCCATTGACTGAGCCAGCATATGAGATATATGGTGAGTTTCTGAGATTGGTGATGTCTCGCAATAAAAGATTGATTTCTTGGCTGATCATTGCTGATAGTCTTAGATCACCCTCAAGGCCTGCATGTGATGCATCTGATTGGCCAAATGTTATTGTTTTTGCCATTGTGATTATCCTCTAAAGATAAAAAAGTTTATATATATGTTTATCGTTTGTATCATCTTTTTTTTGTTTTCTCTGCTGTTGACTGGTGCGACCATAAACAAAATAAGTGTTGACACACAAAATGTATAAGCAAAAAGTATGCTATAAGTCTTTATATCATATTATTTGAGGTTTTGTATCATGAGCAATAAAAAAGAGTTTTCTGAGCAGGATATTGAGCAAGCAAAGCATCTGTTGAGATTATCATATACACTTGAAGAGTCAGGTGTTGATCCTGAATGTATTACAAGAATGTGCATATTTGTTGCAACCTGTTTTGCCATGAATCACCAAATCACATCTGCTGATTACAAAAAAATAATTGAGGAGACTTGGAATGAGATGCTCAAAGCAGTTGGAGATGATGCAGCCTTTGAGATTATCACTGATGATGTAAATGCTGAGACTTGGATTGGCAAACCAATCACAGATGATGAGCAATAAAAAAAATGCTCTTATGAGCCAAGCATTTTTTTGGATGTTTTTGATGTGTTTGTTTTTGGCCATCTCAAAAATATTGTAGATGAAAAAAGCCATCTGCAAAGAGATGGCTTTTGTTTGTCCTATCTGGTCAAATACATTTGACTGATTATGTCATGTAAGTGATTAAAACATCATCTCCATCTGTCAATGCTGCACCAAAACTCAGACGTGTCACACCTCCAACAACTGACAATGTGAAATCATCATTATTGGATGCAGAGCCACCAAGTGCTGTTTGATTGAGCATAGCCAAACCATTTTTGTATGCCATGATACCATTTGCAAATGCTGCATCAACTTGTCTTGCAAGATCAATGTGTAGAGTTGATCCTCCTGAGATTGTTGATAATTCTTGGTATGCCAAAAATCCAACTTTGCTTGCAGTGACACTGTCATCTGCCAATTTGGCTGATGTAATACAACTGTCTTGCACTTTGCCTGTACCAATCCCAAGAGCCTTAACTCTCAAATTGTTTCCACCAGGATCAATCTCAATAGATGAATCATCAACTTTGATATCAACATCATTCACATTGAAATCAAGACCTGCACCTGGTCTGAATTTCACAGCATCAGCATCAATCTGAATACCAGGCCCTGTGTTGACAGAGAGAGCAGAGCCAGCACCACCAAGCAAACCATTGCCAGCAACAGATGATGATAGTTTTGCCTCAGTGATATTTGCATCAGCAATTTTGCTGGTGATGACTGAGTTGTTTTGCAACTTGCTTGATGTGATACCTAAATCTTTCAATCGCAATGCATCAGAGTTGGTCTCAATGGTAGAATCATCAACATTAACCGCCAAGCCAGTTGATGAGTCATGTGAGAGACCATCACCAGCAACAGCAGCTGCAATTTTGCTTGCAGTAATTGCACTTGATTGTATTTTTGCCTCAGAAACGCTGAGACTTGCAAGTTTTGCCTCAGTGACAACTGAGCCACCTAATTTGACAGTAGAAACACTAGAATCAGCCAAGTTGGCAGTTGCAACAGCCAATGCTGCAATCTCGTTGCCTGTGACTTGATTTGTACCAATCATGCTGGTTGTAATTCCATTTGCTTTAACTTGCAAATTTCCTGATCCATTTATCTCAAGAGATGAATCATCAACTTGTATATCAACATCATTGCCTGCAAAATCAAGACCTGCACCAGCACGAAAAACAACAGCATCACTGCTTATGTTGATACCAACACCTGTTGCAATATCCAAACGATTGCCTGTTTTGGTCAATCCATTACCAGCAGTAATTTGCCCAAGTCCAGTAAACTGCACAAATGTCACTGAGTCAGAGCCTAGTGATGATATCTCAGCACTTTGATAATATCCTTGATCAGCATTGTCAGAACCTTCTTTGATAAAGATAGCAAGACCGTTTAACTCATCAGCACTGTTGGCATCTGCTGATCTTGTCATTGCAGAGGCTGCACCATTGAAATCATATACACCATTCTCAGATGCTGTTGTTTGATTCTTGACAAGTATTCTGTCTCCACCTGATAATGTAATGCCATCAAAAGATGTGCCACCAGGATTGGATAAATTGATATTTGCAGTTGATGCAACACGTGCTGGCTCTTTCCAAAATACACCTGCACCAACCAAACCATCAACATAACTCTTGATAGCAACATCAGATGCATTTGTTGGGTTTGCTGCTTGCAATGTTGCTGATCCAAAATTCCAAGTGCCAGTCAAATCTACTTTTGCAGCAGTGACAACACTATTGCCAAGCAATGATGATGAGTTGATGACACCAGCAGCAAGTTTGGCAGAGGTAATTGCACTGGATGCAATTTGGTCTGATCCAACTGCATTGTCTGCAATTTGAGATTGACCAACACTATCATTGGCAAGTTGGGTTGAAGAAATAGAGGCATTTTGTATCTGACCTCCTCGAATTTGTACGCTCATAATAATTCTCCTATGTTATATTATGTTATGTAGGTGAGTAAAGAATAATGACATTTTCACCTGCAACAGGTGTGAATGTTAGAGTAAATGTTGTAGATGTTGTTTCTGTGTAGGTATCACCACGTGTCTGCATGACACCATTAAACCACACAAAGAGTTTACCTGATTCATAGGTCTCAGGTACTGAAAAAACAACATTTGAGCCATCAACTTGACTATTGAGATCTGCATATTTCATTGTAGATCCTCCAGTGCTTATATTGTTATAAATAAATCCCATGTCTACTTCTCAATCAATGCAACATACACTGTTGCATTGCCTTCTGATGATGCCACAAATATTGATTTGGCTCTTGATTGACCTCTACCAATCGGGGCCTCATAAGCATTGTTTGCTGGTACAAAAAATCTTTTGTCCTCTGGTATCGTTTGACCATCTGTGCAACCATTTTGGCCAACAAACAATTGTTTTTGTGGACACCCTATTTGCACCATATTGCATTGAGATGGCAAAATGATCTCTGTGGCATTGGTTGAGACTGTGATAACTTCATAATGTGGAAATGTTTTTTGGTCTGTTACATCTAAAGGCATGATCATCCTCCATACTTTGAACGCCATTGTTTCATGATGGCATCTCGATTATTTTGATAAAAGTCACTATCACTGAGGCCTCTTGAGATAATGTCAGGTGATTCCTGTGGAGGCATTGCACCAGCATTGACATTTGGTGGTTTTGGCCCTGCCAATAATTGACTTGCTTGTCTTTGCCAATCAGGTGCTTGCTTTGTTGGTGCTGCCTCTGCTTGCTCTGTTGTTGGCTGTTCTGTTGGTGCATCAGGTTGTTGTTGTTGCAACTGCATCAAATGTGGTCTCAACACTGTTGGTGCTGAGTCTGGATTTGCAACAGCAGACTCAAGCCAATCAGTCAATGGCACTCTCTCTTTGTTTGATAGTTTGCTTTGTGATTTTTCATATGACCATTCTATTGCCTCAATCATATCATCATCAACAAGGCCATGTTTGGAGATGGCTTTATATCTGTCAAATCTGTTGTTTGCTTGTTGCAGCTGCTCTCTGTACTCATCCAACTGTTGTGCCAACACATCTGATGTGCCTGCACTCTGTTTGGCTGCATCCAAATCTGTTTGCAATGTGCGCAATTTCTCCTCTGCTTGTTGTGCTCTTGCACTGACTTTTGATATTCTCTCTTTGATAACAGTCTCCATGTCTGTTTTCAAGACATAGGTTTCACCATCATCACCAGTAATTGTTTTCATGTCGGTATATCCTTTTGTTGTAGTTAAAGTATTATATTGTATATTTCAAATGCAAAATGATGCATCAATCTCCAATATCAAAGATTTGTATAATAAACTATATATATTGTGCTCTCTCTTTTCTTATCTTATCAAGCATTGTGATTGCACCTTGCTCATCAAGATCAGGATACATCATTTGCATTGCTGTGATTGGTGATATAAGACCAGCATTGAGTTTTTGAATGATATCCTCTCTTTGTGCTCTTATCTCATCTGGTGACAATGGCAAAGCCTGATAACTGACTCTATAACCATCCTCAGGCAAAGACTCACCCAAAAACCTATTTGCCAATATTGCAGATTTTTGCATCAACTGCTCATCAGCCATGCGAAATACAGAGGCATATTTTTTTTGTGCCTCTCTTTGTCCTGTACGACTGACAGCCAAAGCATATCCTGATCTCGGGTCACCTGATGTGCGTTGCAACTCACTTGGTGAGATTCCTGCACTTGTTGCAACTCTATACTCATACTTTGCAATCGATTCCAAAAATGATGCAACATCTGCACCTGGTGCAAACTGTCCCAAAACTGGCTGAGTATCCTCAGTTGGTTGGAACATCAATATTGTGCTTGGATCTGTGGAGATGCCTGCACGTCTTGCAACACTGTCTTGATCAAGTTGTGTCAATCCTTGCAAAGTCACGCCTATGGCGTACTTTTGAGGCCAACTGCAATCTTTTAATAAATGACTATAAAAACAGTAGAATACTGCACTTTGTAATGAGCCATAGACCAATTGTGATTGTGCGTATGTATCCCAAAGATAACCAGTTTTCTCTGCATGATACATAACGATTGGCAAAAATGGCTCACCTTTGCTGTCAAAATATGGATAGTTTGCACCCTCATGAGCAGGATGACCCATAACCTCTTTTGATACATCATCACCAATGCTGCCATCTTGATTTGCAATGTACATGCCAAACTTTGGATTTGCTTTGTCTCTGATATCCAAAACATCATATACATACACATGTTTATCATTGATTTGCCTGATTCTCATCTCAGCAAAATATGTTGGCTCATCAGGCACGTCAGGTGATGCATGACAAATCACATAGTCAGGTGTTACTATTCTGTATTGTATTCCTGGATAAGATGCACTAGAGTTGTGAGCATGTGGAGATACATCAATCCTCATGATACATTCTCTCAATCCAAGTGTATACTGTTGCATACGTTGCATCAGAGGCCAAAGACCAGCATTGTAGAGATAACCATCATGACCAGTCAAAGGCTCAATATCTCCAGTTGCATTTGTTATGATTGGTTTCTCTGTGTACAGCACTGCCAACTGTCTTGTCACCTGCTCAAAGACATTTGATGAGAGATCACTTGGCCCCCATGCCTCACGTCTGTCAGATGGCAAATGTCTGTATAATTCATCTTCCAAATCTTGTTCCCAAGTGCCTTGCAACATACGTCTCCTCAGAGCAGTGTGTTGCCATCTTGACTCATCTGCTTGAGTTGGTGCTAATGGTTTCTGTGGTATCATCATGTTATTCTCACTCTTGTTGGAGGTACATATCTGTAGTCTATGACGGGCATAATTGCGTACCTGAGGGCATCAATGCAATGGCCATACTCATCACGTGACCTTTGTGATTGTGTTCTTTTCATAGTCCAATTCATAATGCTTGCCAGTGTTCTTTTTGCCTCTGGTCTGATATAAAATTGTTTTCGTGACATTATTGCATGTAACATTGATGCACCAAAATACACACTGTGCCTGTACTTGATTGCAGTCTTGATGGTGTATGGCAAACCTTTTGGAGGCAAATGTAAAATCCTCTCAAATGCTCTCATCAGCACCAAATTGCTCATCTTTTTGACTCTCTTATCTCTTGAGCCTGAATGTGTGTTGTCTCCAGTCCAAGTGCAAATTGCTGGATCTACACCATTGTTTTTGCACATCTCCAATATTGCCTGTGCATGGTGCTCAGGTGCTGCAGCACCACCAACACGCTCATCAAGCACATAGATTGTTGGTGCTTGTATGTCTCTCATATCAATGCAACAAAGTATTGCAACTTGTGTGTTTGGCTGACTACCATGATCAATGCCAACTGCAAATTTGTAATCTCCACCAGCAGGCACTGGCTGTGATGACACCATTGTTTGTGGGTCAAACGTATCAAAGATGATGCCCTGTGGTGTGACATCCAGTGAGCCTGTTATTCTGGCCTCTCGGTCTATTGGCAAATAGTTTGCTGTAATGGTGTCAATCTGATGCTGTGAGAGTATTGGTTTGCAGCCTTTTGGTGTTGTCTCCTCAACAGTCAAAGGTGCTCTATGCACTGAGATTCTATCTTGCTCAATCATATCTCTGATGTATGAAACATCAACACTGCCAACTGGTGTCATTGAGATGGCCAATGTGCCTGACTTGCCACCTGCACCCCCTCTGAGAGTACGTGCAAGCAACTCATTGAATGTCAGAGCATCAACAGGCTCATCTATAGCAACAATGTTTGCTGTTGCTGATGCCAAACCAAGCCCTTGATTTGCTGTCTTGATTCTTATGATGCTGCCATTTTTGAACCTGACAACAGGTGCCAAACCTCTAAAACCTTTACCAGGCACAAACTCAACATCCTCATGCAATTCGTCTTTTGGGCACATATTCCATAACTTTGCTTGTATTGTTCTTGATTGCTCATGACTATGTGTGACAAGCCATGCCTCGATTGGTGGAGGATCGGTCTTGAGCAATGGATGTCTATTGAGACAGTGATATAACAACAGAGCACAAGTTGCAAATGTCTTGCCAACTTGATTGCCACCAAGCAAGAGTTTGACTGGAGATGCATCATTGATATATGCCTCCTGTGGTGGTGTTGCACAAAAGAATCTCAGAGGATCTTGCTGACTTCTGTGTTTAAGCTGCAATATCCTCTTAACAAAGGAGATGTCTCTTTTGTTACTTATTTGCACTGTGCAATATCTCTGCCAACTGTGGAATCAACTCAATCATATTCTCAGCGAGCAGATTTTTCCACTCATCTTTTGTGATCTTGTCATCATCCTTCTTTGCATCTTGCATATCTTGCACTGCTTTTTTGAGTTGGTCAATGATTATACTGGTGACATTCCACCAAGGTATTTTAATTCTCATAATATCTCCATAGATAAATTTGTTTATAATATATCATACAAATCAAGTATTTGTTGATTTGTGCAAGGTATATCAAACTAAAACAGTTTGAGTTGTTGTTGATGGTCATCAAGTCTTTGCTTTGCTATGTTAAATATATTTGTGTCTTTCTCTATTCCTATAAAATTGCGTTTTGTGTTCATTGCTGCAATTCCAGTTGAACCACTACCCATGCAATTATCAAGCACCAAATCATTTTCATCTGTGTATGTATTGATCAAATACTCAAGCAATTTTACGGGTTTTTGAGTTGGATGCATACCACGTCTAACCATATTACATTTTTGTATTGATGATGGATATTTATAGTCTAAATTGCCTCTTGATTTTTCAATATATATCTCTTGATTTTGCACACCACAAAACCCCTTTCTAGGTTTATTATTTCTCTTGTTTTTCTCAAGACGCCTCTCCATTTGTGGATGATATTTGTGTGCTTTTTTTGAGAAAACAACAATATTCTCATGATATTTCATTGGTTGATATTTGAGTACACCAATATTAGCACCTTTGTCTTTTTGCCATATCCACTCATATCTAAACCATTTGATATTGCTACACACCAATCTTGATGTAAATGGCTGAGAGCCAAACAAAACAATTGCTGCTCTCTCTTTGATGATACGTTTGTATTGTTGCCAAAGCAAATCAAAATCAATTACTGTGTCCCATTTGCATGCTGTGGTGCCATATGGCAAATCACACAAAATCAAATCAATACTATTGTTATCAATATCTTGCATTGCATTGAGACAGTCTTTGTTGTGCAGTGTTATCATGTCAGTTTATCCTGGTATTACTTTTTGAAAGGCAGTACATTGTTGTATCTTGCCAACTCATCAATTATTTCCTGCCTCAACACTGGTGGCAAAGATATGATTGCCATAACTGCCTCTTGTCTCAAATGCTCATCAGATGCTGCATCAAGTGCATCAGTCTCTGCCTGCTCTGCCTTGATGGCTCTGATTTGATCTACAACACTTTGATATTGTCTTTGTAGTGCTGCATATGCTTGCCAACTTTGTGATGCCATTGCCTGTGACATTGCCAGTCTCAAATCTTTGGCCTGTGCCTCAAATAACTCAATATGAGTAGCAGGTACATCATCAGCATCATTCTCTCTCTCTGGTATCTCATCAAACACTGCATCTTTGCGAAAATTATCGCGTCTCTCCAAAATCCAAGCTGCTGCCTTCCAATCTTTCTCACTGGCATTGATAACTCTCTCCAACAAAAATTGCTGTCTTTCATGTTCTGCTCTTTTTACACACTGTAAAAATTGTTTGTATTTATCGTTTTTTCGTGTTGCCTCTCTGCCTTTTCTGAACCAGTTATAAATTGTTTTTTCACATACACCAACAGCAGATGCTGCTGCTTTGTATGTGCAACCTTTTCTGATGGCCTCACAAAACGTCTCACGTTTTTGTTTGTCTAGCATGTCAATTCCCTGTTTTTTTTGAAAAAATTTGTACGTAA
>MDSX01076931.1_pt1 | contig 12637 bp, 10 predicted proteins | sample 811141 | NCBI WGS metagenome assembly MDSX01 (sample SAMN05326642, study PRJNA326480) | marine metagenome | isolation source: seawater | place: Atlantic Ocean: South East | collected 2010
ACATCACCCTGATTGCGGCTCGGGTTCGTACCCATAATTAAGGAGTAGAGCGCTTGTGGCACTTCGGTGCGAAGCATCCGCCAACCCTCGATCCCTGGAATAGGTAACAACGCGCCGTAAATTCGGTCTTGGATGAAGCCGAGATCGTTTTGCAAGAGGTTTAAATAACGGATTTCGAGTTGCAGATCATCGTCATTCAAAGAGCTACGAGGAAAGGCCTCTTGCATCTGTCGAATATCACGGCGGAGCAAGGTGATCACCTCAGCGGCCTCAAAGGTGCGCCGCTCGGAGAGCAACTGTTGCATAAAGTCACGGTTGCGCTCGATCTCTAAACCGAGTTCAAAGCTCTCCGAAGTCTGGCTCTTACGCTGATATTCAAAAATACGCTCAGACGAAGCGTAAGGGCTGTCGCGGTAGGCCTCATTAAGCTGGCCTTGAAGGCGCGCCGCTTCTTGGTAAAGGGCAGCTGCTTCAAGGTTTTCGCTCGCAGCGCGGCGTTCATCAGCAAGCTCTACGACTCGCTGCACTTTCATATAGCTCTGGCCAGAGCGAATACCGACTAATTTAACGCGTAGGCCCTCAAGGCGCGACACGCTGGCCTGATTAGTGCCCCGATATTCGCGATTTAGCTTATCCTGCAAATCAACCGCTTGTTGTAGACGCTCTTCGGCTTGTCCCCACTCCTTGGCTTCGACGAGAAGGTCTGCTTCGTTCTCGAAGGTGAGGCTACTTTGGAGCAAAGGCTCTGCCATGCAATAAATGGCTTGCCGCTGCAGTCGAGTGGCGCGACCCAGGTTGTAGGACAAACTAAGGGGGAAAGTTTCGTTGATCTGCTTCTGTTGCTCATAGGCCTCGCGGTATTTCGCGCCAGCGCTCTCATGGTCTTGGCGGTATGCCAGTGCATCAGCCTTGGACTCTAGATCCAAACTAACTAATCTTAGAGACTCCGCTGCTAGATTCTGGTATCGCTCTTCGAGATTCATTTGTCGATTGTAGCCCTCGGAATCGACCCCAGTGGTCGCGGCTTGATAGTCTTTCTGCTTATCCAGAGACTTTTTCAGCAAGTTAATATCTTCAGGAAGTGGCTCCCGCAAAACGAGCACTTCCTCAAACTGCGCTTCCAGTTCAATGCTCTCTTGCTGAATCGCTTTAATCGAATCAGACAGCTCTACAGTAAAATCAAAATTACGGAAATCGACATCTTTAGGTCCTAACTGGCTCAAAAACCAAAATCCGCCCAAAACCACCACAGTTATTAAAGCGACGAGCAGTCCTTTAAAGAACTTTTTAGCGCCACTTGTTTCGTGGGGAAGGAGTTTACGAGAGGACTTCTTAAAAATTGCCATGGGTAAATTGAGACTGGCACTACATAAATAGCCTGCCTTAAATGAGTACTAGCTATGAATGTCGCAAGGCTAAAGACTCGTAAGCACGCTCATCGCGAGTCGCATTCTGGATGAAATTTTCTCTATTCTTACATGTTTCAACAAATTTCCATACTCGGTCCTGGTCTGCTGGGCGCTTCACTTGCTCTGACAATGAAAAAACACGGGCTCTGCCAGCGGGTGCATTCTTGGTCGCGGCGCGCAGAAACCCGCGCAGAGGCGATGCAGGCAGATTGGTGCGATGCGGTATTCGATCAAGCAAGTGCAGCCTGCGAGGGTAGTGACCTAGTCGTAGTTTGCACCCCTGTAGAAACGATTGTTCCTTTGATAGTGCAAATCGCGCCTTCACTGGGACCGGACGCCCTAGTAACTGACGTCGGTAGCACAAAAAACTTGATTTGTCGGGAAGCGCAAGGCATCGCCGTTAACTTCATCGGGTCCCACCCCATGGCAGGCTCAGAACGCAAGGGTATGTGCCACGCCAGCCATAATTTGTTCGTTGGTGCCGCTTGTTTCATTACTCCTCTGCGCGGTGACCGCGACTCTGAGGTTGTGCGGCTACAAAACCTCTGGGAAGCCATCGGCATGCGAGTCGTCACCACTAATCCAGAGAAGCACGACGAAATTGTAGCACACATCAGTCACCTGCCCCACCTATTGGCTTCGAGCTTGTGCGGCTACCTTGCGGGAATGGATGCTAACTGGAAGAGCCTAGCTGGGGGCGGACTCCGTGATACCACCCGCGTCGCAGCAGGCGACCCAACACTCTGGAAGCAAATCCTCGAACAAAACCGAGAAGAAGTGCTCCGGGCAATCGACGGCTTTGAAAGCGAGCTCCACGCTCTTAAAGAGGCTCTGCTCGATAAAAAAACACCCGAACTAATCGCTCGCTTAGAACGAGGCAAACAATTCCGAGATAGCCTCTAGCTTTAATTAGTAGCATTTACAATTTTTAGTTTTTAAAAACATGCCCGCCCCACTTCCGATTCAACCACTCGTCCGCGCCCTTGACCACAGCTTATCGCTTCCCGGCTCCAAGAGTATCACTAACCGGGCCCTGATCCTCGCCGCACTAGCAGATGGCGAGACTCAGCTTGAAGGTGCCCTTTTTAGTCGAGATACTCGGATCATGTTAGCCGCGCTCGATCTATTAGGCTTCAAAACTACATCCGATGAAACTAGCGCCAGGATCACAGTCCAAGGCCAAGGTGGTCGCATACCTTGCAATAGCGCCCGCATCGATGTCGGTAACGCGGGCACTGCTGCGCGCTTCCTAACCGCCTTTCTTGCTCTCAGTGATGGAGGAGTCTACCACTTAGATGGCGATGTAGCCATGCGCCAGCGTCCAATGGCCGGCTTACTTAAGTCCCTCGTCTCTCTCGAGGCTGCCGATTTCGAATTTCACGGCGAGTCCGGTCATTTCCCCTTCACGCTCAATGCCAAAGGCTATAAAGGCGGTAAAGTCTCTGTCGACGCGAGCGCGAGCAGTCAAATTCTCTCCGCCCTGCTCCTTGCCGCGCCAAGCAATCGAAAAGGCACAGGAGATGCAGGAAGCCCCATTAAGCTAATCTGCCCGGAGGTCCGTCCGCATTACGTCGCGATTACTTCGAAAATGCGTGAAGACTTCGGTGCCACTCCAGTCGTGGCAACCGAATCCGGTGAATACGCCCTTCCCCTTACTTCATACTGTGCCCCCGCCTCGGGAAGCTACGCGATCGAGCCAGACGTCTCCGCAGCCAGCTACTTTCTAGCACTCACCCTCATTCACGGGGGCAGTCTGCGTATCCCAAATCTGAGCGGTGAACCGCTCCAAAGCGACGCCCACTTTGTCGAAGTGCTCGCCCATCACGGCCTTCAAGTCGATGCCGCCCACAACGAATGGACGGCTACATGCAGCGAAGCCAACGAGCTCCAGCGAGGCCACCGCGAAATTAACTTTAGCAGTATCTCTGACACTTTCCTTACCTACGCCGCCATTACGCCACTCTTGGGCGACTCCGTCCGCATAACTGGCATTGCTCATACCCGACACCAAGAGACTGACCGTATCGCAGGTATGGCCACTGAACTCTCCAAGCTCGGCCAGCTAGTTAAGGAAGAAGAAGGTGCCCTCACCATTCAGCCCAAGCCCAACGAGCTTCGCGCCCGCGCGATGCAGGCACGCAATGCTGGCCAACTACTCAGTATCGACACCTACGAGGACCACCGCTTCGCAATGAGCTTTGCCGTGCTCGCTAGTTACGATCTACTCGGCGATGGCAAGCCCTGGCTCGCAATCAAAGACCCCACATGTTGCGCAAAAACCTATCCTGGATTTTTCGATGCCCTCGACTCACTACGCCATGTCTAGCTCCAATACTTTCAAAATCATCGCCATTGATGGAGGCGCCGCGGTGGGCAAATCTTCCACCTCCAAAGGACTCGCCGAGCGCCTCGAGCTATTGCACGTGGACACTGGCTCGCACTACCGCACTTTAACCTCCGCGATTCTTGCGTCTGGGGCAGACGCCGGACAAGGCGATACCATTTCAAAAATCCTAGAAGAACTTAAGCTCAGTACTCAAATCGATGGCCGTAATGCCAGACTTGGTATAAATGGCGTAGTCCCCGTAGACTCGGATCTTCGCTCGCCCGAGGTGAATGCTCAGGTATCCAAATTTGCCGCGATCCCCGAAGTGCGCAAAAAACTTTTCGCCTATCAACGTTCGCTTGCCGACCTCGCTCGTGAGCAAAAATACGCCGGCTTGATAATGGAAGGACGCGATATTGGCTCCATCATCTTCCCCGAGGCTACTTACCGTTTTTTCCTCGACGCCGACGAGGCCACACGCGCCGCTCGCCGTGCTAAGGAAGGGCAAACTGACTCTATTGCTGCCCGTGACAAAATGGATAGAACACGCCAGGCAGCCCCGCTCGTCTGCCCCAAGGGAGCCACCCAAATCAACACCGCGCACCACACCCTCGAAGAAGTCATCGAAAAAATCACCCACCTTATAGGATCTTAACGGGTATTCGTCCTCCGCCATTGTTCAATGTCAGACAGCTCCATTCCAAACCCACAGCTTTACGAACTCGTTCGCATGCTTGCGTCGTGGTATTTCACTACGTTTTATGATTATACCCAAAGCGGCCTTCAAAATGTGCCTACATGCGGTCCCGTCATTTTCGCCGCCAACCACGTTAGCTTCTACGACCCGCCCGCTATCGGCGCCTGTATCCACAGGCCGATCAACTACTTTGCTCGCGATACTCTTTTTAAAGGACTCTTTGGCAAAGCCCTACGCGAGATCGGTACCATCCCCGTAGCTCGCGAAAATGCTGATATTAAATCCCTAAAAGCCATCTTCCGAGCACTCAAATGCAAAGGCATTGTCGCTATTTACCCAGAGGGCACACGGTCAATTGACGGCCAACTTATGGAGCCCAAGGCAGGTGCAGGTATGATCGCCTGCAAATCAAAAGCTACCGTTATACCTACCCGCCTCTTTGGCACCCACGAAGCTTTTGGCCGCGCCGACAAAACCCCAAAAATCGGAGGGCACATCCACATCACCTACGGCCAACCCATGGCGACTGCCGAGATCGACCCCGGCAAAACACACCCCGACAGATACTTAGAAGCCTCACGCAGAATCATGGCACGCATCGCCGCACTTCAAGCTCCCAGCCAGGCGATCTTTTAGACCTTTAACCTAATTTAATTAGCGCCCTGGCTACAACTAACAATTACATGGAATTCATTCTCCACTTTAAACAACCCAGTTTACAGTGGCACATAGTTGCCCAGAACTCATGATTTACCAAAACAAGCTGCCCCTATCCATAAACTTCTTAGTCATAACATAAATTAACGGCTCTAAATAGCCGCGCCAAAGATTTCCATTTTTCATAATGAACTCATCTGATCGTTACGCCCAACGCGGCGTCTCCTCCTCTAAGTCCGAAGTCCACGCCGTCGTAGACAACCTTGACCGTGGCATATTTCCCGGCGCGTTTTGCAAGATCGGTGCCGACATCCTCACCGGCAGCACAGATAAGTGTAACATTATCCACTCCGACGGCTCTGGCACCAAGAGCACCCTCGCCTACCTGCACTATCGTGAGACAGGTGACCCCGCGGGCTTTCGTAAGACCGCGCAAGACAGCCTTGTAATGAACATCGACGACCTGCTCTGCGTCGGCGCTATCGACGGCATTCTTATTTCAAGCACAGTCAACCGCAACGCCCGCGCAATTCCTGGCGAAGCACTCGGCCAGCTGATCTCCGGGACCGAAGATTTCCTAGCGACTCTCCGTGAATACGGAGTTGGCGTTCACAGCGGTGGGGGCGAAACAGCCGACGTCGGAGACTTGACTGGCACCGTGACCGTCGATTCCTGCGCAGTCGTCGTTATGGATCGCAACGATGTGGTCGACAATGCCAAGATCCGCCCCGGTTTAGCCATTGTCGGCCTCGCATCATCCGGCCAAGCAAACTACGAAGCATTCGAAAATTCCGGCATTGGCAGTAACGGTCTAACCAGCGCCCGCCACGATTTGCTCTGCGATTACTACTTAAAAAAGTATCCCGAGACCGTCGACCTCACCACTGACAAGCAATACCTCTACTGTGGACCCTATAAGATGACCGACCCACTGCCTGAGTCCAATATGTCAGTCGGCGACGCCTTACTCAGTCCGACCCGGACCTACGCTCCCATCATCAAAAAGCTACTCACTGAAAATCGAGACAGTATCCGCGGCATGGTTCACTGCTCTGGAGGCGGCCAGACAAAGTGTATCCGCTTCGGTACTGGCGTGCATCATATCAAAGACAACTTTCTGCCGGTCCCTCCGATCTTCAAAGCCATTCAAAAAGCTAGTGCCACGAGCGACGAGGAAATGTTCCGCGTCTACAATATGGGGCATCGCATGGAAATCTATTGCGATCCCGAAGCTGCCGAAGCCATCATTGCTCAGAGCAAATCTTTTGGTATACCCGCACAAATTATTGGCCGCACTGAAGCCACCGAGCGCGCAGACGGGCAAAATCACGTCACCATCAAGCATACGGGCAAAACGTTGACTTACGGGTTAGAGCATTAAACGCATTAAACATTTCGATTATGCCCTACCCTGATCTACTCGAAAAGCTCCGAGAACAGGTTGGGGTGAAGAACGTTTTCACGGGCGAAAAGAAAACTGCTTACTACCGTTCAGGCTTTCGCTCGGGGCTCGGAGGTGCGCTCGCGGTAGTCTTTCCAGGGACCCTCCTCCAGCAATGGCACATCTTACGGCATTGCGTCGATAACGGATGCGCGATCATCATGCAAGGTGCTAAGACCGGACTGACCGAGGGTTCTTGCCCTAACAGAGTTGGCTACGGCCGCCCCGTAATCATAATCAACTCAAGGCGGCTGACCAAGCTCGTCCTTCTTGATGGCGGCAAACAGGTGCTGGCTCTACCAGGAGCCAGCCTCCATCAACTGGAAAACCTCCTGCGCCCTCTTGGCCGCGCGCCCCATTCCGTAATCGGTTCTACGAGCATTGGTGCAACCATCGTGGGCGGCATTGCGAATAACGCGGGAGGAGCGCTTTGCAAACGGGGCTCGTCCTACACCGAACTATCACTCTTCGCTCGGGTCGATGCCGCCGGCAAGCTCCAACTCGTCGACCACCTCGGCATCCGAAACTTAGGGAAGACCCCTGAGCAAATCTTCGAGCGTCTCGAACGTGGACAGGTTGATAATGCCGACCTAGAAGCGCAAGAAACTCCCGCTTCGGACAGGGAATACCCCAACCGTATTCGCAATCTCGAAGCCGACCTGCCCAACCGCTACAATGCTGACCCGAAACGCCTTTTCGAGCTCAGCGGTAGCGCGGGCAAAGTCGTCGCCTTCGCTGTGAGAGTCGACACCTACCCACTCCCCAAAAAGAAACAGGTCTTCTTCATCGGCTCTGATCAACCCAATGACCTCACCAAACTCCGTCGGCAAATTTTAACCAAATTCAAAGAGTTGCCCGAGATGTGCGAGTATATGAACCGGGATATTTTCAACGTAGCTGAGCACTACGGGAAAGACGTCTTTCTTTCGATCAAACATATCGGGACACGCCACCTACCTAAAGCCTACGCGCTTAAATCAGCCATGGAGTATCGGCTCAACAAACTTAAGTTCTTACCCAAGTTCCTGCCCGACTTATTGCTCTACCATCTCAGCCGTCTCTTCCCGCAACATCTACCAGAACGCTTGCTGGAGTATCGTGACCGTTTCAATTACTACCTAATACTCAGCATGTCCGACGACGGTATCGAGGAAGCGCTTAAATACCTAGACCAAGAATGGAAACCGCGCGGCGAGGGCGACTTCTTTGAGTGCACGCCCAAAGAACAGGAGGCTGCACTGCTCCACCGCTTTGCCGCCGCTGGCGCTGCCATACGCTACCAAGCTTTGCATCAAAAAACAACCGAGGAAGTCCTCGCGCTGGACATTGCGCTACTTGGCAATGACCCAAACTGGATCGAATCCATCCCACCAGATGTTCAAAAGCAACTCGACCTGTACCTTGATTATGGCCACTTCGTGTGCCACGTGTTTCACCGCGACTACATCTTTAAAAAAGGCACGGACCTCAAGGCGATGAAGGCCAAGCTCCTTGAATGTCTGGATAATAAAGGAGCCAAGTATCCCGCCGAGCACAACGTCGGACACCTATATGAAGCGGAGCCACATTTGAAATCTTTCTACCAAAAGCTAGATCCCACAAACACCTTCAACCCAGGAATTGGCAAAATGAGTAAAACTAGACCTCCATTAAAATCTAACGAAGAAACACCCACGCCAGTCTCCGTGGATTAAGCATGACTTATTAAGATGTAGGCCATTTTGACACTTAGCCCTTATTAACCACCGGGTTGAACCCCTGGCTATTTCTTATTTTTTTTGCCGCGCTTCTTCTTTCTACCTTTAAGTAGCTTCTTCACTTTCGTGCGCTGATCTTCGCGCACAATGTAGCCGATGCAATTGCGGGAACCACACAAGCAAGGGTGGTCAAGGAAGTGCTCCATGTCGTAGCCGTAGTCATAGACGAGCTCATCGCCTTTTTTGATGTCTTGGATTGCTACGATCCAAATTTGACCCCCGGAATTAATCGCTTCACAATTCCCATCACAAGAGTGGTTCATGTAGCGAGCAGGGTTATCGCCGAGGCGCCCATCAATGTCATATTTTTCATCGAGCTCGAAGATATAAACAAGGCCTTCACCTGTTTCGCGAGCTTCATCCTCCCACTCAAGAGCACGCTTCTTTGATTCCTCCTTCGTAATTTTTTCACCGACGTATTCGATGATCTGAGTCTCTTCTTCGATGTCAGTCGTGGCGTATAGTCCGTGCCCGTGAATCTCAGATGTTTTTACTTTGCAAAGTGGTTTTGGCATGAGTCGTTCAGTAGAAAATACCTATTCTGATTTTAGGTCGCGGGTCATTAACTGCTGCATCGCAGCCAGGGGTTCTAGCCCACTGTAAAGTATTGCATAGATGATGCCAAGTATCGGTGCGTCCACTTTTTTCTCCGCGCAGATTTCGTGAAGGCATTTCGTCGCACGGTAACCTTCGACAACTGACTTCTGACTTTCGATAATCGCGGTCGGCGTTTCACCCTCCCCGATTCTTTGTCCAAGGGTGCGATTACGACTCCACTCGCCAGAACAAGTCGCCACCAAATCACCAAACCCACTGAGGCCGAAATAAGTTTCTTTCTGCCCACCCAGTTCTACACCCACGCGCACCATTTCATTCAGACTGCGCGTGAGTAAGGCTGCTTTTGCATTATCCCCCAACTGCAATCCATCGCAGAGACCCGAACCGATAGCGTATATATTTTTTAAAGTTCCGCCCAGTTCCGTGCCACGCAGATCGTCGGAAAGGTAGGTGCGTAGCCCCGTATTACTAAAAGCACTTTGATATCGCTCGGGGTCTTCGCAATCTCTACTTAGGGCGAGTACGACGGCTGTCGGTTTACCCTTGGCTACCTCGCCTGCAAAAGTAGGTCCCGAAAGCACCCCGCACGCGATACCTGGCAAGGCTTCACCCACGATCTCGGCAGGTGTTTTAAAGGTCTCTAGCTCGAGGCCTTTGCACATAATCAAACAAAGTTTTAGCTGCCAAGCGCCCTCGAGGTGTGGTTTCATCGACTCGCAGAGCAATCGCAGAGCCCTTGACGGACAGGCAAGAAAGACCACCTCTGCCTCCATGAGAACAGGGCCTACTTCACAGCCGACTTGAATCGTGTGGGGCAACTTGTAGCCCGGCAAGTAGTCGCAATTTTCTCGCGATGAGGCAATCTCGAGCGCGTGTTCCATACGACGCGGAACCAAGGTTACCGAGTGGCCACAGCGGTCTAGGTGAAGAGCCATTGCGGTGCCCCAAGCACCAGCTCCTAAGATGCAACAATTCATAGAGGTATGGGTTGTAAATAATTAACCAAGTTTATGATCATTAACGATTGATAATACGGCGATGCATTGAGTCTGTATGACTGATCTTCGTTTGACAACTCTTTGTCTCTACCGGAGCACATGCTCAACCTACTCTACCTTAGGAACCAGAAGGAGTTGGCTAAGCACAAAGCATGTTTGTCATTCCTACCCAAGCTGCACTGTCAAATCATCGAAATCCCTTGGAAGCGGAGCCTCAAAGGTCATCAGCTCGCCGCGATCGGGGTGCTCGATACGTAGCTCTGTCGAGTGAAGCATGACGCGGGGCACATCAATGTCCTTCAAGCGCCCCGGCTTGAAACCATAGGTCGTATCGCCGAGGAGGGGGAAGCGAATCTCGCTCATGTGAACACGTATCTGGTGAGTGCGCCCAGTGTGTATGATGCAACTCATGCGTGTCGCCTTCTGGCCGTAACGCGCTTCGACCTTCCAATCGGTATGGGCAGGTTTTCCGCTATGCACGACCGCCATCCGAGTGCGCATTACGGGATGGCGCCCTATGGCTTCTTTGATTGTACCACGTCCTACCTTGGGGATGCCGAAAACCAGCGCAGTATAGCGCTTGTAGGTCTTCCTTTCGCTGAAGGCAGCAGTCAGCTTGTGATGTGCCGTGTCGTTTTTTGCGACTATGATTAAGCCACTGGTATCTTTATCCAAACGGTGAACAATCCCAGGCCGATCCGGCGCGCCAATCGTGCTGAGATTTTCGCCACAATGATATAGAAGCGCGTGAACAAGCGTATTATCCCCGGTGCCGTTGCCAGGGTGCGTAATCATCCCCGGTGCTTTATTCACCACTAAGATCGACTCGTCTTCATAAATCACGTCGAGCGGCAAATCTACGGCAATCGGCGCAGCATCAAAGGCCGGTTCTTCGAGTGCGGCGCGGAGCAGTCCTGATTGGGTCACCTTAAAGCGTTTGTCGATGGTCTTGCCGTCAAATGTGACTTGCCCTGCATCAAAGGCGCGCTGTAAGCGAGCGCGGCTGACATCATCAAACTCAGCCGCGAAGATTTTATCTGCGCGCCCTGCTTTAGCGCCAGAAGGCACTAAAAATTTTATGATCCGGTCAGGCATAATGGTTTGTGCTGAGTCTGCTTGTGAGAAGTCTTTTTTGGATGGGAAGATTAGTTGCGTGAAGACATTGCCCAGGGTGCTTGAAGGGGCACACCGCGCTTGATCGAACAATCACCCAGCCAACTCCTTCGCCGTCACACAATCTTTAGCAATCTGGGTTTTCAACTCCTTCGCTGAAGCAAATTTTTGTTCAGGACGGATAAACTTTAACCACTCAACCTCAATCGCATCGTTCATGCTTAGCTCTGTCGCATCCAAGGCATGGACTTCGAGCGCAGGCACTTGGTCAGCATTAGCCACAGTAGGCTTCACGCCGTAGTTCGCCACTCCGACTTGCCAAACCTTAGATCCGCTTTCACGAAAGCTTACTAGATAAACTCCGTAGCGCGGCAGGCACTCTGGTTGCCAAGGAAGGTTCAATGTAGGAAAGCCAATTGTGCGTCCCAGCTTCGCGCCACCGACAATCCTACCCCTTGCAGTATAATTGTAGCCGAGCAAATCGTTAACTGCCTCAATCTCGCCCGTTTCAAGTTCTTTACGAATGCGCGTACTACTGATTGGTTCGCCATTATGTTTAATACGTTCGGCGCTAAACACACCGAGGTTTAAGGCTAGCCCAGATTCAATCAAAGTAGCCACGTCACCCGCACGCTTCTGACCAAAGCGAAAGTTTTCGCCAACATAGATTGACTTGAGTGCGGGTAAGGCATCCTTCAATTGGCCAAGAAACTGGTCGGCAGGAATCGAGGCAAAGGCATGGTCGAAGTGCTTACAAATCACGCAGTCCGCTCCTACTTCGTGAAGCATTGCGGTCTTTGTCTCAATCGGCATGATGAGGCGGGTCGGATCTTTGGGGCGAAAGAGACGACTCGGGTGCGGATCAAAAGTTAGCACACCTGCAATACCACCCCGGCCTGAGCCTTTTTGAAGTGATTTTTGTCGGGCTGCTGCAACACCTGAGCGGCGTGCGGAAAACACGGCTGATTCAATCACCGCCTTGTGACCAAGATGCACACCGTCGAAGACACCAATGGCCAGATGTAGTTCTCCCTTTAACCCAGAAAGAGCTTCAAAGTTATCAACGGCGGCGGGGAAGTTCATGAGAATTGCTTAGGTTGGAGTTGCGCCCTTAAAGTGCATGAGTAGGCACGGCTTGAATCACGGGGATTAGTTGCTTACGCAGAGTTGAAGGGGACATCACTTCTAGCTCTTCGATCTTCGTGGCATTCTCGATGCGAAACTGCCCGACGGCGGTCCTACGGAGCTCATTCAAATGGCCACCACAGCCTAATTTTTCGCCAAGGTCGTGCGCAATCGTGCGCACATAAGCGCCCTTACTGGTGCCTACTATAAAGGAAACTTCGGGCAGTTCATACGTGGTTAACTCAAAACGGCTAATGTGGATAACGCGTGGCTCGCGCTCAACTACCTTACCTTGACGAGCTAGCTTGTAGAGCTTTTGGCCATTAATCTTCTTGGCTGAAAACATAGGGGGTGTCTGATATTGATCACCCATAAAGGTCTTTATCTTGGCTTTCACTTGCTCTTCTGTCAATTCGGGGACAGGGCGCTCTTCTGTAATCTCGCCCTCAGCATCTTGCGAGTCAGTGCTCACACCTAGCTTGACGGTTCCAGTGTATTCTTTGCCGAGACTCATCAGATATTGCGAAGTCTTTGTCGCCTTACCAATCAAGATAAG
>MDSX01006469.1_pt1 | contig 12635 bp, 12 predicted proteins | sample 811141 | NCBI WGS metagenome assembly MDSX01 (sample SAMN05326642, study PRJNA326480) | marine metagenome | isolation source: seawater | place: Atlantic Ocean: South East | collected 2010
AAATTCGAGCACTTTCTTTTGCAATATTAGGAAATACTCTTGATGCTTGTTGAGATGTAATAGGCGGTGGTGTTTTTCCTCTTGTTGCTACATAAGCCGCTGCTGATGGCACTAACCCACCTAATATATTTGATGCTGTAGATGTTTTCGGATAATTTTCTGCACTACTTTGTAATTTGCCTCTTATGTCTGTAATAGCATCTTGATAACTTTCTCCTGTCGTTAATGCTCTTACTGCTGCTTCCATTTCATCAGCTGTGGCAAACGACAAACCTTGTAAAGCATTTCGGATTTTTTGAGGACCAACATCTTGTAATTCTATAGGCAAAGTATTTGTAGGCTCTCCTACAGACACTACATTCCCCTCAGAATCCATTTGCCCGACAACAGGATTACCAAATCTATCTACATTCGGCTCCTGTACTACATTTCCAAATCTGTCTACTTTTGGCGGCATTAAATTATCCTAATTATTCTATGGTTTTTTCATTACCGTATTATCAGGCAGCACGTAACTTGCTCCTGACGGCAGTCCATCGTAAATAATTTGACCCTCTTCTCCATCAGGTATCATTGTAGGTGTTGCTATTGTGTTTTGTGAAACACCAAAATATGCACCTAACGCATCATCACCTAGATTAAATCTCATTGCATCGCGTATTTGTTGTGCTGTAAATGTATCCCCTGCCTCTTCTGCTGCGTTTATACCTCTGTATGCTGCATTTGTGGCTATTTCTATAGCTTGTTGAAGTTGACCCATATTACTTTCATTACTAGACTCCATTCGTGCCGATATTCGGTCTAATCTTGCACCTTCGCGCTCTGTAAATTGTGCACCAAAAGTATCTCTTAATTGTCCTAAAACTGCTTTTCCAAGATTTGCGGAAAGCAAACCTTCTTCCGCACTTTCTACACCAAAAAGCGATTTCGCTTTAATTTTTACATTGTTTATACCGCCAGTTTCGATTTCTTTTAACAAATCCATAGTTCTGTTTAAAATTGGCAATGTATCAGCAACTCTCAAGCCATCATCTATTTGTGTGTTTATTCTTTCGCCTCTACCAGAGCCTACTGCTCCTGCATAGGCTTCTGCTCCAGCTATTTCTACACCACTTCGCCTTCCTGAATCTACAGCCTCTTGTATTGCGGCTCTGTCTGCTTCTGTTTCATCCGGTAATACACCGATACCTGCGACACTTACTATTTTTCGACCATCACCTGTTGTTTGTACTGTAGTGCCATTTATAAATTTAGTTATTCCAGATGAAGAAGCATCTCTACCGCCTAACCGCATAAAATCTTTAAACTCTTGTGTCCCTTCTTGCAAACCAGCCGCTTTTGCTCTAGCTAACAAACCTAAATAAGTTGATGGCATATTGCCTAAACTCATAGCGTCATAACCTTCTAAAGTTTCGGTCATGATTTCCCCTGTATTCGGGTCTCTTGTTAATATTTGACCATTTTTCGTTACTTCTATAAATTCTGGTTTCGCAATATAACCAGCACCTTGTGCTTGGCGTAGGAAATTATCTATTTCTGCATCAGCTCCACTTATATCGCCTTGTAATATTCTATCTCTTATCCTAAAAGTGTCTGAATCGTCTTGTCCTCTCTGTCTTAATAGAGAAATTCTGTCATTTAATATATCGACCGATTCTTTTACACCTTCTTTGTTGTAGGCTTGAACAGTAGAACCTATAGGGTTGTCATACATACCTTCTCTATAAGGCGTATCTCGTTTGTCTCTTAATAATCTTTTTATTTCTTGAGCATCAGAAATGCTAGCTTGCATTAGCTCATCTTGCTCTCTTTGTCGTTTTTTTTCTAAATTAGCTAGAAATTCTTGACCCTGTCCCTGATAGCCAGCACCGAAACCTTGTAGTGCTGTACCTACACGGCTTAAAAGGCTAGGTTTTTCTACACCCTGATATAATGAGCCTTTAAATCTGTCATCTAGTGCCATTATGAACTCCTATTGAATATGCAACTTTGCATAATCGACTTTCAAATAACCGTTTTCTGTACTAACTGCTTCTGGTTTAATTTTTTGCACTTGTTGCGCTAGCACTCCTATCGTTGGATATTTATCCGCACCTATTTCTATGCCTTTTTCATTCCAATCCCACGAGTAAATATTAAAACCATTATCTACGCCTATTTTAGTAATATTCTTTTTTAATCGCATATCACTCATTGCACCTATAGTAGCCATCGCAGTTCCTGCACCACCTGCTGCATCTGCTATTTGTCCAATAATGCCTTTTCCTCTTTGCGGTACGCCACCAATTAATGCAGCGGCATTAGCACCCATATTTTGTGCTGCGTTTACTCTATTCGCTGCTGCTGCGTTAATTTGATTAGCTGTGGTAGCACCTGCATTTGCCATAATTCCTTGTAAATTACTGCCAATATCACCGTACAGTTGCGATATTCCTGTACCTTGTTGTTGTTGTAATCTAGCTAAAGCTGCACTGGTATCTTGTGCTGTTCGTGCAATATCTCGGCCAGTACCCATTCTATCAGCACCCATTTGTTGACCAGTACGAAATATGTAATTAGCCGCATTGTCAGCCCCTCTAGACGCTAAATCGGCTTGTCTTATAGCTCTCTGTCCATAAATGTCTGCCATGCTCTCAGCGCCTCTAGTGCCTAATGTAGCGGCTTGTTGAGATGCATCCATTCCAGTACCAGAAAGTGCCTGTAAATTACCGATTTGGTTTTGTAAATCTTGACTAGCCAAACCTTGACTAAATTTTGCCAATTCTCTTTGGACATTACCGCCACCTAATCCACCGATAGCCGCAGCATTTCTAGCGACAGCCCTTTCACCTCTATCTTGTAAAAATTGCATTTGTGGTGAGGCTTGATACGCAGCGTCAAAGGCTTCTTTGCCTAGAGAACCACTTAATGCTAGTTGTTTTTGTAATGCTGACTCTCCACCAACTCTGTAAGGGTCAAACATTCCCTGATTTTGAAAGTATTGTTTGCCAATAACACTAGCCGCATCTGTAGCACCTAAACCTATTAGGTTACTGCCTACATTAGTGCCTCGTTGTGTAGCTTGTAGTGCATTACTTAACCCCGATGCTTGTATATTTTCTGAACCTGCTAAACCAGATGCCATTCCTGTAGAGTTGAATCCACCTGCCTGATTAGCCATATCACCAACATCAAGACCTGTTGCTTGTGGGTTATTAGCATTTATGGTTTTTAAATTGGCTTCTATCTCAGCAACTGGTACGCCATATATATCAGATGCTTGTTGTAAAGTTAATTGACCGGAATTTATAGCATTAGCAACTTGCATCGTATCTTCTACACTATATGTGCCTGACGCACTTTTATCGGGTAACCCACCGCCAGCCCCAACTGTAGCGCCTTCGCTACCGCCACCACCCGCAACACCACCTACTGCGCCGCCAGCAGCACCACTCGCAGCTCCACCTAAGCCATTTGTAATTGTTGTAGTAGCTGCATTTGCACCAGCTGCACCACCTGTAGCACCGCCTAATGCACCACCCGCAGCACCACCCGCAGCACCGCCAACTGCACCGCCAACTGCACCGCCTGCAGCATTTGTAACTGTTGGAGTTAAAGCAGCTAAATTATTTTGTATTTCTGCTTCTGGTACATTATAAAATGTTGAAGCATCAGCAGTGCTTAATTTGCCATCTTGTAATAACTTAGTAACTTGATTTATTTCATCCTGTGTATAGTCACCGTCTGCTTGTGGCAAACTTAATGTACTAGCAAGATTAGCGTTTTTTACATTTCTATTAATTTCATCTACAGAAACGCCATAATTATCAGCAGCTTGTTGCGGTGTAACCAAACCATTATTTATTGCATTAACAACTGTAGCCTCGTCTTGCGCGGTATAGTTTTCTATAGACGGTAATGCATTTACATTTATTTGAGCTAAATTTGCCCTGACTTCATCTGCTGTAACACCAAATTCTTTTGCTACTTGCTCTGGTGTTGTTTGTCCTGAATTTAAAGCATTAACCACACTATCTACTTGCGCTTGCGTATATTGTGTCGTGCTTGGTGGCTGTACTGTTGGCGTAGATGCACCTTGTGCTGCAAATGCATCCATGCCAGCCTGTGCTGCTTCTGCTGCGCCACTGTTTAAATCGTTACCTAAATTATCTCTTGCAATCCCACCTAATTGTTGTGGTATTTGATTAGCGATACCTAATTGCTGTGCAGCTTGCGCCGCTGTACCCGCTGGCATATTAAACAACTGTTCTAGTTGTGCAGATGACATATTATTAGCCGCTGCCTGCTGAAATACCTGTCTTTGCAAATCAGCTGGTATAGTTTGCCCTTGCGCGGCTAATAGCTGTGCTTGCTGTATGGGGTCCATTAATATCTCCTTTTTTCTTCGTTACGTCTGCGCGTCATTTCTGTTGTATAAAATTCATCTAAAAATGGATTAATTGGGTCGACTGCTTTTAACGAATTTAAATAATCAGGGTTAGTAATTGAACTAGGTAATTGTTGCTGTGCAAAACTTGTGTCATAAGTCATTTGTGTAGGTGCTATTGGTTTATCAAATGCTTGTCCTCTAAGAGCAGCAACAGCTGCATTTCCACCATCTATAATGGTTTGCTGCGCATTTATATTACCTTCATTAAATGTCCTAAATTCCTCTGGTGTTGTTTGCGCTCCAATTTGTAAAGCTCTATTAACCCCTGTTGTGTTTGCATCTATTTCGCTTGGCAAAGATTGCGCTATATCTTCTCTGCCTCTCATTCCTTCAAAAGTAGACGCTCGCAAACCTTTTTCTGTTTGTCTTAATGCTGCTTTTTGTGCACTTTTATCTGAAAAAAATCCGCTCATAATATTGCCTCAATCTGTGGTTTCGTTATACCTAATATCCATTGGTCGTGTAATTGACCATATTTTTTATACGACTGTTTTAATTTGCCTTCCACTTGTAAACCATTTTGTAATGCAAATAATTTAACATTTTTATATATAACAGGTGTTTCGGCTATTAATTTTTCAAAATCTATATTTTCTACTAAATAACAATAAAACTCTTTTGCAGCTTTGTAAGCCTTACGCCCTCTATATTGTTTTGGTATTGCTGGATGTACACAATAGGTAACGCCATTTCTTCTTTCTAATATCCAAAGCCCTTCAAAATCTTCCATTTTTTGTACTAAATACCCTAGCCTAAAATTTGGTTCAAACTCCTCGTACTTATGTCCATCTTCTGCTATTTCTTCAAATATCTCTGGCGTGACAAACGATTTAATTACCTCTACATTTTGTGTTTCGTATATCAAACTGCTACCCATCCTTTTTTTCTGTCACCGCCTATTTCTGCTGTCATTTTTCGATACTGTATACTTCCAGCACCTCCTGAGGTATCTAAATACAAACTAAACTGTCGTGCTTCAATATTACCTTCAGGTGTACCTGTTCCTGTTATTGGAATACTTAATGCTGCTTCTTGCGTAAACTGTCTAAATGCACTAGCCATTGTGCCATCTTCCTCAACTACAGGCTGCGCTACATTTAGTTTATAGCTCATTGCGTACCGCCAATAATGTTAGCTGTAAGTTGTATCAATATAGGCTTAACAGGGTCTGTTAATGTAAAACGATACATTTCATAACGACTTGCTCTACCATTTCTGCGCCATATTGCTCTCGCATTGCGTTCACCAATTTTTCCTAATGTTCTATATCGCATATGACTCCAGCTCATACCGTCTTGACTACGCTCCATACCGATTAACGGCTCTGGTTCATTTTGTAGCCCTACACCTGATTCTGTCGTTAATTCTAAATACGGTACATAAAAACTTTGCATATTATTTTGAAAAGGCTGTGTAACTAATCGCCTTTGTATTGTATTGCCATATTCTGTGTAAACATCAGGGTCAAGTTTGCCTATTTTTCCATCTTCTATGTCACCGCAAAATACTTGGTTGTATGCCTGCACCATCGCATTAACACGATACGCTCCTACAACACCTGAAATTGTCGATTTACGCTCATGCCATCTTTGTGTAATGGTATCGTAAACTAATGTAGAAGAAGGTAGTGCAAAGCCGATAAAATAAGCACCTTTTTGTGCATACGACCACGAATAAATTGCTTGTACTTGTGTTTCTGTTAAATTATTTAATAGGTTATCTATAGCTGTTGTGCTTACTTTAGTTAATTGATTACCATTTAAAGCCCATATTGCTGGTGATTCATTTTCACCTGCGCCTATAAATATAAACGTATCGCCTATTTGCTTTACACTAAATGGTGCTGCAATACCTTTACTAAAAAATAACCCTGTACGCTGAAATGGAAAATCAGCGCCACCAATATTCTGAAACGCCTCTATTGTTTGACTACCCGCTATAAATAATTGATTTTTAAATACTACTGGTGCAACTATTTCATCAGGGTCGGATTCGGCTGTACCAAAATCGAGTGCATTATAATTTAATCCGTCATTTAACGAACTAACGATGAATTTTTTAGTGTCCGTTGTTAAACAAAAATACCCATCTATAAAAACTACCTGCTGTGGGTTACCGTTCGCAGTAAAATCGCTATCCGTTATTTGTGCAAACGTATCTGTAACGTGATTATAAATGTATCCATTACCACTAGGCACTAAAACCATTAACTGTGTGCCGTTATCTGCCATAGAAACTCGGCTTGTACCCGCAATAGTCCCTAGATTTGTAGTGGAATATGTACCTGATGATTCTGTTAATTTGTATAAATTAGTGCCATTAACAAAATAAGGTATACCGTTCATTTCGTGTGCGCCACGATTTAGCTGTGTATCTAATGGCGTTGCTGTAGTTGCGACTTGTGTTAAACCAGCCGTACCGATTAAAGTTTCTTGATTTAAAGCTGGTGCTTGCACAATATTAGGGTAGAAGTTAGTACACTCTTGCGCTGAGATAGGCAACGAGTCACTTACATAAAAGCCATTTGCTATAGGTAGTTGAGTTATAGCCACAATGCACCTTAACTTGATTTAAAAACAGCGTTGGTTACTACTAAATCGTCTGTCGTTGTATCGTTTGCTACAAATATTTCAAAATAATCATTAGTTGCTGCGGTATGTACCCATGTTAACGCTACATTTTTGTCTGTGTTGTCTAATACCACTGTAACCCTAGATGCATCTATTTTAGTGCCATTCCTAGCCAAATATACCGACACTGTTTGACCTGATGCTGAAGCTGTTTTAATAGAGACAGTAGCATCAAAATTAATATCTATACTCGTGCCGCCTGTATAAGTTAGCCTTCCCGCTGTCGATGGCGTCACTGTTGATGTTTTTTCTGCTGTCCAAGTACCTGTAACTAATACAGCTGTGCCTGCTCCACCAATAGTTGTCGCACCAGAATTACCTTGTAGACTAGCCATTCCACCAACTAAGGTATCTGCTGTTTTTTCAATAGTGATGTAGTTACTTGTCGTTGTTAGTGTAATACCACTACCAGCGACTAAAGATGCAAATGTAGGCTGTGCAGCTGTCGTATTTTTAAATATCGCATGACCAGTGCCGTCTGCTAAAAAGTTATGTTTTATTTCACAACCTTCTGATGCAGATACATTAGATGTAATACCAGAGCCATTTTCTATATTTCTTATGCGGTTAACAGTTCCTGATACATTAAGTATAGGAGTTCCACTAGCTGCACCTAATGTAGTAATTGTGCCTGTAACACCTAATCCAGAAACAAAATCAGCATACGATATTTTGTAATTTGTGCTTGAAACGAAAAAGTCTAAAAAAGCACCACTCGTCACACTTGTTTTTGCTATAAATGCACTTTTTTTACGACCGCTAGAATTATCAACCATGTTTAATTACTCTACGTTGTACTTGTTTCTAAGGCTATAGAGCCTGTAGTTTCAGCTAGTATTGTCGCTTCACTATCAGGGTAGAAATGTCCAGAAACACCGCTAACTCTGTTATTACTTTCGTTTCCACTTCCAATAGGTAAGGTCGATGGCATTTTAGTGTTACCCATTGTTTGCCCTATAAGGCGCATAGTTTGTAGCCCTTCTTTTGCAGCTTTTGCTAAAGCTTCTGTAACTATGCCGCCATAATCCGGTGCAACTTCGATAGCCATATTTGCTATCACACCTCTTAAAGCACCAGCTGGAATAGTTACGTCATCACCTAAATCTGCCACTTCTGTAAAGCCTAACTGTATGCCTTGAGCATTTAACTCATTCATATAGTTATTTAATGCAAACATAAAATCCGCATATTCGTCAGGCTGTAAAGGAGCCTCACTAGCTTGCACTAGAATACGTTGTAATGATGCTTTACCAATTTGCGCTACAGTTGCCATCTAACTAGCCTTTTCTTCTGTTTCTTTAGGTTTTTCAGCTTCTTTTCTTTTTTTGCGTTTAGCTTTCCAGCCTAAAGATTTAGCAAATTCTATAGATTGATTACTAACTTCTATTTCTGTGCCGTCTGGCTTTACAAATATTTTCATAAGTACCTCTAGCAGTCTATTCTTACCTATACTAAATAATTAACCGTATACTCTCTTGCTCTTGAGCTTTTAGCACCACGCCAATCATAAGTATCTATAACGGTCACTTGTTCTACTGTCTTGACAACAGGCTCATGCACTACCTCTGTCCTAGTTTCTCTGTTCACATGAGTTGAAACTAAAGGTACTGCTGATACTGGTCCTGATGCGATTTCATTCATACAAAAGAATGGGGGCTTGCGCCCCCAATTCTATTAGACACCAAAGCCTTGACCCGCAAAGAACGGATTGAATGTCGCGTAAGCTGGCAACAAGTCAAAACGAATCTTCTGAGTATTTGCATCACCGTCAGAATATTTACTAACTCGGATAGACATACCATCTGAAGTAGTAGCAATCGTATCAGTGCTGTATAGCTTAGGTAGCTTGACAGTACCAAGTCCAAAGGCTTGCTTATGATAAAACAAGTTTGGCTGATAAAGAGTAGAGCCAGCACCTAATAGCGTTACAACATCACCAGACTGCAAAGCAGTATCAGTAGTGTTGTATTGTCCATTAGTTTCATTGATACCAGCACCCGCTATTGTTAGGTTACCTGCACCAGAACCGTCTAAAGTGACGTCCTGAGTAACAGTACCTGCAAACAATATATTAGAGGCTGTACCGTCTAGGATAGCTCCACGACTTGACAAGTTAAGTCTGTTACGCCCTGTAACCTGTATGATTTCACCAGCTTTAACAGTAGCTGACGCTGTAAATGCCGTTACTGGCAATACTTGCGTCATAGTATCTTTAGCTGTGACATACGTTACATCTGGCGCACCACTTAATGTGCCAGCCCTGTCTGTTGCTGTACCAGAGGTATAATCAGCTAGACCATTTGAAGTCAGTGCAGACAATCCAGCAAAATTACTAGATATTTGCGCCTTTTCCCATGCTGTTCTAACAAGACCGTCTGCTGCATTTAGACCATTTTGTGCGCTAGCCAAACCAGCAGTAGTAAATGGGTTCATTACATAAAAACGGTCACCATCTGTAGGTACACCAATAGAGTCCATCAAAGCAGCTGCACCAGCAACATCAGACCATGCATCAACTACAGTACCTACTGTGCCATAATGCAAGTTACTATTTTTTATTAAGTAACTGCCTAAGTCAGTTTCTAGGTCTGTGACGATACGTCTAGCCATTGGTGCAAGTATCTGCTCTAACTGGTCTAGCTCTAATGCTTCTTCAACATTTCCCCATGACGTAGCGACAGTAAAATAGTTCTGTACCGTACCAGTAGCCTTACCAGAAATAATATCTGACTTCGTAGAAGCTGAGATATCACCACCTGCGGTTCGGATGCTGTTGTAATCGTGAGGTCGCTTGAAGTCTACATTAGACCCACTAGCGGGTGTGAATTTGCCACTAAGCAGTTGTGTGTCTACGGTTTTAGTTAGAACGCGATTGCTTTCAAACGCATCTAAAAATACCCTAGCCACCTTCCGAGTGACGTTTGAGGATAAATTATTAGCCATGCTAAATCACCTTTATTCAAAAGTAGCACCCTGTGGCCCTCCTTGTTTCTTCTGCTTACCACTAACAGCAGGTTTATCAATCGGGTCTGGTGCTTGATTAATATTGGATTTAGCCAAGCTTTGCAATTTTGCCCTTATTTCCGTGTGCATATAAATAATTGCATCCGATATACTTTGATTTTGTTTTTGTAAAACATTATCTAGCTCTAACGGATTTTGCCCTAAATATTGCGATATTAGAGGCCCATTATCAGCATCTAATAAATAACCAGCAACTTCATTATGAAGCCCCGCATCAGTTAAGGTCTGGCCTGCTTTTTGCAGTTCTGGCAAAGTTACGCCTAAATCGGCGGCTCTGCTTTCATATACTATACGTTTTGCGTTAGCTGTTTCTTGTGCTTTCGCAATCGCTTTAGCTCTGTCATTTTGTTCCTGTGCTTCTGCAGCCTTCGCATTAGCTTGTTGTAGTGTTGACTCTGCTATTGCTTTGTCTCTTTGTGCTACCTTTTCCTTATAATCTGCGTCTGTCATACTAAACGCATCAGGCATAGGCGGCACTTCTACATCAACAGGCTTATTTAACTGAGCCTCTACATCCTGTAGTCTTTGGCGCAAAGATTGATTATCACGCTCTACTTCTCGTAACTTTCCAACCTTCTTACCAATTTGTTTATCAAGGACTCTTTGCTGTGCCTCGCTAAATACTACTTTTTCTTCATTCGGTGATGAATCCGACTCGTCATTTTCTTGACTATCTACTTCTGTAGTTTCGTCAATATTTTGACTCTGTTCAGTCTCATTATCTTCAAGCGTTATTTCAGCCTCATCGACATCTGAATCTGTTTGCATCTTAGCGCCTCGTTATGAGTAATTCCTAGATTTCGGTCTAGTACCTAATTGCGGAATATACCACAAATTCTTTTATTTATAAGGTTTTTTAATTTTTTTCTTACGCATCTGTCATTCTCCTAATTGCTGACTGCCCTACGTCTACCATATTATTTAAAGCCGATTTTTTTGAAGGTTTATTCACCATATTGTCTGTGACTTCTGTAATAGCTATTAACGCTTCTGGAACCGGATTATTTATTTCTTCAAATTTTTGGTAGTTTTCCATTTCTTTATGTTCGTTATCTAATTCTTTATTGATATTTTCTAGTTGTTGTCCTAGCTGCTTACCTGCACTTTCATTAAGTTTAGCACCGACCTCTTGTGCGTCTGTTTGTACTGCGAATCTATCTGTTTGTGCTTTAAATACAGCGACTGCATTAGCTGCTTGGTCTTTAAGTGCTTGGTTATTGGTTTTTTCTGCATCTATTTGTAGTTTAAACATAGAGTTTTGCGCTTGCGTCACATCCGTTTGTGCTTTCATTAACTCCGCATCGGCTTTTGTCATTTCTGCCTGTGCTAGTAATAATGCAGGGTCTGGCGGTGGTTCTTGCATTGCTGTCTGTTGCATTATTGTCATTTCTTCATTGGTTAACTGGTTTTGTGGTATTAATCCAGCGTTAACCATTTGCTGACGTTTTCTGTCTGATATTTGTTTCGCGCCAGCCGTTTCAATATTGTCTAACAGAATATCGCCAGCTAAATCTATTATCGTAGGGTCTATTTGCGCTAGTGCAGTTATAGCCTCTCGTGTTTCTGCTTGTCTGTTTTGAAAGCTAGGACCCGCATTTACCTGTATATCGTAAGAACCTCTTGATAAATCATTTAACCGCATAGGCTGATTAGTTTCAGTATCAATAATTATTTCGCCATTGATATCTGCATAATCATAGGTTTTATCTTCTTTTAGGATTCTAACAGTTCGCCTTGTGTCATATATCTTCGGTATTGCTTTAATCAATATGCGCCCTGTAGCAGCTATGGCGTATTTTAAGGCTGAAAAATATTTGACTGTAGAGTTATCGCCTTTGTTTTGTAATGTTTCTATAGCAACGCCTGACTGCGCTCTAGGGTTATCCCCCATATTTGCCGCAAACATACCAGATGTATAACTCATCATAGCTCTCATATTTTCGCTAATTTGAGATAATCCAGCATTAATTTGTGCACCGCCTTGTTGTGTAGGTACTGGTGCTTCAGGGTCTGCGTTATAAAACTGTACAGGGTGATTGTTAGTATTTAAGGTTTGTAATGTATCTTCATGACCAGCTGCTTGTGTTGGAGTCATAAAGTATTTAGCTCTAGGAGCTAAAGCACCTTCCTCTATCTGTCTTGAAACGCTGTAATTTAGTACACGCTGAGTATCAAATAACTTCTCTACGACACCCCAATAGATAGGTTTGTCCTCATAAACTTTGTAATTTCCGTAAATCGGAACTATAGGTATGCTGCTGAAAACGGTCTCACGTTTTTCTTCTAACCAATCTTTATTATCAAAAAAGCGACTACATACATAGGATTCTTGGCGTGTTCTGCGTTTTTCCTCAGTAACACCCATAGCCTCCATTTCTTCTTTTAAAGGCTCATATTCTTCCGCTACATGCACTTGTCCGTTACTTAATAAAACTAATTCCCTAGGCCTTTCCTCAACATATAGTAATTCGCCTACAACTATAGTCTCTGCTTTATCGTAATACGCATCACCGTCTCTACCCTCACTAACACCTTCCTCACTACCTTCTTTC
>MDSX01091953.1_pt1 | contig 12635 bp, 10 predicted proteins | sample 811141 | NCBI WGS metagenome assembly MDSX01 (sample SAMN05326642, study PRJNA326480) | marine metagenome | isolation source: seawater | place: Atlantic Ocean: South East | collected 2010
AGCAGAAAGTCTCATACGGGACGGATCAGACTGGCTAGACATCGGGGGTTGCAGCACCAAACCCGGCTCCAAAATACCGGATATTAACGAAGAGTGGAGTCGACTTGAATCAGGCCTAACTCAAGTTTCAAAAGAGTTTCCAGAAATTCCGATTTCCATAGATACTTTCAGATCAAAGATTGCGGAAATGGCTATTGAGTCTGGAGCTTCAATAATTAACGATATCTCCGGAGGAACAATAGACCCCGAAATTCTAGACATAGTATCAAGATATAAGACTCCATATGTTCTTACCCATTTCCCAAAAGGAAAGACACCGGAGAATATGCAAGACAATGCTCTTGGGTCAGAAGATGTTTTCCCTCAAGTTTTTAAGGACCTGAGCCATGCATTGGAAAGACTCAGAGATAAAGGGATTTTTGATATACTGATTGATCCAGGTTTTGGTTTTGGTAAAGAATTGGAATCTAACTATCGTTTGCTCTCAAATCTTAATGGATTTGAAGAATTAGGTCATCCTATTTATGTCGGTATTTCAAGAAAAAGTATGCTCTGGAAACTATTGGGAAGCAAACCTGAGGAGACACTTCCAGCAACAAGTGCAATTCATCTCTATGCCTTACAAAAAGGCGCACAAATCCTTCGTGTTCATGACCCCAAAGAAGCAAAACAGATTCGGTGGATATCAGAAACTCTAAATCAGAGATAATTTCATCATTCGTATTTTTCTAAGAATGAATTTGGGTAGTAAAATTTTATAATTTGATCTGCAAAATATCCATTTTGAGCCATCTTTAAAGCTCCCTCCTGGGACATTCCTATACCATGACCATAACCTCTACCCTTGAGAGTTATGTAGGATGCATCGCTATCGAAAACGCTAAACCATGTTGAACGCAATGAAAACCTTTCCCTAAATATTCGAAGCCTCTTTTTCATCCCTCCAAAAACCACTGACTCCATTCTTTCAGGCTGCTGAAATGAAAGTATGAATTTAGAAAATTCAAGATCCAAAGAATCTTTATCAAAAATCCTGAAACAAAAAGCTAACCATTTTTTTTTATCGATTCTTTTTTCCCAGAGGGTTTGTGGGGCATTTAAACTAAAAGAATCCTTTACCGCTACTAATGAAGACCGACTATTAAAATACCATCCGCAGGGAATTGTTTGACCACCTGAATTTGCATGAAATAAGGCTTCAATCGGCTTTTTATTAGTATCAGCAACATATTTTTTCGATGTTTTTTTTACAGCAGACTTGAGCTTAAGCAATCTCTTTGGATTCATGGGCCACCCATGGAATGCTTGAGATCTAACATCATCCGTGACCCCAAAAGGAAAACCTTCTTTTGAAAATTTTCTGTAATTTCTCATGGCCCATGTTCGTGAGAGTATAGCCTGGGCTTTCCAGAGTTCTATGTGATCTAATCGCCCTAGCTCCGCATCAATGACACCAATTAAATATGAATCCATGGATAATAATGCAACAGGCAACAAATCACTCTCATGCCTTAATAGTCGTAAAGAGCCAAATATATTTCTTGTAACTCCACCGATAGTTTGCACTCTAATAACACCTCGCGAAGAAACTGTAATTGAATCGATACCAAAATTTAAAGAGCGGTCATTTTTTTCCGAATTAATGGTTATCCTGGATTGATTAGCTACCTTATTTTTTTCTACGATAACATCAAATTTATTCAGATTTATCTTTTCTACTTTTCCCGATTTATAAACTCCTAACTCCAAAGCAACTCCCTGAATTCTTATCTCCTGTATCTTCCGATCTGAAAATAAATGTACTCTGATATTTGGTGGAATAGTGAACGAAGAGTAAGATGAAATACTAGCACAAAATAGAAAACAAAATAAAAATATCAATCTAGGCATCCTTGATAATATACTGAGCAATCATATTCATTGGATCCATTCCAATATCCAGTTTTGATTTTAAATCCATGCAAATATCATCCTGAGTCCTCGGATTATCAATCAGTTTAGTTAATTCTCGACTTAAATACTTGGGTTTACAATGGTGTTGAATAAGCTCACTAACTGCACTTTTTTTCAAAATCAAGTTTACTAATGAGATGAATTTTACACGTATGAATGACTTTGCGATGAAGTATGATATCCACGAAGTCTTATATGCTACAACCTGCGGAATACCCTTTAAAGCCATTTCTAAGGTTGCCGTTCCAGATGCTACAATCGCTAAAGACGCTCCCTCAATTTGATTTAACCCTTTCACGATTTCACTTGACTGGAAATCTTCTCCAGAATAGATTTTAAGGAGCTTGAGATAATCGCTCATTTGAATACTTTGCGGCTTAACCCATTTAAATGGCTTACCAATTTTTTTTGCTGAATTTAAAAATACAGGCACATGTCTTGATATCTCCTGAACCCTACTACCAGGAAGTAATGCAAGCCAACCCGAGTTAGCGGGGGTACCATTTTTTATTCTATTTACGACAGGGTGGCCGAAATATGGAGCATTGACCCCTGCTGATTCTAGTAATTCTGATTCAAATGGCAATAATGGAAATACAGCGTCAAAATGTTTTTTTAAATCATAAACCCTTCGATATCTCCATGCCCAAAACTGAGGGCTTACAATCTGAAATACCTTACAACCTCTTTTCCTCAGGCCTATTTTTAAAATCCACTTAGCTAGGCGAGCATTAAATGTTTGATAGTCAATGCAAATAACAATATTTGGGTTCCAATCAAGTAAAAAATTTCTCAAAAATTTCTCTTGTCGCATTATTCTAGGAATATGCTTCAAGACTTCAAGAAATCCCATTATTGAAAGTTCATTTATATTCACTTGAGGCATCTGACCCCCCAGTACGGAGGACATCTCTTTCCCTCCCCAAAAAGTAAAATCAGCATCGGGCCATTTCAATTTTATTGCTCTAATCAACTCTGAACCCAGAGAGTCCCCCGAAGATTCCCCCGCTAAAACAAATATTCTTTTTTTTGATTTCAAAGCCATTCCCAACGAAAATAAAGATAGAGAATAAGATAAATTGATGATACTAATATCATAACCTTCACCATAAGGTATCGCTTTAACAGGGTAGAGATTACGATGAAAGAAAAAACCAATAAAACAGAGAATAAAATAACCCTAAAGAGTAAATAAGACCACAAATCCGTATCAATATTTTTTACTGAGGGCAATTCCGGGTATGTCGCTAATAATATCGTCCATATAAATAAGGGTGTTCCCATGGAGATCACAAATCCCATTAACCCCTCAAGAAGAAATCTGTTTTTGATATTCATTTATTAAAATATTCGCCTAAGATTTCAATTGAATCGTGAGAGGTTAGATCAAATTGAATCGGCACTATTGAAATGAAGTTATTTTCTAAAGTCCGAATATCACAACTCTTTGAATCATCTTGATTTTTAAATTCACCGGACATCCAATAATAATCTTTACCGGAGGGATCTTTGCGCTTATCAAAATCCTCCTCCCACTTTCCAATTGTTTGATGGCAAACTCTAACTCCCTTGTAGTCTTTATGTGTGGCCTTAGGAATATTTACATTTAAACAGACACCTTTAGGTAACCCTTGATGAATCACTTTAGAAGTGATTTCAGAAATATATTTTTCAGCAAATGAAAAATCAGCATTCCAGTCATAATCCAATATTGAAAAGCCAATAGAGGGAATCCCTTGCATCGCGCCCTCAATTGCTGCTGCCATAGTTCCACTGTATATAACATTTACAGAGGCATTACTTCCGTGGTTTACACCCGAAACAATTATATCGGGTCTTCTGTCTAAAATCTCGTGAATACCAAGTTTTATACAATCAGCAGGAGTACCACTACATGAATACTCTATTTGTGGTCCTGAATTAGTGTCTATTAAATCGCACCGTAGAGATTCACTTATTGATATTGCATGGCTTTTTCCACTCTGAGGAGAATTCGGTGCGACGACAACGACATCCCCGATAAGATTCATCTGCTTTATGAGCATTCTAATTCCCGGAGATGTAATACCATCATCATTTGTCACTAAAATGAGCGGCTTAACCAATTTTGTCATACTTCAAAGCTACATTTTGGCAGGTTAATAATTACGGCATTGAATTTGTACTTTTCCACATCAATATCAAAAAATACATATTATGTTTCTTTTACTGATTATAACATTTATGGCTTTAGGGTTTTATGTCCAAAATCGCCTCAAATCTCGTTTTAAAAAATATAGCCAAGAATTGCTTCATAATGGTATGTCTGGAGCGGAAGTTGCAAAATCCATGTTGGATTATTATGGTCTTAGCTCAGTTAATGTTGTTTCAGTACCTGGTAAATTGACAGACCACTACAATCCATTGAACAAGACCGTTAATTTATCACCAGAAGTCTTTCAAGGAAAAAGTGTAGCCTCAGCCGCCATTGCTGCTCATGAGTGTGGACATGCTGTTCAGCATTCAACATCTTACTTTTGGCTTGGTATGAGATCAAAAATGGTTCCTGTTGTAAATGCGTCTAGTCGGATCATGCAATTCGTATTTATGGCGTCTCTTTTTGGTATGTATTCCTTGAGCTTTGGCGGCAATACTATCTTATTAATTTTAATTGCCTCGCAAGCAGTGATTGCGGGTTTTGCAGTTATCACTCTTCCAGTAGAATATGATGCTTCTAGAAGAGCTCTTGTTTGGCTAAAAGGAGCGGGAATAACCAGCCCTCAAAATCATTCTATGGCAGAAGATGCACTAAAATGGGCAGCCAGAACTTATCTAGTTGCGGCTGTAGCGGCAGTAACGCAGCTTCTATATTATGTGATGCTGTATTTAAGACGAAATTGATAGCCGATCTAAACATCCGGATATCTTTTTTTGTTTGAATTGAATATGAATTGGATTTTGTCAATTTGCTTGCTCACCACGGCCTGTTATACTGGCTTTACCTATTTCTCATCAAAAAATTTAGATAAGCCCTCTTATAAAGTCATCAAAAAAGACGGCAACTTTGAAGTGCGAGAATATAAAAGCTCTCTTTGGGCTGAGGTAAAAGTATCTAACAGCAAGCAGGAAATTATGTCAAGAGAGGGGTTCCGGCCTTTGGCAAATTATATTTTCGGGGGGAATAAAGAGAACATCAAAATGAGTATGACTGCTCCTGTTGCCATGATCGCTGATACATCCATACCAAGTGTAAGATTCTTCATGCCACCAGGCAGAACTACGCAAAACTTACCGGAACCTAATCAAAAAAATATTGATTTTATCAAACTTCCCAAGAGAACCCTTGCAACTCTATCTTTTGGTGGAAATTTAAATGAACAGAGTAAATTAAAGTCAATGAAGTCATTAGAAGATTGGTGTGATGACAATCAGCTAATAATAATGGGTCCCTTAGAAGTTTTTGGATACAATGCCCCGTATGAAGTGATAAAAACCAATGAAGTCGCTTTCCCAATAGAAAATTAATTTGTACTATCTAAGAATATCTTTCCTGGATTCATTATCCCAAGGGGGTCAAACACGTTCTTAATTGACTTTTGAACTTGGATTTCGATTTGATTAAAAACTACGTCCAGATAAATTTTTTGAACCAAACCTATTCCATGCTCCCCACTGATGGTCCCACCCATTGATTTTACAGCTTCGAAAATCTTTCTGATTCCAGTTTTAAGGTATTCACCATTCCATTGCTCATCCGACATGTCACCTTTTAAAATATTTACATGTAGATTCCCATCACCGGCATGGCCATAACATACACTTTTAAAATCATACTCCTTTCCAACTGATTTAACAATCCGCAATAGGTCCGGTAATTTTGATCGCGGAACTACAGTATCTTCTTCCTTGTAGATACTTTCAGACTTAACAGCTTCCCCCACCCTTCTTCTCAATTTCCAAAGAGCATCTCTTTCTTTTGAGGTTTGAGCAAAAAGAACATTAAAAGCACCATTTTCCTCTAATACGGCCCCAACTTTTTCTGCTTCTTTCAGTACAGCATCATCATCGTAACCGTCGACTTCGATCAATAAATGAGCTTTTATTTCCTTATTGGTAGGAATATTTATTTTTTCCAAATCTTTTGTCGCCCAATCAATAGCATCCCTTTCCATGAATTCTAAGCCAGATGGAATTACTCCTGACCTAAAAATTTTCTCTACTACCTTACATGCCAAATCCGAAGATTTAAATGGTGCTAATAAAGTATATGAAGACATTGGATAAGGTAAAAGCCTTACCACTATTTTAGTAATTACACCAAGAGTTCCCTCGGAGCCAACAAATAGTTGGGTAAGATTATAACCAGTAGAATTTTTCAAGGTATTTGCGCCAGTCCAAATAATTTCGCCATTAGGTAGAACTACTTCTAAGTTTAAAACATAAGAGGAAGTAACACCATATTTAACCGCCTTTGGGCCTCCAGCATTATAAGCAACATTACCTCCTAAAGTTGATGACCCCCAACTCGAAGGGTCCGGGGGATAAAAAAGTCCTTTCTCCTTACACGCATCATGAAAAACTTGATTTATGACTCCAGACTCAACGGTAGCTTGAGAATTTGATTCATCAATTTCAATTATCCTAGAAAACCTTTCCATACTTAATGATATTCCACCAAAAACAGGTATTGAGCCACCGGAAAGGCCCGTTCTTGCAGCAGCAGGTGTGACAGGAACCTTATATTTAGATGCGATTTTGAGTATTATTGAAACATCCTTGGAATTTTCAGGCCGCACTACGACATCGGGAAATTTCGAAATATCCTCCGTTTCATCGTGAGAAAAGTCTATGAGACATGACTCTTTAATAGAAACTTTATCTTCTCCGATTTTCTCATTCAGAGCATCCAGCCAATTTGGTTTATCTTCGAGCATATTTGAAAAAAAGTTTGACTAAAATTACACTTTCAATGCTAAAGCTTTTGACGTTTTCATTTTTTATTTTGACGCCTACACTTTATGGTCAGTCAGATCAAGAAAAAAGAGAAGTTCAGTTTGAAGATGTTTTCGCCTCTGGAGTGTTTGCATCCAAGGGAGTTTATGGATTACGATCCATGGAAGATGGTTTACATTTTTCGAGGAAAACTAAAAATGGTATAGAGAAATTTGATTTTCAAACTGGAAAGTCTCAGCAAATATTAATCAATAATGGTGATGTAAAAGATCCAAAGGGAAATGAATTATCATTGAGATCTTACAAATGGGTAAAGGGAGAAAATAAAGTTATTATCGAAACGGAAAAAGAATCTATTTTTCGCCATTCTTACAAGGCTAAAACATGGGTTTATGACCTCTTGAATAAGTCAACTACCTCAGTTGCAGATTATCCAGTTCAAAATTCAATTATTAATCCTACTGGAGAAAGTGTTGCCTATGTCTTTGAAAATAATGTTTACATCAAATCTCTTATTAACTCAGATGAAAGCAAAATCACCATAGATGGAATTAAAAATGAAATTATTAACGGAGCGCCAGACTGGGTTTATGAGGAAGAGTTTGGCTTTCATGTGGGCCTAAAATGGTCCCAGGATGGAAGATATCTTGCATATTATCGTTTTGATGAAAGAGAAGTTCGAGAATTTAGCATGGACGTCTATGGAAATGATCTATACCCTTTTCCATATGTTTTTAAATATCCTAAAGCCGGAGAAAAAAATAGTGAAGTTCAAATTTGGGTTTATGACACAAAAGATAATAATTACAGTGAAGCCACAAAAAACCTTAAGTATGAATATATCCCTAGAATTAACTGGTCTCCCTTAGGAGATCTCATATTGTCTACCCTAAACCGCAATCAAGACAGCTTAAATCTAGTCCGTTTTAATCCCAATAAAAACAGTCACAGTCACTTATTTCTTGAATGGGAAGAATCATATGTAGATGCTGATCACGGAATAACTTTTTTTAAAGATGGATCCTTCATATGGATGTCTGAAAGGTCCGGTTATAATCATATTTACTTGATAGACTCAAAAGGGGGGAAAGTTAAACCAATAACTCGAGGAAATTTTGATGTTACCAAATTATATGGAGTGAATATGAAAACCGGTTTGGTTTACTATCAGGCGGCTGGAATAGATCCATCTCAAAGAGAGGTTTATAAAAGCTCCATGAAATCTCGAAAAAAAATAAGAATCAGCCCGAATGAAGGATGGAATGGAGCAACTTTTAGTAAAACCTTCTCCAATTATATACTTTATCATTCAGATGCAAATACTCCTGAAATAATAAGTTTGTGCAACAATCAGGGTGAAATTATTCGAGTCCTTGAAAACAATTCAGAGTTACAAAATAGACTTGCTGATTTCAAACTAAGTCCAAAAGAGTTTTTCACTTTGAAATGCGATAATAACCAAAGCCTGCAGGCATGGCAGATAAAGCCATTAAATTTTGATAAAGAAAAGAAATATCCTGTTCTAATGTTTGTTTACGGTGGGCCTGGAAGTCAGACCGTTGAAAATAAATTTGGTGGACGAGATTTTTGGTATCAAATGCTATCAGCACGGGGTTACTGGATTGTTTCAGTAGATAACAGAGGAACTGGCGCTAGAGGTCGAGATTTTAAAAAATGTACGTATTTAACGCTAGGAAAATTAGAGACCGAAGATCAAATATCTGCAGCAAAAACTTTATCAAAAAACATCAATATTGACTCGAATAGGATTGGAATTTGGGGTTGGTCTTACGGCGGTTTTATGGCTGCAAACTGCATATTTAAAGGATCTGATATTTTTAAAGCAGCCATATCCGTCGCTCCAGTCTCTAATTGGAGATTCTACGATAATATATATACCGAAAGGTATATGAGAACACCTCAAGAGAATGGGTTTAACTATGACGACAACTCTCCACTTACCCACGCTGAAAAACTCAAGGGTAATTATTTGTTAATTCATGGAACTGGAGACGACAATGTTCATGTACAAAATTCAATGCGTCTTTCAGAGGCTTTGATTCAAGAAAATAAAACATTTGACTTTATGTTGTATCCTGATAAAAATCACGGAATTTATGGGGGTATGACGAGCATACATCTTTACTCAAAAATTTCTAATTTCATCTTTGAAAACCTATAAAAAAACTATCTTCGACAACTAATCGACTCCAAAACAATTAAGAACTTATGGCAACATCAAAAATCAACCACCCAAGAGGTCTATACTCTTTATTTTTCACGGAGATGTGGGAGCGTTTCAGTTACTATGGAATGCGTGCGCTATTGGTTCTTTATCTAACAACAGAGTATGCCCAAGGAGGGTTTGGTCTTGAAAGAGCGAGTGCACTTGAGATATATGGAATATTTACGGGATTAGTCTATCTAACACCAATCGTCGGTGGAATGTTAGCAGATAAGTTATTAGGTCAAAGAAAAGCCATATACACTGGTGGCATTCTAATGGCATTGGGGCAATTCTCTCTTGCTGCCTCGCATGTTTATATGAGCGACGAAGTTCAAAGAACATTTTTGTTTTACCTGGGGCTTGGTCTTCTAATGATGGGTAATGGCTTTTTTAAACCAAATATTTCAACCATCGTTGGCACGCTTTATTCAGATAATGACCCAAGAAAAGATTCCGCCTTTACAATTTTTTATATGGGCATTAACCTCGGAGCCTTCCTTGCACCTATAATTTGTGGAACGCTTGGTGAACAAGTGGGGTGGAGTTATGGGTTTGGTGCAGCTGGAATCGGTATGCTTTTAGCGTGCATCTGGTTTTATTTTGAAGAAAACAAACTCGAGGGCCAAGGAATGCCTCCTGGCAGAACGGGAGAAAAAAGGCTAAAAGGAAAAGATTTTGTCAATGTAGTAGCCTACATAGTAGCATCCATAGTTTTTGTTTATGGATTCTTAACACTCCAAGATACTATTTCAGAAAATTTAATGGGTACATTAATTAAAATTGTTGCAGCGATCGGATTTTTGGGATTAGGATATGTGATTTTCAAAGGAACAAATGGCTCTGAAGAGTGGAGCAGGGTAAGCGCTATTTTTATATTTGCAATCGCGAATATATTCTTCTGGAGTGGTTTCGAACAGGCGGGAGGAACTTTTAACCTCTTTGCTGCTGATGAAACAGATAGAATGATTGGTGATACTGAAATTGCAGCATCCTTATTTCAGTCTATAAATGCCCTCGCTATTTTCATTTTCGCTCCACTACTCGCCTCTTTTTGGGTAGCACTCGCAACCAGGAATAAAAATCCTTCTACGCCCGCTAAATTTGGTTGGGGTCTTACACTTTTAGCTCTGGGATTTGTCGTTATGTCTTTTGCAAGTTTTGCAGCTGAAGGTGAAGCTCTTGTGAGTCCTTTATGGCTTGTAGGGGTTTACGTCATTCACACATTTGGTGAACTTTGTCTATCCCCCATTGGATTATCAATGATTACAAAATTAGCCCCACCAAAAATTGTATCTGTGATGATGGGTTTATGGTTTGCATCCATGGCCTTAGCGAACTACATGGCGGGTATCATGGAATCGCTTCTTGAAGGAATCTTCCCAGATATGAATTTATTTGTATTCCTCACAATCACATCAGGAATTGGCGGATTAATGATGTTTGCGTTAACTCCCGTTTTAAAGAAATTAATGAAAGGAATTCATTGATTCAAAACTACTGATAGACAAAATCATATCCCTTCAAAGACAGGGTACGATACTTTTTTTCATCAAACTTATAAAGCTTTGATGGGCGTTTTGCTCGAATCGATGATCTAGTTTTTTTTTCTGTTTCGATAAGCAAATCACTCTTTAATACCTTTCTGCGAAAATTTCGCTTATCAAAATTCTTAGAAAGTGCACACTCATAAAGACGTTGAATATTGTACATAGTGAATTCTTTAGGCAATAGACTAAAGCCTATAGGTCTTCTTTTAACTCTACGCTTCAGCCTTTCTCTGGCATAATCAAGAATTTCATTGTGGTCAAATGCCAAAGATGGCACTTCATTTAAATTACACCATGAGTACTTTTCTTTCTCCAGTATTTCCTCTAAGTTTGGATCTAGACGAACCGTACAGTAATAAGCCATATTTATCACTCTACCCTGAGGGTTTCTGTATAAATCAGCAAAACCATTTAATTTTTCTAAATGCCAATTGTCTGTTCCTGTTATTTTTTTCAATAATCCACGAGCAACGTCAGTCGTATCCTCATCAACATTTACGATAGACGAAGGAACAATCCATGCACCTTCGAAAGGCTCACCTGTCTTTTTTCCTAGCAAAACCCTCAAATTCATTCCATCAAAACCAAAAACCACAACTGAAGTTGCAATTGCTACCTTAAATTGCTCTGGTAAAAAATCAACACGTATCATTAAATAATTTTTTTTAATTTATATCAAATATACCCCCTAAAAAAATCAAATGACACTTAAAAAATGTAAATAAATTGAATTAAACCCCCTAAAATTTTCAAAAATTTATAAATAATTTAATAAAAAATGAATTTTTTAATTTCTTAAAAATGTCAAAAAACTATGCCAATTCTTCTTATTGGGAGATAAATAGAGAACTTTTTAATGGAGATATTCTAATCATTGGTGGTGGCCTTGTTGGGCAATCAATTGCAATCGCTATTCAAAAACAAAGAAAACAGCTTAAACAGAAACCACTAGAAATATGCATTGCAGACAAACTTTCAAGCGGAAAGTCCGGTGCCAGTACAAGAAATGCCGGTTTTGCATGTTTTGGAAGCCCCACAGAAATTCTTGATGATCTGACCCGAGAGGAAGAAAATCAAACTATTAATAGAATGAGTAATAGAATATCCGGTCTATCTATCTGGCGAGATTGGATTCCAAGCAACATAATAGAATGGAACAATTGCAGCGGTTATGAAGTTTTTGAAAAAGAAGAAGAAGTGGACTTTAAAGAGGTCTTAGATAAACTTCCATACCTGAATAGGATAGGAGAATTAGCTTCTGGAAACTCCCCGATTTATTCTAATTATAAAAAGATCTCAAGTAAATTACCTTATTCAATAAAAATAAAGGGTGAAGCCAGTTTAAACCCCGGGAAAGCAAACAACTCGCTTTATAGCTTAAATATAGAATTAGGTAATCAAATAGTAAACGGAGTGAACATACCTAATCGTAATTATTGGCATAAGGGGTTAGAAGGCTGGAGCATACCAACCCAAAATGGAATATTTAAAGCAAAAAGAATAGTAATTGCTGCAAATGCTTGGACACCTAAAATACTTAATTCTGAGCTCGACATAACCCCAGGAAGAGGACAAATTTTGATGATAAAATCATCAGATCCCATTAATTATAATGGAGTTTTTCATGCAAAAAAAGGATATCTCTATTTTCGAAATAATCACAATTCCTTAATAATTGGCGGAGGGAGAAATCTATTTCAGGTAAATGAGACTTCATTGGAAATGATAACGACAAAAGAAGTCCAAGATTATTTAGAGTTATATGCCCGGAATATTCTATTACCCAATCAAGATTTTACTATTCAAAACAGATGGGCTGGAATTATGGCATTTTCAAAAATGGGCAATAAAGATCCTTTATTATATTGGGATGAACCCGACCTACTCGTGGCATCAAGAATGTGTGGAATGGGAGTTGCTCTCGCTCCGATGATGGGGATTCATGCTTCTAAAATAATTTTAGAATAAAATTTTCA
>MDSX01024047.1_pt1 | contig 12632 bp, 14 predicted proteins | sample 811141 | NCBI WGS metagenome assembly MDSX01 (sample SAMN05326642, study PRJNA326480) | marine metagenome | isolation source: seawater | place: Atlantic Ocean: South East | collected 2010
CATCGCGTCTTCCACACGGTCCTTCCGTTCCTTAACCTCGATCTCGGTGGCACCACCGACGCGGATCACCGCAACACCGCCGGCCAGCTTCGCCAGCCGCTCCTGCAGTTTCTCACGATCGTAGTCGGAGGACGTCTCCTCGATCTGAGCGCGGATCTGGTTGACCCGGCCATCGATGTCCTTCTTCTTGCCGGCACCGTCGATGATGGTCGTGTTGTCCTTATCGATGGAAACGCGCTTGGCGCGACCCAGCATATCGATGGTGACATTCTCAAGCTTGATGCCGAGGTCTTCAGAAACTACTTGGCCTCCGGTCAAGACGGCAATGTCCTGCAGCATCGCTTTACGGCGATCGCCAAAGCCCGGTGCCTTAACGGCCGAGACCTTGAGGCCACCGCGGAGACGGTTGACCACCAATGTCGCAAGCGCCTCGCCCTCAACGTCCTCGGCGAGGACGAGCAGCGGACGGCCGCTTTGGACAACAGCTTCCAGCAGCGGCAGCATCGGCTGCAGGCCAGAAAGCTTAGACTCATGGATCAGGATGTACGGATCCTCAAGCTCAGCGATCATCTTCTCAGGGTTGGTGATGAAGTACGGAGAGAGGTAGCCACGATCAAACTGCATGCCCTCAACAACGTCGAGCTCTGTGTCGAGGCTTTTAGCCTCTTCAACCGTGATGACACCCTCGTTGCCGACCTTTTCCATCGCACGAGAGAGGAAATCACCAATCTCGGTGTCGCCATTGGCGGATATCGTTCCTACCTGCATGATTTCCTCGTTCGAGGAGACCTTGCGCGCACGCTTTTCGATGTCCGCGACGACGGCGGCGACCGCGAGGTCGATGCCACGACGGAGATCCATCGGATTCATGCCGGCGGCCACGGCCTTTACGCCCTCGGCGACGATGGCGCGGGCCAGCACTGTCGCTGTGGTGGTGCCGTCACCGGCGAGGTCGTTTGTCTTCGACGCGACTTCGCGGATCATCTGGGCGCCCATATTCTCGAACTTATCAGTCAGCTCGATTTCTTTAGCGACAGTCACACCGTCCTTGGTAATACGCGGCGCACCGAACGACTTGTCGAGCACAACATTTCGGCCCTTCGGGCCGAGCGTAACCTTGACCGCGTCAGCAAGGACATTGACGCCCTTGAGCATACGGTCGCGAGCGTCAGTATCGAATTTGACGTCTTTCGCTGCCATTTTCTGTAATCCTCTCGATTAAAACCGCTTACGCGGCTTTCTTCTTGGAGGCACCCTTCTCGAGGATGCCCATGATGTCACTTTCGTTCATAATCAGGAGATCCTGACCGTCGATCGTCACTTCCGTGCCAGACCACTTGCCGAAAATAACGGTATCACCGGCTTTGACGTCCAATGGCGAGAGTTCACCACTGTCACTACGCTTGCCGGGACCAACGGCGACTATCTTGCCCTGCATCGGCTTTTCCTTCGCCGTGTCGGGAATAATGATGCCGCCCGCAGTCTTTTCTTCTTCGTCTATGCGCTTGACCACCACGCGGTCATGCAAAGGCCTGAAGTTCATGCCCATCTTTCGTTCACTCCTTAAGAGTTTCCCACATCAAATTTGAGTATAGTAGAGCTTAAGCCCTCCCACGAAATTTGTTAGCGCTCGCTATAAGTGAGTGCTAAGCGGGCAAATAAGTCACGAAACCAAGAACTTCAAGAGGGAAATTGAAAATATTTTGCCCGCTAACTCCGGCGTGTCATGGTTAATTCTACCTACGCGGCCGGCTATCGTAGCTTGCCGCGACACGCGCAGCATCGATAAGTCATGGTGGCCTAGCGCCGTTCATATATGAATATTCTCAGCAAATATCAAGCGAAACGCGAAGCGTTAAAGCAAAAATATCTTGGCTAAAATGCAAGTTCGCCAAGCGCAAACGGCGACGGCACCGGGGTATCGACCACCTAGCTATGATTTCCTCAAAAATCGAGCGGACTATCGTGTTCTACGCCGGAATTCTAGGCATGACGGTGACCTGCATTGTCCAGAACCGAGATGCGCCGATGTCGACGCATATCTTTCGCGATATGGGCGGCGGGAACCTTATGGCATACTTCGAATTCCCGGAACGCGGGGATGCGCAAGCGGTTCGTGGTATCGGCGCTATGCACCATGCCGCTTTGCAGGGCACATCGAAGCAATACGCGGCTATCACCTCAAGTTTAAAAAACAAACACTCGATCTACGGCAATGAGTCCGCGGGATCCGTCTTTTTTTGCGTACTCGAAAATATCCTCCTCGAAGTTCGCACATAATATACTCGCGAGGCGTAGCGCGACGATCCTAATGCTGTAGAGGCAGGGCTGAAGACCAAGCATCGAAGGCGCACACGACGCCCGCCACTGCATCCCATCCTGACGTGTGCCCAATCGCGTCAAGACCGTGGATGCACGATCTCAGTGAATTGGCATCGCCGGTAACTACAGCATCTATCACCCGGTGAAGCGCGGCCGAGCCCATTCCTTCCGCGGCCGCAGCTAGATGCGCTGCCATAATGGGGTTGTCCATATCCTCAACGACCGGTCGCAGCAGCGACCAAAGACGATCGCGCATACCAGTGGCACCCAAAACCGTCAGTGCGAGCATCACACCACCGACAAAATCCGATCCGGACGGCGTTAACCCCGGTCCAAGCCCGACGAAATATCCCAATGACGACAGGTTAGGCTCGGATGAGGTGGAGCCATATCGAAAGCCGGCAGTACACCAGTCCCGCAAACATCTAACCGGCACCGCAGCGGCAAAACAAATGCGCTCCTCTTCGACTGGGCGATACGCAGGATCAGCAAACCGGATCAATCCGCCTTGCTTATTATTACTGCGTGAAATCCGCGCTAATTCGCGAAGCCCCTCAGACACACAAGGGCGAGAAACAGGTTTAGGAAAATCAGGTGGCGTCCATAATTCGTAACCAGCCGTCGTAAAGGAGAGGCGTCCCGCGACGTGGAAGGCATACCGAGAGAAACGCACTCGGGCACCCACACAGATACCAGTAGCAGCCCAGGAGACAGTTCTCGGGGCACCCACCAGAATATTGAGCGGTGACGCGCCGAGGTCGTCTCGCGCGACACAAGCAATCTCTCCCATCGTCTCTACATAGAAGCTCCCATCGAAAACAGCGATGACGTTCCCATCACCAATTCGCTCGACGCTTCTGCGTGCAATAGCCCCGATTAGAGATACTGGGAATTCAAAACCAAGATCAACCCGAATCGGTTGTACGAGCGGCATTTCTTGTATGTGATGCGACATTACCCGGATTGCAAACAGGCCAAGGCGAGTTCAGCGGCATCTGCGTTGGACGGAGCGACGAGCACACCGGCGGAATTGAGCCTACGTTCCTGTGCTGCCCGCCCTTGGGGGTCACTGTCCGTTCCGGTGACCGAAGCAACAACCACCGGACGATCTGATTGGTCCGTGGCCTCAACGATCCTTGCAATATGGCCTGACGGATCTTCATGTGCGCCGAAACCAATAACGACATCCAAGAGCACGACGCCCAGCATCTTATCCTCAAGGGCGTCGGCCAGAGGGCTATCTCGAACTGAAGGATCGATCATGGGATGCGGCCGCCCGCGCGTGAATTCATCCGATCCGAGATCAATCATCACATGACCATCGTGACCATTTTCCCACCGCGCGCCGCCCGGAATTGGCGCATTCGACGATACGGCCTCACCGGCCGCTAGGAATACATACTGGGCCTCCGCGGCGAGCGTCCCGCCTGCGAATAGGCCTCGAACACCTGTCCGTTGCGGTGAAACCGACTGAGCCTCGTCAGTAATGTTCCATTCCGGTAATTGCGCGTTCGCGCTGGCAGACATTGCCGCAGCTTTCAACGTGTCTACCGTACAAATCTTCGCGGGAGCATCGAATTCACCGCCACCGATGAGACACACAGTGACCTCTTTCTGGCTCTTTGAGAGGCGATCAATGACCTTCGCCGCGACTTCGGGAGCCGGTGGTTTAGAGATCAGCACGATATGACGCGTCGCGTCATCCGCTTCGAGCAGCTCGAGGGCCACCAGCGTCGATGCGCCGCCGATGGCTGACGACAAATCTCGTCCGCCGACACCAATTGCGTGCGAGATGCCGCCTCCGGCACGCGCCACGAGACTCGACACCTCCTGTATCCCGGTTCCCGATGCACCAACTATGCCGACATCACCGTGCGGCACCTCATTCGCAAACCCGAGGGGTACACCCGAGACAATGGCAGTCCCGCAATCTGGCCCCATGACAAGGAGCCCGCGTTCGGCTGCGATCGCCTTCAGAGCCCGCTCCTCATCGAGGGACACATTATCGCTGAATATCATGACGTTTAGATCGCGGGACAAAGCTTTGCGCGCCTCAGCCCCGGCATAATCTCCCGGCACCGATATGAGGGCCAGATTTGCTCCCGCGAGCTTCGGCAAAGCCGTGCGTAGGGATTTGGGTTGCCAAGCCGCCGCATCGGACGAGCTTGTCCGAGGCCGGATGAGCAGATCGGATGCGGTTGTCAAAGCAACTTGAGCCAACGCTTCATCCTCGGCGCGTATCCCGAAAACGAGATCACCACCTGTCGCAGCCTCACCTTGCGCATCGAGAAGACCCGCCACCGCCATAATCTCCTTGTTCGCCGGCGTCCCCATCATCAGAGCGGCTTCCTCTACACCAGGTAATTCCGCAACGGCCTGAGATATCCGCATTAACGCAACCGAATCGAGGAAGAACCCCTTGCGAACCTGAGTGACGATTTTGCTCATGCTATTCCCAAGCGATCCGCAAGCGCCCAAACCGCTTGCTCAAAACAGGCCAGCGGCGCGCGCACAACACCCGCACCAACCTGACCAACACCCGGATCTTTGTGAGCAATTCCAGTATTGATCGTCGGTGCCAGTCCGGTCTCAACCACATATCTCACATCGATTCCGGTCGGCACACCTAGGTAATTCAAAGAGGGAATTGTCCATTCCGGATTCTCGCTATGAACAATTTCCGCCATCGCGTGTGTCGTAGCGGCCGCTTCTGTCGCTGTACCGGCGCCGACAAAACCGGCAACCGCGGGCGCTGCCGCCATTGCAAATCCACCCAGACCGACGGTCTCCACAATAGTTGAATCTCCCATGTCGGGATTTGCGTCATCGGATGTAAAGCCGGGAAAATATAATCCCTCCGGCATCTCGACAGGGGCCGTGAACCACTGATCGCCGGTGCCGCTGACACGGATGCCGAATTCGGTTCCGTTCCGGCTCATCGCGGTGACAACACTTGAACCTTCGATATCGCGGACTGGATCCATTACCGACTTTCCCATTGCCATCGCGATATTTAAGAAAAACTGATCATTGCCACCGAGGAATGCGAGTGCACGGGACAACGCATCGTTTTCGTCGGATGTCGCAGCGAATGCCGGCGCCAACGCCCGCAACGTCAAGCTGGAGCAACCGATGTTCCGTTGATGCATCTCGTCACCCATGGTTAGACCGCGGGCAATCAGATCCTTTAGTGGCAAACCGTCAATATGCCGAAGTGCGCGTCCAAACGCTGGCCCAAAGGAACCGCGCAACCATCGCAACCGGTCAAGTACCTCCAGATCGTTGCCACCAAACCGCATTACCTTTCCGAGGCCCTCATTTATCGTACAGAAGGCACGGTTCCCAAACGCGCGATTCTCGACCACCATGACCGGCTGACTCATGGTGGTCATTCCCGTCATCGGTCCTACGGCGTCAAAATGATGGTTAGGGTGAAATTCGAATGCGCCGGCATCCGCCTGTTCCTCTGCGTCCGCCAGGTTTTCCGCCCAACCTTCAAAAACCGCAATACCGGTGACCGCACCACGCATGGGGCCACACATATTCTTCCACGCGACCGGCGGTCCCGCATGCAAGATCATTCGGTCCTTGAGGCCGTCAATTGCCTCGGTCGCGGGCACAACATCAACGAGGACAGGATCACCCGTCAACATGCGACGGATAGCCTCTTCATTCGCCTGCGTGATGATGTCCATAGACCGAACTAAACAGTTCTATGTATCTAGCTGCGCTAAAAGGTCTGCCAGATCCGGATCGCCCCCGCCAGGCGGTGACCAATCGACGTGAACCATCTCAACTCCACGCGCTGCAAGGTCATCGGCGAATCCCCTGAGACCGACATTCACGACCTTAGGCGGTTCGGCTACCAATTTTTTCAAAGCGTCCGAGCTCATTTCGATTGGCCCTCCTGCGGAACACGATGATATCATATCGACATTTCTTGGCCATAGGGCGAGGCACGTTTCTTTCGCGTGGGCAAATAGGAAGAAAACTTCATTTTATCCGCCATTGGCTTTTATGGACAAACGCGCGTCGCATTGTCGCCGGAGTGCAGACAATTATCTTGCTGTGCAATCCTCCCAGAACCGAGAGGCGACGATGGAGTTCAGACGTAAAGATTTCGATCCCGGTGCAGTAGGCCCGCTGAACGGCATCCGGGTCCTGGACATGACGCGTTTGGTCGCCGGCAACATGCTAACCCTTCAACTCGCTGATTTTGGCGCGGAAGTAATCAAACTTGAAATGCTCCCAAAAGGCGATCCGCTCCGTGCATGGAACGCAAACGGGATTCAGACGAACTGGAAAGTCTACGGTCGGAATAAAAAAAGCGTCTCGCTTAACTTCCGTGAACGTGAAGGTCTGGAATTGCTCCTAACGCTGGTTGAGACGGCTGACGTCTTCGTGGAAAACATGAAGCCAGGCCGAATTGAGGAGATGGGCATTGGACCCGATGTTTTGCTGGAGCGTAATCCGGACCTCGTTATCGCCCGGGTCACCGGATTTGGGCAGACGGGCCCTTACAGCAGCCAGGGGGGATTCGGCACCGTCGTCGAAGCGATGTCCGGTTTTGCCGCGATGAACGGATTCGCTGACCGGGTTCCTGTCCTCCCGCCACTCGCACTTGCCGATATGATCGCGGGACTTTATGGCGCAATGGCCGTGATGATCGCGCTTCGAGAAAAGGAAGTGAACGGCGGCAAAGGGCAGGTGATAGATCTCTCTCTACTGGAACCGATATTTTCCATCTTGGGCCCCCAAGCCGCTTCGTTTAAGGTGACAGGACAAGTACCGGTCCGTGCCGGCAGCGGTTCTAACACAACATCTCCTCGCAACGCCTATGGCACAAGCGATGGCGGATATGTCGCCCTATCAGGTTCAATCCAGACGATGGCGGAGCGACTTTTCCGGGTGATTGGCCGAGATGACATGAACAATGATCCGAAGTTCAAGACAAATGCCGATCGTGTCGCCAACCGCGAGGAAGTAGACGAAATTGTCGGCGGCTGGATCGGCGAACGAACCTTGGAAGAGGTTCTCGAAGTATTCCGGCGTGAAGGTATCACCGGCGGACCTATCTATGACATCTCGCAAATCGTGGACGACCCCCATTTCCAGGAGCGCGAGATTATTGTCGGCCTCCCCGACGAGGAAATGGGCGTTATCCCCATGCACAACATTTTTCCAAAACTGTCCAACACTCCAGGTACATTCCGCCGGGCAGCGCCCGATCTTGGCCAGGATAACGATGAGATCCTCGGCGCGGCCGGCGTCAATACAGATACCCTCGCCGAACTTCGATCACGCGGCATCATTTAGGAGTTTCCATTATGCCCCTCCGAGACACAGCTCGACGCGCCGACCTCCCTTACTGGCGATCCCTTCTCTATGTTCCAACCAATGTAACGAAATACGTTGACAAGGCACATACCAGAGGGGCTGACGCGATCCAGCTCGACCTGGAAGATAGTGTTCCCGACTCTCAAAAGGGGGAAGCGCGCAAACTGGTCCAAGAAGCGGCGGAGACAGTCTCGCAGACTGGCGCGGACGTCGTCGTACGAATCAATCAACCGCTTCGCCATGCAGTACCGGATATCGAGGCCTGTATCTCGCCGCGCATTGCAGCCTTGGCGCTACCGAAATGTAACAGCGCCGGCCATGTAAGACTGCTCGCCGAGATGGTGGAGGAGTTGGAAGAAGAACGCGGAATGGAGATCGGGCACACCAAGTTTTTGGCGATGGTCGAGACTGCCGAGGCATTCTTCGAGCTGAAGGAAATCGGTTCCGCCCATCCGCGTGTCGTCGCATTGAGTCTCGGTGGCGAGGACTTCGCGCTTTCGCTTCACATGGAACCGACACCCGAAACCATGCTGTATCCGAAACAGCATGCCGTCATCGCGGCACGCGCGGCTGGCGTCCTCCCTTATGGCATCATCGGTACCGTCGCCGATTATTCGGACCACGACGCCTATCGGGACATGGTCCGAAAATCCGCACAGTTCGGATTCGAAGGGGCCTCCTGCATCCATCCGGCTATCGTGCCAATGCTGAACGAAGGCTTCACCCCCGCCAAGAAAGACGAAGACTTGGCACGGCGCATCGTTGACGCCTGGGACGAGAACGAGGCTGCCGGACGTGGTTCCTTCGAGCTCGAAGGCAAGATGATCGATGTCCCGGTCGTCTTGCGCGCGCAACGCGTCATCGCCAAGTGCGACGCCATTCGTGCCAAAAACGCGAAGGGCGGTTAGCTCAGCTCATCCGTCTTTTTCGCGGCAATCAACTCGAAGTCGATTTCCGCGCCGATGCCAGGCTTCATGGGTGCGTGGACCAATCCGTCGGCGTCGACTTCGATTTCATTGATCACACCGTATTTCTGCGACGCATCCGGCAGGAGGACTTCGAAGTACTCGCAGTTCTTGATCCCCATAATAAGGTGCATGTTGGCGAAATTGTTGTGTGAATTACCACCGTGATGGACCTCGTAATTCATGCGAAACCCTTCCGCAAGGTGCGCGGTTTTGAGGCATGATGTCAGTCCTCCCTTTACCGCCACGTCTCCCCGCAGAAAATCCGTCGCTTGCTCAGCGATCCACGGCGCATAAGAAGCGGGATGCCCGCCAGGGGCATACTCGGTCGCCATTATCGGGATATCGAGCTTTTGCCGCAATTTGACGTAGTTCAAGATATCATCGTCGGCCAACGGATCCTCGTACCAATAGAAGCCCAGATCCTGAATTGCGAGACCGACACGCAACGCTTCCTCGTACCGATAGGACCAGGTCGAATCGAGCATAACGCGATAGTCATCACCGACAGCTTCCCGCACCGCCTTACAGACCTCTATATCAATCTGCCACTGCGTCGGCGGGTGAATCTTATAGGCCGACCATCCGCGCTCCTTTAGACCAAGCGCCTCCTCAACATAGGCTTCCGAAGTCTGATGCACAGGCGAGCTGGCGTAAGCTGGCACACTCGATCGATAGGAACCTAATAATTGATGCACGGGCAGTCCCGCGACCTTTCCCGCAATATCCCAGAGCGCGACATCGACCGCACCAATTGCCCGCATGGTGGTGGAACGATAACTCTGCCATAGGCCTTGCCAAAGCCGTTCGCGATCAAGCGGGTTCTGCCCCATCACGGTCGGTTTCAGATGGCGCATGAGAGAACCGGCATCGTGTTCGGCAGTTCGGCTGGCCGACCCGAGAAACGCATTTCCTTCGACACCTTCGTCGGTCTTGAGAGTTAGTAGACCCAAATGCGAGCGCCCCTTGAACTCGCCCGTATGCCCTCCATAAATTGTCGCCGGAATATCATCCCAGGCAAATAGCGTCAGCGTTACGTCATCGATTTTCATTCTCGTCCCTTTCGAACCAACACACCTATCTCAAGAATTGACCTAGTCGGTCCCCCGCCACAGCCAGCTCACACCATGTTGACTAGTATCTGCTGGCCCTGCAACAGATCCTCACATGGTGATTTGGCCCGACCGGCTTGCGGCCACGTAAAACAATTGGCTAAAAGGCCGGAGTGTTCGCAATAGCCCCTGACCCCTCCCGATTGGGGGATTTTTATTTGCGGCGCACCGACCATCCGGACCTTTAGGAGGATGAAATGGACGGATCGCAGGATTTTATTGCACAGGATTGGAAACCTCAGACCGCACTTGTCCGCAGTGGCCTTGAACGCTCAACCCATCAGGAAACATGCGAGGCGCTCTACCTGACCTCAGGTTTCGTGTACGAAACCGCCGAGGAAGCAGAAGGCGCGTTCAAAGACGATCGCAAACGATCTATTTACAGACGTTATGGCAAACCGGCCCGTCGCTCAGTCCTTTCAATGCCTGGCTTATATTGAAAGGCTTGGAGACACTGGATCTGCGGGTTGAGCGCCAGTCCAAGAACGCCCATCAGATCGCGGCGTTCCTCTTGAACCACCCGTGGGTCGCTAAGGTTAACTACCCAGGATTGGCAAATCATCCAGACCATGCCTTGGCTAAACAACAGATGCGAGGCGGCGGGTCCGTCATGACGTTTGACCTCGACGGCGGTGAGGAAACGGCATTCCGTTTCGTGAACGCGCTCGAACTGGTAGAACTTTCCAATAATCTCGGAGACTCGAAGAGCCTGGTCACCTATCCGGCGACGACGACACACCAGCCTATCGGAGATGAAGAGCGCACCCTCCTCGGTATCACCGACGGCATGGTCCGATTTTCAATTGGCCTCAGGGATGTCAGCGATCTAATTTCCGATATCGAACGGGCACTCACTGACTGAAGCCGCTCACTCACTTCGGAGACGATCCATGATCAAATTGTACTACTCACCGGGGTCTTGTGCCCTGGCATCGCATATTGCCTTGGAAGAAGCGGGAGCGGATTACGAAGCTGTCCGGATCGACTTCGGATCGGATGAACAGAAAAAGCCGGACTTTCTGGCAATCAATCCAAAGGGGCGCGTACCAGCTCTAGTCTCAGACAAAGGCATTCTGACCGAAACACCGGCCATTCTCGTCTTCATCAGCCAGACATACTCAGCGTCAAGCTTAGCTCCCGTCAACGATCCTTGGGCGCTTGCGCAGGCGCAGGCATTCAACAGTTACCTGTGCGCCACGGTACACGTCGCACACGCGCACGGTGGTCGGGGCCATCGCTGGGCCAATCAGGAAACGTCCTTTGAAGACATGCGTCAGAAAGTGCCGCAGACAGTCGGTGATTGTTTCACGCTTATCGAAAACGATTACGTGAAAGGTCCCTGGGTTCTCGGTGATACCTACAGCATCTGCGATATGTATCTCTACACAGTCTCCCGCTGGCTAGAGCGCGACCGCGTCGACATTTCCCGCTTCCCTAAGGTCAAAGCGCAATTCGAAGCCATTGAAAAACGACCCACGGTGGCCCGCGTACTCGAGAACCACTTTGCCGACTAGACGCGTCGTCATTTCAAGCCGGACATCGACTGACCGATAGAGCGTGGATCGCGCGCCTTGAAGGTACCCGTATCAACAGCGGTCAAGAAACGCTGTATAAGACCGTTGAATAGTTCCGGATCCTCGAGATTGATTGCATGACCCGCATTCGGCAACACAGCCAGCCATGAACTAGGGATCGTGCGCTTCATCATCAGATTGGGATCAAGACAGGGCTCGTCTTCGTCACCGGTCATGATGTAGGTCGGCACAGTCAGTTTGCGCATTTCGTCCTGCAGATCATAAAGTGATGGACGCTCACCCTGTACGCCAATGAATGTATTCGCGCATCCAAGTGGCGAATGTTCGTTGAACCGGCTCACAAATGCTGCAAATCCGCGCGGGTCCTTGTTCTCTAACTGGACCCGGGTCGGCCCATAGGCATAGAACTGGCTCACCGCTTCCATTCCCTGGTCGACGAATCTTTGGGCTATCTCAGCGGTTTCCTTGCGCCATTGATCACGGTCGCCGCCGGCACCATAACCACATCCCGCCACCACGAGTGAGTGGGCCATTTCTGGAAAATTCAAACCGAAGTGCAATGACGCAAACCCGCCCATCGACAGGCCTATGATATGGGATTTCTCGATACCCAAATGCTTCAACACATCGCGCGCGTCCTGCGCCGCTCGCAATTGTGAATAATAATCAGAACTTTCGGGCACTTCTGAAGGCGGATACCCGCGGGCGTTATATGCAATGCAGCGATAGTTGCGGGAGAAATAGTTGAACTGGGGCTCCCACGTCCGAAGGTCGTCGGCGAACTCGTGAATGAACAGAATGGGCGTCCCCTCGCCTGCTTCCTCATAATAAAGCGTGACACCGTCGTCAGCTTCCGCATTCGGCATTACCTATCTCCCCTATCTCACTGTCTAGCATTCATAGTTGGCGATATACGGGCAGCGACAAGGCCTGGTAATCCGATCGCTCCTGTCATTCTAAACGCGCGCCCCGCATGCCCATCACAGGTCTGCTGTTTCCTTTCGCACTTCCATTTCAACGCCGACACTGTCGCAATCGGGATAGACATCCGGCTTTCGCGTCGACACCCGGGCACCTAAGACTTCGTCGGGCGTGAGACACACCTCCAAAATTTCGGCGCATAAGGTTTCCTGCAGGTTAAAGTGCCGGTCCCCAACGATGCTTCGGATGCGTTCGCGCAAGAAGTCATAGTCGAGAACCGTTTCAATTCTATCTTGGCCGTTGCCGGGGCTGGCATCTTCAGCAATCTCCAATGCCACATCGATGATAATGCGTTGCGGATTCTGCCTTTCGAATTCGTGAATACCAATCGAGGCTACAACCTCATAGTCCCGCAGAAAAATCCGCCGGCTCATATTCAA
>MDSX01075349.1_pt1 | contig 12631 bp, 9 predicted proteins | sample 811141 | NCBI WGS metagenome assembly MDSX01 (sample SAMN05326642, study PRJNA326480) | marine metagenome | isolation source: seawater | place: Atlantic Ocean: South East | collected 2010
GCGCCAACTCATGGTCTGGCACCGGGCGGATCCGACGAGCCAGCGGCTCGAAACGGTTCCCGGTGTGGGTCTCATCACTGCCACTGCCACTGCTCTGGCTGCCAGCGTGCCCGATCCGTCGGTGTTCAAGCCTGGCCGTCAGTTCGCAGCCTCCCTCGGGTTAGTACCGCGGCAACAACACGCTGCCGCCACGACATGCAAGGGCAAACGTGAGTGATGATGATTGAACGGGACCGCAACTGAGACACCCCGAGGTGCTGTCAGGGCTTCAGAGCTCGTAAGTCTGATTGGGACTTAGTAAGCGGATTTCATCAAGGCCAACGGTTATATGTACGGTATCAACAGGCCGGACACATGACCGAAACCCGCAACGATCAAAATCAGCTCAAATCAGTCCTTGCAAAACAGATGCCGTCCACACATGACAGCACTCGAACTGGCGGTGGCCGGGCTGTTACAACTTCGAGGCGCGGACAAAGCCGGACCTGTGACGTCGTAGTTGTTTCTGGGGCAGAAAATCTTCGTACTCGCGGTTGCAAGTTTTCCACAATGACGCGGGTTTCCCTAAACCCGTCGTGAATCCTCGGTTTCAGCCTTCAATCCAAACCGCATTCTTGTTGCCAGGAGAAGAAACCGAAAAGGTGAGAGGCGTCACGAACCCTTCGCCTCGATATTCCAACGTCCGCTTCATGGCCTTTTTCTAACCCCAGAAACAAATCCTGGGGTTAGAAAATCAAAGGGCCCTTGTTCGGGACAGACTGAACCGATAGAATGGACAGATGTATTTCGGTCATCGCTTCAAGCTTCCTGTAGAGTCGCCGTTACCCTTGCGGGATCAGGTCTGTGAAATCATCAGCGAAGCCGCGGCGCGAAATGCTATTGTCCATGGCCAGCCGTTGCCCTCTTGCAGAGAGCTTTCGACGCAATTGGGTGTATCGCGAAATACAGTTTTTTCCGCCTATGATCGATTGGTCGAGATAGGTTTGCTGATCTCGAAAGATCGCAGCGGGTACTTTCTGAACCCCGACAGCGTTACGATGGCCCCGCGGACCGGACCGGACGCAGGAGCCGCGGCGCTGGCGATCGAAAATCGTCTGCCTGCTCAGGGTGCGCGCGCGTCTGATTTGCGCAAGGTCGAACATCCGGACGATTGGAACCGCTTTCCTTACCCTTTCATTTACAACCAGATCGACCCACGGATCTTTCCGATTCAGGGCTGGCGTGAATGTATGCGGCTGGCACTGAACCGCCAACGCCTATCGGTCTGGACCGGAGATTCTGACGGGGCAGATAGCCTGAATCTGATCAAGCAGTTGCAAAGGCGTTTGCTGAGTTATCGCGGAATACAGGCGGCGACCGATGAGATTTTGATCACCGCAGGCGCGCAAAACGCACTGTTCATTCTGGGGCTGCTATTCGCTGGAAAATGTGGATCGGTTGCGATGGAAGACCCGGGCTACCCCGAAGCACGCAGCGCGCTGACCTTAACCGGAAACCAGATTGTGGGCGTTGCCGTTGATGACCAAGGGTTGATGGTCGACGCGATTCCGGACGAATGCGGCATGGTTTACACGACACCCAGCCATCAGTTCCCGACCACAGCAACCATGTCTTTGAAGCGACGCCAGCAGGTGCTGAATATAGCGCGGGATCGGCAGATGGTGATCATCGAAGACGACTACGAGGCTGAGATGAATTATCATCGCGATACGTTGCCACCGATCAAGGCGATCGATGACAGCGGTTCTGTGGTCTATGTGGGAAGCCTGTCGAAAACCCTGTCGCCGGGATTGCGGCTTGGCTTCATGGTGGCTCATCCGACCATCATCAAAGAGGCCAAGGCGATTCGACGCGCCATGATGCGCCATCCACCAACTCTGATGCAGGACGCGATGGCCAACTTTATGGCGCTTGGACATCACGATGCGCATCTACGCCGATTGCACCGTCGGTACAAAGCACGGTGGGGAGCGATGCGGGAATCTATATCTCAACATCTGCCAGATCTCGCCATGGGGCAATCAAACGGCGGCACTTGTTTCTGGGTTGATGGGCCCTCGAATTTGGACACCAACAAATTGGAAGAAAACCTGCGCGCGCGCGGCGTTCTTTTTGATAAAGGGTCGGTGTTTTACATCGATCCGGAACGAGGCCGAGGAAAGTTTCGTTTGGGCTTTGCCTCGATGCCGTTGAAGTCTCTTGACCCCGGCATTCGGATTATCGCTGAAGAAATCGACAAGTTGCTTTAGCACGTCCTTCACTCGCCATCTGTCACCTTCAATGAAGATAATTGTCCCTTACCAGTCGGCACCGCGTCTTTTATCGTGTCTGCAAACGCATCTGATCGAGATGCGCAATTGAACAATTTGAAAGGACAGAACGATGGGTGGTCAAGGACAAAACACCACAGCTGCGCCGGTTACATGGTCAACGGATGAGATCATAGCCAAGCGCGACACCTACTATGCCGCATCCCAACGCGCGTTTGCGCCCTATGAAAAGCCGCTGATCCTGAAGCGCGGCGAGATGCAGTATGTGTGGGATGAGCAGGGCAACAAGCTGATCGATCTTTTGGGCATGAACCTGTGTATCAGCGTCGGTCACGCCCACCCGGCCGTGGTTCAGGCGGTGCAGGAACAGGTAGCGCAGCTCACCCACTGCACAACGATGTTTTACCACCCGGTCCCGGCTCATTTTGCAGAAGAATTGGTCGCCACAATGCCCAAAGGGCATGATTGGGTGGTGCATTTCACAAATTCCGGGGCCGAGGCGATCGATCTGGCAATGATGATGGCCCGGGCATCGACCGGGAACCATGACATCGTTGCTCTGCAGAATTCATACCACGGGGCGACTTATGGTGCTCAGGCTGTGACCGGGGTCAAGAATTTCCGCCACAATGTCGGTATGTTGGCCAATATCACGTTCGCCGCTGATCCCAACCAGTATCGCGGCGCATTCGGGCCCGGCACACAGCCCTATCTTGATGATCTTGACCGCACGCTTGCCTGCACCACTTCTGGCCAAGTGGCAGGAATGCTGATCGAGCCGGTTCAGGGCTATGGTGGCATTGTCGAAATGCCCGAAGGCTATATCAAAGGTGCCGCAAAACGTATTCGTGACGCGGGTGGTCTTATGATCATCGACGAGGTGCAGTCAGGCTTTGGCAAAACCGGCAAATCGCTATGGTGCTTTGACACACATGACGTGGTGCCAGATATTGTGGTGTTGGCCAAGGGTATCGGTAACGGCATCCCATTGGGTGCGGTTGTTGCCAAACGCCACGTGGCCGAGGCCATGGACGGCAAGTTCCTGTTTCACACCTATGGCGCAAATCCGGCGGCCTGTGCCGCGGGCCGCGCCGTGCTTCGGGTGATCGAAGAGGAAGGCATGGTTGAAAACGCCCGCATGGTCGGGGCGGAACTGCACAAGGGTCTGCGGGCCATGATGGACAAGTATGAAATCATCGGCGATGTGCGCGGTACCGGGTTCATGCAGGCCATCGAGCTGGTCAAGGACCGCGAAACCAAGGAACCCGCACCCGATGAAACCGCCTATGTCTTTGAACGCACGCGCGAACATGGTTTGGTGTTGTCGAAATCGGGCAACTACAAAAACGTTCTACGTATGGTTCCGCCGCTGTGTCTGTCGATGGATGATGTCGAACCCGTTCTCGCGGCTTACAATCGCAGTTTCCGGGACTTGATGGATAACTTCAAAGACTGATCGCAACCTGCGTGAAACCTCATGGGGTTCCGTTGTTACCGGGGCCCTAACTCTATCGTTTTTGTACGCCGCGAATGACCTGACCTGCGTTGTTCTCAAGTCTGCGTTGAGCCCGGATGGCGAAACACCCATTCACCAGAACATGTTGAAACCCATCGACATATTGACGTGGATTGGTAACATCCACCTGCCTGAAAATCCGACCCGGGTCGAACACACAGATATCTGCCTTGGCCCCGACTGTCAGAGTTCCCCTGTCAGAAAGCCCCAATCGCTGTGCTGGCAAACCCGATATCCGTCTTATCGCGTCGGGCAGTGAAAGAACGTTGCGCTCCCGGACATATCTTTGCAGGAACCCTGCCGCCCAGCTATATCCACTCAGAGACCCGACCTGAGAAGCAAACGGTCCATCCGTGGACAAAGCAAGTGTGTCGGACATAACGGCGCAATCCGGGTGCCGCAGGCACATTTCGATATCCGCCTCGCGAAACGCCTGGGATGCCCAAAGCAAAGCGGGCATGTTCTCGGCTTCCTCAAGCAGGATATCCAAAACCGCATCATACGGATCGGTCCCTCGCATCTGACCGATTTCGGCAAAGTTCAGGCCCACAAGATCCGGGTTTGCCGCAGAGCTTAGCAGAACAATGTCAGACCATCTGGCATCTCTGACCATCAGCCACATCGGGGTTGGGTTGCGTTTGATTTGCGCGCGCGTATCCGGATCGGCAAGGCGTGTCAGAATTTCACTAACGCCGCCCTCTTGCGCCCATTGCGGCAAGATCGACATCATTCGTGTGTGGTTCCAATCATGCGGGATAACGTCAAACCCAACATCAAGACCGCGGGCTTTGGCCGCGTCGATCATTTCCAGACAGTGTTCCATCGCAAATTCTGGCGCGCCATATTTTGGCTGGATATGCGAAATCTGAAGCCGCGCGCTGGCCTCGCGGGCTGTGGCAATCGCCTCGCCTGTGCCAAGATCATAAAACCGATCGCGGTTGCGCACATGCGTCGCATAAAGCACGCCATGCCGCGTGGCCACTTCGCATAGCGGAACCATGTGTTCGGGTTGGGAAAGGCTTCCCGGCCAATACTCCAACCCCGACGAAAAACCATGCGCGCCTTCCTCCAAAGCCTTTTCAAGTGCGGTCGCCATCGCAGCGATTTCGGATGGATCACCAGGCCGTTTGGCATTGCCCAAGACGGATTGATGGATCGCGCCATGCCCGACAAAGGCCAGCACGTTGACGCCAAGTGGCTGCGCTTCCAGATGCGTCAGATATTCGTCAAAGGATCGCCAGCCAAGATCGGGCTGATGATCACAATGACCGAACGCCATCTGGAGGATATCATTTTTCGAACGTGCCGGTGCGCAGCTAAAGCCGCATTGCCCAATGACCTCGGTTGTCACGCCCTGATGGACCTGGCTGTTGGCACGGCCGTCGATGGACAGGGTAAAGTCCGAATGCGTGTGCAGGTCGATAAATCCCGGAGAGACGGCAAAACCAGAGACGTCGATAACCTCAGAACCTTCGGCATGGGTCAGGTTTTCGATTGCGCAGATTTTTCCGTCCCGAATACCGACATCCGTGCGTTTTGGCTCCGAACCGCAGCCGTCATGGACATCACCTCCCTTTAGTATCGTGTCAAACATCGGTTCGTCCCAGGCCATTTGTGCATTTCACGTCACTGGTTAAACCAGGTCTCACACTGCTGACCCAGCCCGTCATCCAACCCGATTGCGACCAATCCCGCGTGCGCCAAATCCTCCGGACCACGTGAAATCTGAACAGTTTTTCCAACCACTTGGACTGCGTAGCTCCCACCGCCCTCGCGATGCAGGAAGCCCTTCAACCTGAACGCGCCAGATGGGCGGCTAGAGAGTTTACTGCGCAGCGCGGGCAATTTGAACCGTGTCTCTGACTGGTTACTCCACGTTGCGTATTGCGGGTGACGGACTGGTTGCGTGCCCGCAGGCCCAGTGGCAGATGCCCTGGCTGATGTGCTCAGCAAGGCAAGAAAGCCCTCTTCTGTATCCTGTGACGTACAAATTGGCGCATTGGACAGGCTGACAAGCGCGGCATTCAATCCCTCTGGAATTGGCTTTTTCTGCGACAGGTACAATACGTCGGACTCTGTCACTTGTTGTCTGATTTGCTGACCGATCATCGGGTCAGCTTGTTGGCGTAAGAAATCTGCGGTGTCGATCACCGTCACAACGCCGTTATAGGTTAGCCCTTTTTCGGTACGGGCAACATCGGCAATACGTTTGGGGTTTGAGACGCCACTGGCTTCGACGAGGATCAGATCGGGTTGCGGATTTCGGTCAATCACGCGGCCCAAAGCCGCATAGAAATCGCCCTCAATCGAGCAACAAACGCATCCATTGCTAAGCTCGATCACGTCTTCGCCTTGCGCGCGGATCAATTGGGCATCGATGTTTATGTCACCAAAATCATTGACCAGAACAAGAATACGCAGGCCGTTGGCCCGGGCAAGTATCCGATTCACAAGGGTGGTCTTCCCGGCCCCAAGATACCCCCCGATAACCGTCATGGGGATTGGTGAACTCATACCGGATACACCCGGCCGTCAACTATGGTGGCAACGACTTTTATGTTTCTCAGGTCTTCTTTCGGTTCGGCCAACGGGTCTTTATCAAGCACCGCGAAATCGGCCATTTTGCCAACTTCAATCGACCCGATTTCATAGTCAAGCTTAAGCGTATACGCCGCGCCCATCGTTATTGCGTGCAGGGCTTGCATGACATCAATCCGTTGATCCGAGCCGACAATATCCCCCTGCGATGTTTGGCGATTGACAGCGCACCACGCGGCAAACAATGGGTCCATCTGGGTAATGGGGGCATCCGAGTGAATCGAAATATTTACCCCAGCGGCCAGCGCTGACCGGCATGGGTTCATGCTCGCGGTTCGGTTATCACCCAAGGTAAAGCGCCGATGCTCTTCCCCGAAATAGAACAGGTGATTTGAGAAAAAGTTGGCACAAAGGTTCAGGCGTGCAGCTTGGGCAAGCTGGGCATCTGTCATCATCTGACAGTGTTGCAATACATGCCGGTGCTCTGCCCAGCTCGATTGATCGATCGCATCAGACAGCGCGTCCAAGACCACTTCCGAAGCTTCATCGCCATTTGCGTGAATATGCATTTGGATCTTGTTGGCGTGCAGAATGGTACAAAGCTCCCGGATCTGGTCAGGCGCGATATTCCACATGCCGTTTTCATGACTATTAAGGTAATGCGGCCATTTCAGGCGCGCCGTGAATCCATGCAACGACCCATCGGTCATGATTTTTACCGCACCAAGATGCAGCTTTTCGGTCGAATGCTCTGCCAATGCTTTGGCCCGTTTGACCAGATCGGCCGGGCTGCATCCGATGGCGCTGATTGCGGGAACCAATCGCAGCGGGAAATCTGGGTTGGCTGTCACGGACTGCAACAGCGCCAGATCATCGTCCTCGATTGTCGCAAGCAAATCTGTTGCGGTTGTAACGCCGACCCGTTTGGCGACCTCACCGTAAGACAAAATGGCATCTTCGGTCTGGGTCAAAGCGCGAAAATCAATTCCAAGCTTGCGCATGACCGGGAACATGGCAGCCATTTCGAGCAATTCACCGGTCAGTTCGCCGTTACTGTCACGTATGACACCATACGCCTCGGTGCATTCGTCGTAGCCAGCAAGTTCCAGTGCAGCGGTGTTTGCCGTTATCAGGTGCAAATTAGAGTGGATAACTGCGATTGGCCGCGTGCGGCTGATCTTATCCAAATCTTGTCGACGCAGGGTCTGAGGGCGAAGATAAATCGGCTCAAAACCCCAACCAACCAAGGGTTGCCCGTCTGGCAGGTCAGGCTCCGCCAAGGTCAGCCGGTTCAGCACTTCTGGAATGGATTTCGCGCCATCCCAGATGACGCCTTTCCCATCAGTGCGTGGGAAGAACCCGGTATAGGTGTATTTCCAGATTGAACCCGCCATCATATGGGCGTGCCCCTCGACAAAACCGGGCAAGATCACGTTGTCATTGAATTGGTCACTGATTTCCCCGCCGCCCCACGGGTCGGCACAATCCGCGCCACCTACGGCGAGTATGCGACCGTTGCGCACGGCAACATGCGTCGCCTCCGGTTGGTCGGGCTTCATCGTAATGATTTTTTTCGCGGAGAAAACTGTTGTCTTGGCCATAGTTTTTACCAAATGAAGTGTGAAATCCGTGGCGAACGATTGGCCCGCCACGGTTGCGGTTAAAAGCTGCTGGACGGCCCATAGACGAGATCAGGCAGGAAAGTGACCCAACCAGAGAAGAAGGTCAAAAGCAGAATCATCAGCACATACGGGATCAGCAGTGGTAGAACCCCCACGGAAATCTGTTCAATCGACACACGGGATATCCGGGCAGCAACAAACAGATTTGCACCAATTGGTGGGGTTAGAAATCCGATCTCGCAGGTCATCACAGTGAAAATTCCAAACAGAACCGGGTCGATCCCCATGCTGGTCACCAGCGGGAAGAATACTGCTGTGAAGATGATGATTTGCGGGATGCTTTCCAGCCACATCCCGACCAGCATATAAAAGACACCAATCAGCAGCAGCACGAGCCATGGGTAGGCTTTGAAGCTCTCGAACGTGTCCAGAACCATCAGCGGAATATCGAACAGGGTGACAAGCTGACCAAAGGCCTTTGTCGAACCAAGGATAAACAGCACCGAACCAATGACAATCGCGGTAAACTTGAACGCTTGAAACACATTCGCCACTGTCAAACCCTTGTGGATAAACAGCCCAACAAACAGCGCATAGAACACGGCAACGCCCGCGGCCTCTGATGGGGTGAAAATACCAACGTATATCCCACCAAGGATCAGGATCGGCGCAAAGACCGCCCATTTTCCGTCCCACATTGCTTCGAGAAAAGGCCGCCATGTGAATTTGGTGCCTTGACCACCATAGCCTTTACGCCGCGCCACGATATAGACGACCACCATCAGCATCAGGCCAAGGAATATCCCCGGCACCAGCCCGGCCAGAAACAGCCGCGGGATCGAAACGTCCGTAACAAGCGCATAGATGATCAGCAAATTGCTGGGTGGGATCATACTGCCAAGCGCACCCGCTGCGGCGGCAATCGCCCCAGCAAACCTTGGCTGATAATCTTCGTCGGTCATGGCAGGGATCGTGATCGATCCGATAGCGGCAGTTGTTGCAGGTCCCGATCCGGAGAGCGCGGCAAAGAACATGCAGGCCACAACCGTCACCAGCCCCATGCCGCCTTTGTATGCACCGACCAGGCGGTTTGCGATCGCAACCAACCTTTCAGACATGCCACCGTGTTCCATCAATTGTCCGGCAAGAACAAAAAGCGGGATCGTGACCAGAGGATATGGCTCAAAGGCGGTCCAAGCTGACTGAGCCATCAATGTAAGCGGGATGTCGGCAATGATGATGCCGGCGACCGTTGCGATCCCGGCGGCAAACGGGATGGGCATCCCAATCGCCAGCGTGAGTACGAAAATCGCGGCCATGGCAGTTGGTCCGTTCATAGCGGCAATCCTTTCCATTCGTCTTTCATCCAGCGGAAATAGACTTGCAGTATCCGGAACAGCATCAGGATCAGCGCGAACGGGATCACCAGTTGAAACCAGCGTTGCTCGATCCCCAGACCTGGCAGAATGTAAGTCACGTTAAACAAGAGTTTTGTGTATTCGATGCTCTGCACGAGCAAAAACACGATGAATCCAAACCACAAAATATCGGCGATGATGATACTGAGAACCTGCAAGGCTCTGGGAAGCATATTGACCAGTACACTGATGCGAATGTGCGCCCTTTCGCGTGTCGCCAAAACGGCACCGAGATAGACAGCCATGATCATACCAAGAACGGCCGTTTCCTCGGCCCAGGCAACGGCAGATTCAAAAACAAAACGAAGTATGACTTGCAGGAAAACACTACTGGCCACGATCATCAGGCTCAGCGTGCAGAGAGCCTCTTCGAAATATCGATCAACGTGTCGAAACACGGGCATCCCCCTCTATATGAATGAGTTTTTACCCGACAGAGGCCGGTTTGCATCGCTGTCGGGGCGCCGGGAATGGCGCCCCAGCAGACTGACTTACTGCGCGGCGTCGCGGATCAATTGAAGCAAAGCACGGAACTCTTCACCTTTTTTTTCCGCAAAATTATCCTGCACCCGCAGGCCTGCAGCGATAAAGCCGGACTTGTCGACCTCGGCTGCGACCATTCCACCTTGTCCTTCTGTGGTCAGGAATTCCCGCACTTCGCTGATATCACGAGCCATGGTCTCTTTGTGGTACAGTCCGGCATCGTTGGCGGCGCGTATGACTGCATCTCTTTGCTCATCGCTCAACCTGTCCATGATCCGTGACGAAGCGAACAATGGCGAGACATAGTTGAAATGCTCAAGTCCGGAAAAGTACGGCATTATTTCATAGAATTTCTGAGACATGATGAAAGATGTGCCGTTGTCACCACCATCGACCGCACCAGTCTGCAATGCGGTGGGCGTATCAGCCCATGGTAGCGGGATCGGAGAAGCACCAAACTCCTGATACGTGTCGATGAATACCTGGTTTCTGGGAACCCGGATTTTCAATCCTTCCATGTCCTCGACACTGGTGATCGGGCGCACAGAGTTATAAAAATCGCGGTCGCCGACAAAACCGAACGTGAGCAAATGCACGTTGGTCGCGCTTTGCATCTGAGCGGCGAATTCACGTCCGACATCACCTTCAAGAACCGAATAGGCGTGTTCTTTGCTCTGGAAAATATAGGGCAAAACAAACGCATCCATCAGCGGAAAGTGTGGCGAAACGTTGTTGCCCGTAATGATGTGCATATCGACAGTGCCAAGTTGCAATGCCTTAAAGGCCTCGTCCTCGGTGAGCAACTGGGCGCAGCAACGCACTTTTACATCGATCGTGCCGCCGGAATACTCTTCTGCCAGCTTTTCAAATTTGTCAGCCAGAACGGCATATGCACTGGTTTCTGCGGCCGCGTATCCCAAGTTAATGGTCACGGCGTCCTCCGCGTGTGATGGGCCTGCGGCAATCGACAGAGCCGTTGCGGCACCAATGGCGAGTTTCCTAATTTCTGATTTCACTTTCAATCCTCCCTGACATGACCCCCAAAGCCTATTGACTCGAATTATTGATGTATAGTATCAATTTTTGATCATTCTATACCTTTGGTGAATAAATGTTTGAACTCCGCCACCTTCGCCATTTCGTCGCAGTCGCGGCCGAATTGAACTTTAGCAGGGCATCGGAAAAGCTCAATATTGCCCAGCCTGCGCTGAGCCGCTCCATCCAAAATCTTGAGATTTCTCTTGGGTTTAAGGTACTAAAGCGCACCAATCGCAACGTTGCCTTAACCCCGGCAGGTATAAGCTTTCTTGAAGACGCTGAACATATTCTTGAACTCGCGTCAGAGGCCACGCGCCGGGCCAATCGTGCGAGCAAGGGCGAAGTTGGCGAGTTGAAAATTGGCTATACCGACTTTGCAATTAACGGCGTTTTGCCGTCGATCATCCAGGATTATTGCACACAATGGCCGCTGGTGAGGATCTCTCCGATCCACGGGTTTTCGAATATACAGCTTGATGCTCTGATGGAACGCAAGTTGGATATTGGCTTTCTCAATGGACCCGTGCTCGACCCGAACCTCGACTTCATCGAAGTGCAAGAAGATAGGTTTGTGGTTGTCTTGCCCAAAACACACGCGCTGGCTCATCGAACTAGCCTGAAGATAACCGAACTAGCAGATGAGCCGTTTGTCCTTGGTGACAGAAACTTTTGGATTCCGTTCCATTCAACAGTTGTAACGCTATGCCGAAAGAACGGGTTTTCGCCCAACATTGTGCAGCAGGTATTCAACTCAGAAGGGGTTTTTGGGTTTGTTGCCTGCGGCATGGGTGTGACGATCCACTTGGAAAGTGCTCGAAATCACTTGAACAGCGGTGTGGTTATCGTGCCTCTCGAAGACATCGACGAAACTGTAAAAACCAACGCGGTTTGGCCGCACGACAACAACAACCCAGCATCCATGCACTTTGTCCATTGTTTGGAGCGCTTCAGAGAAAACGCATAGTGTTATCCTTTGCAGATACCTCTGATGCTTGAAAGGCGTGGAGCGGTGAAAGGACAAGGCCGCTCACACAGATGGGTTTGGCATAGTCCCGGATATCTACGGAGATTTCACTACACCGAGCTTTGCGGTGTTAAAACAGTCTGGTGTCGCGCTTGCCTGCTAGCGTAACAGCACGCAAATCACCAACGAAGCTGGCCAGGTTGATAATCCGGCCATCTGGACATCAACGACCCTCCTGAACGGGACTTAAAACGCAGGCAATGCTGGTGCCTATGTCAACTTTGGTCGTACATTGGAGTACTTCGAAGGCGAGTGGACAGACGTTCACGGCGCGGGTGCGCAACGCCCTGACCCCAAGGTTGGCAAATCGGCTGATTATCCCGAAGGCAACGGCCCAAAAGGCGATGCGATCCGCATTGAGAACTTCGTGCGTCACGTGCGCGATAGCCGACTAGATACGACTAAGACTTGGGGCGGCCCACGCCGCCCTAAGCCATGTACCATGTGACCGCAGGACCAAACAGAATACACCTTTTGGATTGCATTACGATCATAGAAAAAAGCAGTCGTTATCGGAAAAGCAGCGAATGGTGGCTCCGTCCCGCGACTTGATTCTTGAGCGTTTCGTTCTGGCTGCGTGCGCACGCAGCACGAAATCAATATGTCCGGTGTGGGCTCACTGCCGCCATTCGCTGCATAATCATCTAACGGCTACTACGCGGACATTGCTGAGACCAAAAGTATTCCCTTTTACGTCCGTTCTGTAGAGTATCGTCGATTTA
>MDSX01001357.1_pt1 | contig 12625 bp, 7 predicted proteins | sample 811141 | NCBI WGS metagenome assembly MDSX01 (sample SAMN05326642, study PRJNA326480) | marine metagenome | isolation source: seawater | place: Atlantic Ocean: South East | collected 2010
CAACCATCCGGCCAGCATCAAACGTTCCCGCCATTGGGCGGTCTCCGTGCTCGGCACCCTCAAATGACGCATGCCGCTCACGAGGACCACCGGTCAGGACGGCATCAGCATGACGGTCGAATTGCCCCCTACTGGCTTGCTCCTTGTCGGACTGGGGCCTGGCGGCCTCGGTGGGATGACTCTTGCCGCGCTTGAGGCTGCACAGAAGGCCGAACACCGATGGTATGAGGCCTACACTGCGCTTTGGCCAGAGCAAGACTTGGTTGATTTGGAAGCACGCGTCGGTCCCATCGAACGGGTCATGCGGCCCGACGTGGAACACCCAACTCGGATGTTTGAGCTTGCTCGAACCTCGCTTGTGGCGCTCCTTGTGGTGGGCGACCCGTTGCAAGCCACCACCCACGTTGACCTGCAACTTCGCGCTTTGGAAGCGGGGGTTCCATGCCACGTGTTGCACGGACTCAGCATCACAGGGATGGTCACTGGAGCGGCAGGACTGTCCAATTACCGCTTTGGACGACAAACCACACTGACCTACCCGCACGGGTCGTGGATCGCCACCTCGCCCCTCGAAACCATCGCCGTCAACCGCCACCAAGGGCTGCACACGCTGGTGCTCCTCGACTTGGACCCCACCGGGGCAGGCACCGGGGACCAGCGGCCAATGCGGCCAGAAGACGCTCATCGAAGCCTCCACTTGATGGCGGAGCGGTTGCTCGAACGAGCGACGAGCGGCGCGCCCGAATCCAACCTCAACACTGCAGCCCTTGACGACCTTGGGGTGGGGGCATGGCCCGTGGTGCTCTGCGCTGATGTGGGCACCGTGGACGAGGCCTTCGTCACGACCACGGTGGACGGGTTGCCCTCAGAGGCCGGCGGACGTCTGAATTGCCTGCTGATTCCTGCCGCCGTTGAGGGCGTCGAAGCCGAGGCCATCGCCCGATGGCGAAGGGCCTGATTCCGCCGCGCCTCCCTCGGAAGCGTTGATGGGGAGGGGGAGTGTGGTCGGTTCGATGAGCAACGTCGCGATGCTGTTGTCCTTCCTGCTCTTCCTCGGCTTTTTTGCGGCCGTTGGGCTCTCGAGCATGCGTGTCAAGGAGGACACCACGGACGACTACCTTGTCGCAGGACGCGGGATGCACCCGGCTTTGGCGGCTCTTTCTGCGGTCAGCACGTGGAACAGCGGCTACATGTTCATTGGATTCATTGGATTCACCTATGCGGTCGGTTATTCTGCGATTTGGATTGGTTTGGCCTCCAGCATTGGCCAAGTCATCGCATGGATCTGGCTCTACAAATACATCCAGCAAGAAGCCAACTTCCGTGGTGTGCGGTCTCTCTCGTCTCTGGTTGCCAACGTTGCCGGCGCACCGGAAGCCAAACTCGCCGCCATTTTGTCGGTGGCCTTCCTTTCCGTCTACGCTGCAGCCCAGTTGACCAGTGGCGGCAAGGCGCTGTTCGCCATGATGGGGTGGGACCCCGTGCTGGGCATCCTCATCGGTTTCGTGCTCGTCGTCGCGTATTGCTACGCTGGGGGCATCCGGGCCTCCATTTGGACCGACGCGGCCCAATCGTGCGTCATGATCATTGGAACCACCATGCTGTGTTGGGTGGCCTTGGGCCAAGTCGGTGGATTCAGCGGCCTCAACACGTCCCTGGAAACGCAAGACCCCATGCTCACTGGCCTGATTCCGCCCAACCTCGCGCTCGGCGTCAGCCTCTGGATTTTCGCGTTCTTCCTCGGGGGGCTTGGCGTCGCCGGGCAGCCTCAGGTCGTGTCCCGCGTGATGACCTTGGGCTCCGACAAAGAGCGCAAGCAGGCGATGGTCTGGTTCTTCGTCTGGCAAACGCCGTTCATCGCCCTCATGCTGGTCATCGGCTGGGCCAGTCGCGTGATGTTCACGCAGGATGGGTTTGACGCCGAACTTGGCCTGCCCACGCTTGCCATGGACGTGCTGGGCCCCTTCTGGGCCGGCCTCATCCTCGCGTCCATCTTCGCCGCGACCATGTCCACGGCTGACAGCCAAGTCCTCGCCTGCACCGCAGCGGTCACCGACGACATCCGCCCGGAATGGAGTCAGGACCATGGCACGACCAAGAAGGTCACGTTGGTGATGGCCGTGATTGCGACCGTCATTTCGTTGGTCGGGCTGTACGTGCCGGGGGGCGATTCCGTGTTCTCCCTCGTGGTCCTTGCCGTGTACGGCCTTGGCGGCATCTTCGTCCCGATGCTCATCGTGCGTTGGACCGGCTACCAACCGGACACTCGCCACTCGGTCACGATGATGATCGCCGCCTTGGTCGGCGTCATCGTCTGGCGCCTTCTTGGCCTCAACGAACACGTCTTCGAATCCATTCCTGGCATGACCATGGCCTTCCTTGCTCACTTCATCGACCATGCCTACCGCATCAAGGACGGTTCGCCTCTTGGCCGGTTCGAGGTCCCCTCTGGCCGCGCCATCGGCATCGCGGCCCTTGTCATTCTCGCGCCTGCGGCAGCCGCCGAAGGCGCTTACCTGCTGCGGGATGCACCAGAAGCTGCCGATTCTGCGGCGGCGTGGTCCATTGATGGAACACTAGAATTCATCGAAATTGGATCAGGTGAGGAATTCGTTGCCGACGGCCAAACCGTGCCTGTTGAGGCCCACAGCGACGGCGCTGGCAGTGCCGCAGATGGACGAAACGTCGTCGGCCTTGTGGCCACCCTGGCTTACAACGAGGACGAAACCTCAGGCGGGCCGGGCTGCGCCGCGCCGGGCGCAGGCGACGCCGAGCCCGACACCATCGCAGGTTTGCTGCAGCGGGGAGACTTGTCCCAAAGCGAAGAAGGGCAAAACGTCGAGGGAAGCACGGCCTCACATACGGTGTCCGTGGAATGGTTCGATCGGTCTTTGTTTGAGGCAGGCAGCGCCGAGAACATCTCGGAGGGCGACCTTCGAGCGGCGCTGGATGGAGGGGACGTTGGCTTTGGCCCATCGAGCCTCGACTTGACCGTAACTGTCGCGACCGGGGGCAGTGCCTTGTGCAACCATCAGGACGACGGCGAGACCGTGCAGTGGAGCATTTCCCTCGTTGTGCTGGACTATTCGTTGAGCAAACTGTGATGCGGACGAGGTGAGAAAGCCTCATCCCACACGCCACCCGCGACATGCTGAGGCAGACCGATGGCACGTGCACCGCAGGTCGAATTCCCGGGCAAAAAGCGCCAACGGGTTCGGATGCGAGGCACGAAACACGCCAATGAAGACACGGCGAAACGTCTGCGCCGAAACCTCGACCGCTTGCTTGAGCACCCTGAACGGGCCCTTCCGGAACTCTCTGGCTCGGTACGCCGAGGATGGCGTCGTGACCCCATCGAGCGGACCATGAAGGAAATCGACCAGGTGGTTCAGCGCCGCGGCGACACGGCTTGGCTGAAGAAGCGTATGCTGGCGAAGCGGGGAGACCACATCGCCAAGGCGCTCGCTGGTAGCTTTCACGCCGCTCATGACGTCGAAATCTCGACGGTGGGGAAGTACCAGAACTCCGCTTTTGGAAGCGGGTCGTACATCCGTCGAGGCGACGGGAAGCAGGCCTACTTGGCCAGCCTCCAGAACCATCACAACGTCACCCTCCGCATGCTGGCGTGGGAAGAACATGCCCGGCGCGGCCTGCACTTTTTCTCATGGAGCGATGGATTCGTGTGCACCGGCCGTGACACCACGCCACCTCAAGGATGGCTCGAAGACGTCTTGGAACGTTCTCGCTTTTCGTTCACCACCACCGAAGTCGACGGTGTTGAGGTGCATCACACGGAGGGAATTGATCCCACGGTGGTGGCGTCCGATCAGCACGACGCCACCGGCTACGTTCGGCTGGCCTTCCACCATGGGCCCATCGTGGCCGTGGACCTTGATGCCGTGGGCACGGCCGGGGAGAAAGACAAGGCCTTCGTGCATCATTTGGCCATGTCCATGCTGCCGCCCATCCTGCCTCGGCTCGTCGACGTGGAAGCGCGTTGGTCGCCCGAAGGATGGCCGGCTGATGAGCCGCTTCCACAGGCGTGCATCGATGGCATGGACCGCTTGCTCGATGCATGGCAAGGCCTCACGCTCAACGAAGGCGTCCTCGGTGGCCGCCTGAAGGCGGAAGTCCTCACCAACCTCAATCACGGGCTTGTGCTCGACGACCGCTGGTTGGACGGCACCAACATCGAACACGTGGTGGAACACCTCACCTCGGTTGGCGGGACTGAGGACGAGGCGACGTTCGCTGCGGCGATGCTCACCGCTCGCATGACCGAAGGTGGTGGCATCATCGACACGCGAGGCGAATTGCGGCCGCGTGATGAGGGCGCCTTGCTCGTCACCAAAGGCGCGAGTTTGAACGCCATCATGGGCGCTTTGTGGGCCGACCACCACGAAGACGGTCTGATTGGCCTCGGCCTCGAAGGCGACGACCTTGCTGCCATCCTCGCCTCCGTAGACGGGCGCCCCAAGTCCTTCGGAGCCTTCCTTCGAGGTTTGGACGACGCTCGCGCCGCCGCCCGACGGGAATCTCGGTTCCCGCATCGCCGAGGGCACCTGACCGGTCCGCTGGGTTTGACGCATGATTTGGTGCTGACCGGGTTGCTCGACGGGGGCGGAAGGGCCCAAAAAACGGCCTGCGACCGTCACGACGACATGGAAGCGGCGGCCGCAGCATGGGCTTGGCTGCTCGCTGCTGACCGCCACACGGGCCAAGAATGGCATTTCGAACCCGTGGCTCGGGACAGGGGGGGCGCGTGGTCCACCGCCGCTCGGGCCCTCATCGAATCTGGATCGACTTTGCTCGAAAACGACGATGCCCCCCACCGGGAAGCATTCGAAGCAGCCTTGGCAGACCTTGCGGCGACCATGGGCGTTGCCGCACCGTGACGTTCAGGCTTCAAGCGCCTGGGCGATGTCGTCCCACAGGTCTTCCACGTCCTCGATGCCAATCGACATACGGACAAATCCTGGCACGATGCCCGCTTCCATCCGGACGTCTTCTGGCATGGCGCCGTGGCTGGAGTTGAACGGGCATTCGATGAGCGACTCGATGCCGCCGAGGCTGGTGGCTTCGTAGATGATCTTGAGCTTCCGCATGAAGCGGAGGGCGGCTGCGTCGCCTCCCTTGACGACGAAGGCAACCATGCCCGACCCGTTGGGAAGAACCCGCTGCGCAACCTCGTAATCGGGATGGCTTTCGAGGGACGTGTGGTACACGCGCTCGATGGCGGAATGCTGCTCAAGGCGTGCCGCAACGGTGGCGGCGTTGTTGCAGATCACCGGCATCCGGACGTGCAAGGTGCGCATGCCCCGCTCCAACAAATAGCACGCGTGAGGATCTGGGGATGCCCCGAAATGCACCTTTTGCTTGAAGGTCTTCGCCACAAGGTCGGCTCGACCGACCACGGCTCCACCAATGATGTCGCTGTGTCCACCGAGGTACTTCGTGGTCGAATGGATGACGAGGTCAACCCCGTACTTCAGCGGGCTGCAGCCCCATGGGCTCGCGAAGGTGCTGTCAATGATGCAGAGCAGACCGTTGCGCTTGGCCACCTCCACCATGGCGGGGATGTCGCAGACCTTGAGCACGGGGTTGGTCAGGGTCTCGATGTAGAGCATCTTGGTGTTGGGTTGAATCGCGGCTTCGTAGGATGCAGGGTCCCGCATGTCAGCGAGTGTGATCTCGATGCCAAAGCGGGTCATTTCGTCCATCAAGAGGCCGTATGTGCCGCCGTAAATGTCGCCGCTGGCCACGATGTGGTCGCCTGCGTTCAGCAGGCCAAGAAAGACCGCAGAAATGGCGCCCATGCCGCTGGCGAAGACCTCGGCATCCTCGCCGCCTTCCATGGCCCGGAGTTTCTGAGCGACCGCGTCGGTGTTGACCGAAGAGAGCCGCGCATACAGCAGGGTGTGCTGAGCTCCAGCCGCCCAACCGGCGTACCGTTCGTCCGTGAGACGGTAGGTCGAGGATTGGAAGATGGGGGTGTTGACCGCGTCGCCGATGTGCTGTGTTCCTGCGTGAACGGCGTCGGTCGCAAAGCGACGGGGGGTCATTGGGGCGTCGGAGCCGCCTGTCGTGGAGTTCGTCTCGCCCGCGGCCATGATGCCACTCTTCCGATAAGGGACTTGAACGATGTGTTCGTTCATGCGGGGTTCATTCTTCCTCGTCTTGGCTGGTCACTTCGACCAGAAGGTTGCCAACGACGAGCAGTCCCCCGCCCACGAGGATCCACGGCGTCCATCCCACCAAGCCAAGCAGGAGCCCGTACAAGGTCGCCCACACCGGCTCGAGGGTGTAGATGATGGCCGCCCTGACCGGTTCCATATGACGTTGGTAGAGGTTGAGGATGCCCAAGGCCACGAGTGACCCAAACAGTCCAAGGCAAATCAGCGGGAGAAGGACCCCGTCGACTCGGAGCACCCCGACAAGATCCGAGGCCCCAGCAGAATCGCGGGTCGAAACCAGGGCCAAGGCCATGGCGAGAACCGCGACGGCCACGAAGGAGGTGAAGGTCAACGCCATGGGATCCATCCGCGTGGTGTACCGCTGCGTGAGGAGGATATGGACGGCAAAACACACGGCGCAGAAGACGGTGATGACCTCAGCCCAACCCCACGTCAAATGCGGAGGACCTTCGATGAAGCCAGCACCGAGGGTCGCAAGGAAGACGCCAAACCAAAGCAATTTGGATGGCCTTCCTTCGCCGAAAAGATTGGACAGCAGGGCGGTGCTGACCACGTACAGCGAGGTCAAGAAGGCGGAAGTCGAGGGTTCAAGTTCCCCCAAAGCGGTCATCTGTGCCAAGAATCCGGCCAGAAGGGCAAGCCCAAGGGCAAGGCCGGCCTTCCACACCTCCGGGTCGCCAAGGTGGCGGCGGACGGACGGAAACAGCGGTAGCACCGCAGCGGCCAAGGCAAAGCGCGACGAGATGAGGAAGGCCACAACGGCCGTGGTGCCGATGCGTTCCAAATCCGTCTCCAGCGCGAGCATGATCTCGCGCATCCAGATGAAGGTCGCACCCCACACGAGGGTGACCAGCAACAGCATCCACGTCGCCCGGCGGCGCACGGCTGACGTGGGGTCCACGCGCGTTTGAGTTGGGCCGAGGGTGTGAACGTTCCGCGCCAGCGGAAGGACCAACCTCAAGGAATGCCGGCCATGCCCGTTGCTCATGCGCTCATGGGAGGGGCCAATCGAAACCGGGCCATTGCCCGATGACGGGGCCACGTTCGACGCCATTGTGGTCGGCGGAGGCCCTGGTGGTTCGGCCGCTGCTGGATACCTCGCGATGAAGGGGAAACGCGTGCTGCTCATCGAAAAGGGCGTCTGGCCGCGTGACAAGGTCTGTGGCGACGCCGTCGGCGGCAAATCCCTCTCCCACGTGGCAGCCCTTGGCGTCAAGCCGCGCTTGGAAGCCACGCCCCACTTCCGCGTGACGGGCATCATGTTCTCGAGCCCAAAAGGCAACAGCGTCAGAGTCCCGCTTCCCGAGGAAGACGTGGAACGCTTGGAAGCAGGATACGCCCTTCCCCGCGCACAATTCGATCACCTCATGTTCGAGCGAGCGACGGAACTCGTGCTCGAAGCCGGCGGCGCCGTCGTGCAAGGCGCCGACGTACGGACCGTGCTGTTCGACGACGGCCAAGGCGGGGAGGACCCCGGCGCTGGCACCGGCGAGGCGCGCTCAGTTCGTGCCGTCGAAGTCCGCGTTGGCGGCCGAAAGGGGGAGATCTACACTTGGCACAGCAGCGAAGTCGTCGGAGCAGCAGGCTACCGTTGCCCGGTGGCAGCGGCTTTGGTGGAGGAAACCCACGGTGAGACGTTGGTCGACCGCATGCACTACTGTGCGGGATACCGCGAGTATTGGCAAAACGTCGAGGGATGCGGGCCTGACGTCGGTGACATCGAGATTCACTTTGTTGACTCCATTATCCCCGGATACTTCTGGCTCTTCCCCGTCTCAGAAGGGGTCGTCAACGTCGGTATCGGGATGGTCGTCGGTTTGATGGACAAGCAGAAGAAGAAGTTGAGAGCACTACAAGCAGACGTGATCGCAAACCATCCACTGTTCAAAGAGAGATTTGCAAATGCGACGATGATCCGGGGCAGCAACAAGGGGTGGCAACTGCCCTTTGGTTCACCCCGCAAGAAGGAGTCCCGGCAACCACGGCGCTCAGCGGGCTGCGGCATCCGCCTCGTCGGCGATGCGGCAAGCCTCGTTGACCCCTTCTCAGGAGAAGGTGTGGGCAATGCACTTGTCACGGGCGAAATGGCCGCACGGCACATCGTCGAGGGCCTGACACCCGAAGCCTACATGGAAGAAATGTGGGCCATGCTCGGGCCCGAATTGACGAACTCCTACCGGATGCAGAAGCTGTCGCGCCGGGCCTGGTTGCTCAATTGGTTCGTCGCCAAGGCGAGCCGCAAGCCAGCCTTGCAGGAGATGATGACCGAGATGATCGCCAGCAAAGAGGCGCAGGAGAACCTGCATTCACCCCTCTTCATGGCGAGGACCCTTCTCTTCTGATCAGGCTTCTTCATCGCTGAAGGCTGGTCTGACCCGCACCGGGACGCGCGCCAGAATGGCCGCCAACATGACGGAAATCAGCACGGAGATGGCCAGCAATTGCCCGGTGTCTTGGGCCGGTGGGTAGCGGCTCAAGCCCACCACCGCAAACACAGAAACCGACGAAAATGCGGCCCCCCAACGCGCGAAGGCGTCTCTTGACGTGCTGCGATGGCCGGCGCTGGCGTGCGCCAGGTAATCGGCGGCAAAGCCCATGCCAAGAAGGACGGCTGGGGCGGTGTTGACGCCACGGCCGCCCATATGGCTGGCTAATCCGTCCACCGCAATTCCGACCGCAACGGTGCCAACCGCGATGCGCAGCGCTTGGTGCCGCGACCCGGACACCATGCCCGCCAAAACGAACACGGCAACACCTGCGGCCAAAACCTGCACGACCCTCGTGGCTTCGAAGGCCTTGGCCAAGGCGATGCCAACCACGAGGTCCCCGCCAATGACGCCGGTCAGGTCGTTGTGCTCCATGAGTTCGGTCACGTCCTGCTGAAAGAGGTGTGCGCCGTCGGCGTCCTCGCCGTCGATGATGGCAATCAGGTGAACGCCCGTCATGTCTCCATCCATGCGAAGGACGGAATCGTCGAGCAAGAGTGGCCCGCGGTGCCGGGCGTACCAGGTGGCCATGGTGTCGTTGTCGTACGGATCGTCATTTGGGATTCCGAGGAGCAGGGGTTGACGCGCTGTGCCCGTGTCGTAAGCGATGAGGGTCGGGTGCTGGGAGAGTTGCGTGGTAAAGTCGAACAGCCGATGGGGATCGTCTCCGCCTTCGGCATCAACCAAGATCTGAACCAAGGTGCTTGAGGAAATCATGTAGGTGCCGCGCAGGTCGTCCAATTCATCCAACGAAGGGTCGTCCTCGGGCAGGAACTGATCGATGTCGAGAACTTCCACGCCCGGCGGTGAGGTGACGGCAACCCCTGCCAAGAGCACCAAGGCCACCGGCCAAAGCCATGCGGTGGGTGCGAACCTGAGGTGCGAGGTTTGTGCTGGTGGGCGCGGCGGCGCGCGCCTGGTGGCAAGATAGACGCCCTCCATCACGTACCTGGTCACGAACCAGTCCAGGAAAATCCCGATGATCATCACCAAGGCCAAGCCCCGTTGAGCCCGGATGGGAGAAAAGAGCGCAAGGGACACTGCTCCGATGGTGGTGACCATGGCCACGAGAAGCAGGCGGCGGACCTCGGCCTTCGATCGCGATGAAACGCTGTACCAGAAGGCCCCGTCCACCGCCACAGCCATGATGATTGGAATGGCGATGGCGTCGATGACGGTGAACCGGTGTCCAAACAAGGTCAGAAGACCGAGTTCGGCTGCCACGACCAAACCAACCGATCCAAGCGTTTTGGCCACCGTCATGGGACGGCGGAGCACGAACAGCAGAATGGTGGTCAACAACGCTGCTGCAACAGGCAGCACGATCGAAAGGTCGTCTTTTGCGATCTCTTCGGACTCTTTGAACAGCATGTTGACGCCGGCCGGCTCGAACGTGTACGGCGTGGCGGCCGAAACCTTGTCCGCCCACCGTTGAAGTTCAAGCCAATCCGTGGGCGGTTCTTCGGAATCCATCCAGACCATCCAAAGCAATTCGTTGGCGTTCGGGGGAACAGTGGGGGACGCGCCCGCGAAAGCGGGGCACGCGACGCCCATGTTGCTCCCTTTGGGCAGCAAGAGAAGGCTTGCTTCGAGGGCACGTTGTTCCTCCACAGTCGCGTCATCCGCACACCAACCCTCCTCCATTGGGGGTTGCAACACCTCAGACCATGTGTCCGCTTCGACCATCGAACGGTTTTGAGAATCAAAGGCCATCGACCATCGTGCGAAGGGGGTCTCCAGTCGCTCAATCCACGTATGCTCGACGTCGAAGGCGTATGCGCCTTCTCCCTGAAGAACCCCGGACTCGATATCCATGAGGGCGTGAACGCGGGACAGGTTGGTCGTCAAGGGCCCTGCATCGTCATGACGAACACGGACGATGAGAAAGCCGGACAACCCTTCCGACGTCGCTTCTTCTGCAAGGCGATCCCTGGCAGGATCATCAAACAGAGCCGCAGTGTCCATCGAGGACTCGGGCGGAATCACGAGCAGTGGCAGGCAAAGCACCGCGAGCACGGTCAGCACAATGGCTTGGCCGCGGCGATCGAGTTCCTCTGGCAAGGCCCATGGGGGGCGCACGTTACGGTGAACCGCCTCACCGGTCTTCAACGCCACTCTGTCCACTCGCCGGTGCCGGGGTCTCTGTAGTACCACTGCTCCGAGCCGGCAGGGTACTCCAGACCTTCGTATCCGTCGTACATCTGCCCTGTGGCCGACCTCGGAGGTTTGGAAGGCGGGCTGGCGCTCACGCTAGCGGCCAATTCGTTGAACAGGGCTTCCTCAATAGCGAAGTCTTTGTCGATGACCGGTTCCGAATCGCGGCCACGAAGCAGCAACACGACCACGAAGATGGCCACGATGAGTGCGCCCGCGGCGCTGGCCGCGACCAGGACCGTTGAAGACAAACCTGCGCCTGATGTGTCGGGATCTTCGGTGGCGTCGTTTACGTCGTCCTCGGCACATCCTGTCGTATCGGGGTACTCGAGGCAATATGCTTCGACGGTCATGTCGGCGGCGCAGGCGAGGCATTGTGCGTTCACCGCTTCACAGCACGCGATTGGGTCTTCGCCTGTGGGACGGTCGTCCGTGTCGTCAAGTGCGTCACAAATACCGTCGCTGTCCACGTCAGAAGGCACGGAAGTAGCGAGGAGTGGGTCTGATCCACAATCGATTTCCTGTTCGTCGAAAACCCCGTCGCCGTCGTCGTCGTTGTCCCGGTTGTTGCCCACGGCGTCATCATCCGTGTCCACCCACTCTGTAGCGTCGGCGGGGAATGCGTCGCCGCCGGTGCAAATGGACGGTATGCTGCTGGGACCGTCACAGTATCCGTCGTTGTCCGAATCCGGCCACAGAGGGTCGGTTGCGGGCGTCCCGGTCAATTCCATGAGGTCTGAACGCCCGTCGCCGTCATCATCGCTGTCGGCGTTGTTACCGATTCCATCGCCGTCCGTGTCGTCCCACTCTTGTGGGTCGTCTGGGAAGGCATCGATGGTGTCGCCCACCCCATCACCGTCTCGGTCGCCAGGCAACCCTCCGTCGATGCCGTCATCCTCGACTGAAAGGTTCAGCTCGGCGGGATGATACAGGCCGCCTGAAACCCGAACGGTGATGTTTCCTTGGGGAATGGCGAAAGACGCTTGGCCGTTGACATCGCTCAGCAGGCTCGACAGCGTCATGTTGTCTTTCACGAGGGTGACCGACAGCCCTTCGACAGGCTGGTTCGATTCATCGGTGACGGTCAGAAGCACCACGTCGCCTGGAGCAGGATCGCTCGGGGTGAACACCAGCGTGAGGTTTTGCATCTGGGGCGGTTCGGGGTTTGGAACGGAGAGCACCGTGCTGACGGCGGACACCAAGGTTGCGCCAGAGCCAGAGCCTTGTTGAGCCACGCCGATGACCGTGTATTCTGATATCGGTGAAGACAGGGCAGGGAGCGCCAAATCGGCGCTCGAACCTTGTCCCCATGCAACGGTGCTGAACCGGCTGGCATAGGTGTCAAGGAAGTCGATCACGTTGTCGGCTTGTTGCTCTTGGTCGAGGTCGTTATCGCAGACCCCATTCCACTCACGCTCCTCCCACTCTTCGCCGTTGTACTCGATGGTAAACGAGGAATCGTACGACGTGCTGGAGGAGAAACGGTACGGGGCATGCGCGTGGGAGAGGTCGTACCTCACCATGGCATATTGACCGTCATGGGTGGCGCTTTCGGTCCAATTCACCTCAGCACCCGTCGACTCATCGATCAAGGTTGCTCCAGCCAGGTCTGGCGCGGGCAGGCCAGAGTCGTACCAAGTGTCATCCGAGTAGTGATGCACGGTGGCTTCTAAGACATGATATTCCGATTGATTTTCATCGTCCCATTCGGGGTACGCATACCAACTGATTTCTTCGCAGACGTTGGTCAGGTCGGACTCGATGCCGGCCCAATCGACTTCGGGCCGGACC
>MDSX01038691.1_pt1 | contig 12622 bp, 10 predicted proteins | sample 811141 | NCBI WGS metagenome assembly MDSX01 (sample SAMN05326642, study PRJNA326480) | marine metagenome | isolation source: seawater | place: Atlantic Ocean: South East | collected 2010
ATTTAATAAAGAATTTCTTAAAAAAATAGAAATTCCTGACTTATTTAAAAGATATGGATACCCATTCTATATAAACTCTTTTGGAGTCCTTGAAAAAGTAAAAATTGTTGAAATAGAAAATACTGTAAGGTACGATACGGGAGCAAATAGCCAGCTCAAGGCTTTTAAAATGTTTTTTAAACTTACCATATTTTCTATTACACACTTTTTTAAAAATCTTAGTTCAAAATTAAAAGATGCAAACTTACAAGTTTCTGCTGTATTGGATGTTTTTTTCTTAGCCTTACAATCTATGTCCTTCTATAGTATTTATAAATTGTTTTATATCAGATTGGTTTCTTTAGATGGAATTCAGTCAAATTGGTTAATTATTTTTATAATCTTGCAAATATTTTCTTATGTGATATTTTACTATTCAAAATTCATAGAAAATAGATATAGAGAATCATTCTTCACGTATTATTAATTTTTCTAAATATTTATAAATAAATATAACAAGAAATAAATTAATTAAAACATAAGAAAAGTCTAAGTTTGAGTATTTAGTCAATAGACTAACTATTTTTTCATCATTGAGATTTAAATTAAAACTGTCTACAAAATTAATAAAGTTATCAATACTTATGAAGCTGAATGTTAATTTGAAAAAAAATAATCCAAGGTAGCTAGTAACAAATATTTTTAAGTATGCGATTAGTGAAACAAGCGAAAGCAAGTATCCTTTTAAATATTGGGGCTGTGTATACGGTACGCTTTTCCCAAAAGTATTTAACTTATTTTCTAAAGATAGTTGCGTTAATTCAGTTGTTTCAAAAAATAAAGTAGAAATAAATGAAAAAATTGACAATAAGAATATTAAATTAAAAACAACTGAGTATTTATCACTTTTATATCTATTGTGTTCATTTAAAACAATAATTATCGAAACTGGAACTAAGTTAAATAAATATCTAAAACCATAAGAGGATGCTGTTGACTGCCAAATCAAAACTATAAAAAATACCTGAGCATATATTGCTAAACCAAGATAATTTGGAAAATTTTTCATATTCATCAGCATGTTTTTTATTAAAAATAGAAACCCAAAAAATAAAATAGGTGAAAAATAAAATATTCCAAACTCTTGTGAAAATAGTATCTTTATAAAACTTGAAGAATAAACAGTAAAACTTTCGAGTAAATTAAATTCTAATAGCGAAGAGTTCAAAACATCGCTTGAATAAACTTTGGTTGGATTAAGTGTATATATTCCATAAATTAGTTTATTTATTTGAATAGTAAGTAGTGCAAAAAACAAAATGCCAAATAAAAATATTTTTTCTTTATAAATTTTTATATAATTTATATCTAAATATGTAGGTAAAAATACTGGTAGTACAAAAATAAAATAGTTTACCCATCGAACATTAAAACCTAGAAATATAAAGAAAGTTAAAAGAATTATATTTTTCTTTAAATCAATTTTAAAATTTTCTTTTTGTATTTTGATTACGAAGTAAGAAATCATTGTTATTGTAAAAACCTCATATACATGCGTCATGCTAAACCTCTCAAATGCGTAATATGAAACTCCAGAACCTAGATATAGTAATAAAACATATTTACGACTTAGAGTAGAATTCATCATCTCTTTAATCTTCATCAGATAATTAAGTGTTAATATAACGTAAAATATTGCACTGAAAGAATAAAACAAAACTTTATAGCTTAATTGATCATTTGTTGTTAAAAATTTATCAAATATATTCCCAACGAATAAAAAAGGGGAAGCCAGTAATCCGCTTCCAAAAAAACCAATTGGTGCTATTTTCCCATTATTGCTATATCTTGAATCTTCAAATCCCTTAAGTTGGTTTTGATAGTCAAAATCAAAATCTTCAACAAGAGTTTCTGCATGTGAATAGTAATCGTGGTCATCACCACAACAAAATATTTCAGCCTCTAATCTGAAGTCAACTTTAATTAATAGCAATATTACAAGTAATAAAGAAAAATTAATTAATAATTTCGCAGAATTTTTTTTGAAATTATTTTTATACATATTTGAATACTTTGTAATATTTTATCAGTAATTACCGTAACAAAGATTTTTTAATTATTTTTTTTGGAAAAGTTTTAAATTACTATTTTCATCTAGAAGAAAGTAAAATTCCTCATAAAAACTTTTTTCAATATACAATTCGCATTCAATTTCGCAAAAAATGTAATCTGGTTTTTTTTGGACATAATTTTGAAATTCATTATTTTGAACTACTCCTAATTTTTCAAGAGATTTAAAAATGTCTTTACTTCTTTCTGTATTTGGTAATCCACTGGGATGAACTACTTTGAATGGTTTAATACTGTCGTTATAAAAATAAATTAAATGATTTTCAAGAGCTAAAAAAGTTGTTTTATTTGTTATTTTTAGATTAGATGAAATATTTTCAATTTTGTAATTATATTTTATATTTTGATAATCATAAAAATTATTCAATCCAGATATAAACAAGTTAATATTTATCAATATCGTAAATGAAAATAGAAATATTCTTACTATTTTATATTTATTAATCAGATTAAGCGTTGATGCAAAAATTATAGAAATAAATGGAAATAATTGTATCAAATAATGATTAAATAGCCTCCCACCAAAAATTATTGAAACTGTTATGAATAAGATAGATAGCAGGTTTAAAATAATTAAATTCTGATTAATTAGCATTGAAAAATTTGTACTTAAGAAAATTAATGTAAATGCCAAAATTAAAATAATTATAAGTTCAATAGATATAATTTGATCTAAATTTAACTTTTGAAGAACTTGCAAAGAAAATTCTTCAAAATTCATTCTGTATGATTGAGTTGTTTGAAATGGATACTCCAGCAACATGTAGAGATAATGATTTAAATTGTCTCTAAAATAAATACCAATAATTACCAGGGGAGCAAGAAAACCAGCAGTCACCCAAAAGAATCTGTATATATGTGTTTTTTTAATAAATAATAGATATAAAACAATTGCTAAAGAGGCAAACGCAAGATTATTACGCGTGTTGAAAGATAGGGAAAAGAAAAAACCAATTAAAAATAAATTTTTAGGATTATCATTTTTAAAAACCAAAAACATTGAAATCATAACAAATAGTATTCCCAAATGTTCAGTCATTGTTGGCTGGGAGGCTTCATAGCTAAATAAATAAACAAGAAATAAAGACGAATAAAAACATATTTGATTTGAGTAAAAAAAGCTTAATATCTTATAAACAAAATATACAGTTAGTGCTATTAATACATCTCCTGCCAATCTTCCAACCAATAAACTTGAGCCAAATAATTTAAAAACCATACCTAAATAAAAAAAGACCATTGGTGGTTTACCGTCCCAATAATCAACATATAAAATTTGTCCATTTGATATGTATTTTGAAATTATAAAAAAGGTGCTTTCATCCCAATCAATAACTTCGATATTTATTGATGAAAACTGTGTGACTATTACAGCAATAAATAATATTGTATTATGAAAGCCTGAGCTGTTAATAAATTTTATATTTGACAACTTATTTATTTTCAACATAAACCCTAATTTAAATTTCTAAAAAATATAAGTACCTATTTTCGTGATCAACATTAAATCCATCTTTGAAGCTCCTAAGACTATCATTGGCTTTTTCATTTTGTTTTGAATCAATACCGAAATCTATATACTGATAACCCTCAGCTTGTAAAGATGCGAGTGATTTGAAATACAAATATTTCATTGACCCTTTAATGTTTGCAAAATAATTATTAGATCCATAAAAAAAATAATTAACATATTCATTTAATTTAAAATTTGTAATTCCGGAAATTATTGAACCTTTGTATATTAAAGCATCTATCCATATACTCTTAGGCAGATAATTGATTAAGTACCATAAATCATCAAAAGAGTGTGTTGGCTTTTTATTAAACTTAGCTAAGTTGTTCAATAAAATATTATAATATTCCATTAAATCATCTTTATTTGTAATTCTTTTTATTTCCGATAATGAAGAATAATTTTGTTCAAAGTATCTTATGTCTCTTTTGTGGTTTCTTCTAATACTCGAAGAATCTAAATCAGAAAAATCTTGTTGACTGAGTGTCACAAATGATGTTTCTTCTTGTTCTTTTATTTTCATCTTTGTCATAAAGTAATTGTTCAAATCATCAATACTATTTTTTACGAATGTTTTTGGAGGTATTTTTATTGAAAAGCTAACAATATTTTTTTGTTTTAAGAAATTGATAAAATTGTCAAAAATATTTTCGCATTGATTTTTAGATAATTTCTTATATTGAGAGAAGCCGCCATATGTTGCTCCACCATGGCTTATTGCATCATTGCTTTTAAACATAACTGGGATTTGTGCAACTAATTCATTGTTGTTCAAAATTTTTAAGTACGAAGTTTCTATAGAGTCTTTATGATACGCTAAAAATTTAATTGTAGAAAATACAGTCTGTTGATTATTTTTAAAAAAAATATCGTCCCACAACTCTTTTGGACTTTCTTTTATGTCAAATTCAAGTATATTAATCAATTTTTTCACAGCATAAATACATATGGGCGGCATTTTCTTTAAATTGATTTCCTAAAGAAAAAAGTGCATTAATTGTATTTTCATCTAACTGTAGCATTTTCTTGTTATCAAATATTTTAAATAAAATTCCATATTCTTCTACTGTTTTCAAACCACATTCAATAACTAAATTTCTTACAGAATCCCAATTAAGGTCTTGTTTTGCCCTTACTTCAATATCTCTTTCCGAGCCACTTTCAAGTGTATCTATAATTTTCATTTCCTTACCTAAAATCCTATGAAAAGAATTATTATTTGGAACTATGAGATGTAACCTTCCCTTGTCTTCCATCAAATTTTTAATTTTTAATATTAGTTTTTTTCTGTCTTCAACTAGCTGCAAAGAATCTACGAGTAGAATGTCTGAAAAAAATACCTTTAGCTCTAACTCTTCCCATAAACTGTGTATGAATTCAACATTGTTAAATTCATATTTTTCTTTAGCTAAATTGATATAATTTATTGAACCCTCGACAACAGTTACCTTATGTCCGAATTCATCAAGTAATTTTGTTGAATAACCTGCAGCACAGCCTAGTTCTAATATATTATTTCCACTGAGATTTTCAATTATTTTTTCTACATGGAATTTTTTGAATACAGCATCAAAATCTTGCATGCTCTCATCTGGGTTATAATTTTTAGAATAAAAATCTAAAAAATCTTCTTTACTATTCATTTAATTGTTTAAATTTTAATTCTTGCTTTTTAGAAAGGTTTTGAAAATTATTAAGATAATACAATGGTCTGTTTCTAACTTCTACTAGAGTTCTATAAATATAAAGGCCTAACCATCCTGAAACGAAGGCAATAAACGCAATTAAAAATATTAATAAGTCAATAAGTAATTGTGAATGACCATTCTGTAGTACTAAAGAATAAACTAATTTAATTAATGCAACCGGAATTCCAAAAGTTCCTAAATAAAGAAGCTGATTAAATGGAAATTTTGACGATGTTATTAGCATTTCACTAGCCATGTCATATAATTTCCTATAGCTTCTCCACTTAGAAACTCCCCGAACTCTTTTATTCCTGTCGTATTCTATAAATTTTTGATTAAAACCAAGATTCATGACTAATGACTGTATAAAACCGCTTTTTTCTGTCAGATTATTAAAGGATTTTCTAACCTTTGCACTCATTAAGCACATATCTACACCTTTCGGTGGATAGGGTGTGTCAGAAACCTTATTAAGTAAAAAATAGAATAAATTGCTTAAAATCCTCCTGACTAATGGATCTTTCCTTTCTTTTCTGATTCCCCAGACAACATCAAAGCCTTTTGAAATATAATTCTTCATTTCTGTCAAAAATTCTGGAGGATCTTGAAGATCTGCTGCTATCCAAAAAGTTAAATCTTTCTCAGCTAACATAGATCCTGCCCTGACAGCATTGTATGCACCAAAATTTCTGGATAAATTTATCAATTTAATATTTGAATTGACTTCACATAATTTTAAAATTATTTCAGCTGAATTGTCTTCGCTTCCATCGTTTACAAATAAGACTTCATAATCTATAAAATTTTCTTCTAAAACAGGGAGGAGCCTATTGAAAAAATTATTTAAATTTTCACTTTCATTATTTACAGGAACAATAATTGAAATTGAACTCATTTTAAAGCTTCTTCTATCAATCTTATATTTTCTTTAATATTTTGTACTGAATTCTTTTTGATTAAGCCGTTTACAATAGAGTCTTTAAAGCTTTCCACTAAAAGACTCAGCGGTTCAGTATTATCAACATTTGGAATTTCTACATCTCCAATAACATTTGAAGTTAGAATAGCCTTTTTGTCCTGGCTACTACCTTCTGTATTAAATTTATATATTTTGATTGGTTCATAATTGTTTAAATCATCATAAATAACTAAAGCCTTTTCAAATACAAAAAGCATTTTCCTTACTTTTACAGGAGAAGCCCAGCTGATATGAATATTAATAGGGACATTTTGAATAGACATTTCAACATAACTAGAAGAAGAGTTTTCTAATTCAAAAGCAAAAATTTCTCTTAACTTTATATTTTCTGGAGACTTTCCAAATATATATGTAAAAATTGACAAATCATGTGGTAATAGATCCCACACTACATTTGTATGTTCTTGAAAAATACCGAGATTTATTCTTTGAGAGTCAATGTAAATTAACTTTCCCAATTCATTACTTTCGTAAATTTCTTTTAATTTTTCAACTTTAGATGAAAATAAATAAGTCAGATCAGTTTCAAAAATAAGATTATTTTTTTTTGAGATTAATAAGAGCTCTTCAAGCTCTTCATAATTTGTCACAACTGGCTTTGAAACAAGGACATGCTTATTATTTAATAAAGAATCTTTTACTTGTTGATAATGAGAAGGAGGCGGCGTTGCGATTATTAGAGCATCTACCTCACTGTAATCTTGCTCACTTAATTTAGTGTCTGCTATGTGTCTAATGCCTTGGTTCTGCAAAACATTACTTTTACTAATGTCTGGCTCTAAAACCCAAGATATAGAATATCCTTCGTTCTGTATTAAGTTCCTTAGTAAATTAGGACCCCAATATCCATATCCTAGCAATCCAACTTTAATCAATTAAATTATATTCCTTTGTAAAAACATCGACTGCTTGTTTCATTTTAACAATCCCATCTAAATTATCTTCAGAGATATTTTCTTTTATTAGAGCTCTTATCCTTATTTGAGGATAATAATTTTTATTAAATAAAGAAAACAATTTAAGCAATAAAAGCGGTACGAAGTTAGGGATTTTAAAAATTTTACTATCTGATTTAACTAATAATTTTAATCTTGAGATAAGTTCTTCTATAGAAATTTTTTCAGTACTGTAAAGATGTACCTGAGTTGGTGTGTTGTTTTTTAAACTAAAGTTAATATAATTTGCCAAGTCACCAATTAATGTAAACTGTATATTTAAACTTCCATCACCTAGTAAAAATATCATTTTTCCCGATTTAATCTTGTTAACCATTTTTGTAAAATAATTTGGAATGCGTTTATTAAGTAAATTCCCCGGCCTAATTATTGTATAGTTTTTGTTTTTTTGATTTTCTTTAAACATTTTTTCACCTTTAAATACAGTCTTTGAGAAAATGTCACTGTCAATAGCTGGATCAATTAGTGCTGTTGTAACATAAATTATTTTATCAAAACACTTTTTTTTAGAAATAATATTCGGTAAGTCTGTGTTTATAAACTCGAAGTCTAAATTGTTTTTTGTTCCAGACTGTTTCTGAATAGCGATTATACAATAGCTATATTCATCTAATTTATTAATTAACGAATGAATATTGTCCTTACTAATTATAAAATTTTCGAAAGATTCAGAAGCTATAAAATCAAAAGAAGTTATTTCATAATAATTATTATCTATAGAAGTTCCTATGGCTTTGCCGATAGCACCTGCTCCTCCAAATAGTGCAATTCTTTTCATATATCCTTTCAAGTATTAATTAATATTTTTGGTAAATGAACAATCTAAACTTAAAATATGAAAATATTAAAATATTTATTTTTATATCTGCAATGCTTTTCACATTAAATAATTCTTTTTTTTTACTAAAATACTATTGATTTAATTATAAAAGTTTTTTTTAATTTAAAAGTTATTGTTTATAACCAAGCTAAAACATGGAGGTTGAATTGACCAAAAGCGTACCATTTAATGATCTAAACAGGATACACCGTGGTATTAAAAAGAATGTTATCAGTAAATTTAGTGAGGTAATTGACAATAATAGTTTTATATTAAACGATGAAATAAATTCATTTGAAAATAATTTTTCTAAATTCTCAAATACAAAATATTCGGTAGCCTGTGGAAATGGAACTGACGCTATCGAGTTAATTTTAAGATCTCTAGATATTGGATTCGGAGATGAAGTAATTGTTCCAACTAATTCTTTTATTGCAACTGCTTTAGCGGTAACTCGAACTGGAGCAAATCCGGTTTTTGTTGATAATGATGAGTATTATTTAATTAATTTAAATGAAGTTGAAAAAGCTATAACAAAAAAAACAAGGGCTATAATTGCTGTTAATTTATATGGCCAGTTGGCTGACCTAAAAAGCCTATCAGGTTTAGCAAGAAAATATTCATTATTTTTAATCGAAGATGCAGCACAATCACATGGTGCTACTAGCTCAAATATTAATGAACGACCTTCTGTCGCCGCAGCTTATAGCTTTTATCCAGGTAAAAACTTAGGAGCCTGGGGAGATGGTGGTGCTGTAACAACAAATAATAAAAAAATATACGAAAAGTTAAAATTATTAAGAAATATGGGCAGTAACAAAAAATATATTCACAATGATTTTGGTTTTAATTCAAGACCTCAACCATTACTAGGTGTCGTTCTTAATGAAAAGTTAAAACACTTATCATACTGGAATCAGTTACGAAATGAGGTGGCAGATGCTTATCTTGAACTTTTAAGTGATAATGAGAAAGTAGTTTTACCTAAAGTAATGAAGGGTAATTATCATGTATGGCACCTTTTTGTAATACAAACAAGCAACAGAAATAAAATAATAGGTGATATAAATAAACACAAAGTTGAATTTGGCATACATTATCCAATCCCTATCCATCGCCAGCGTGCATATAAAAACCACAAACAATTTAGAGAGAATATTTTAAATGCTGATAATTTTTCAAAACAATTATTGTCTTTACCTATATTTCCAAAAATGAAAGATAGTGAAGTTGAAAGAGTTGTTGAAGTTATAAATTATTACACTTAAGTATTAAAAACTATCTTTCTGCTTCCTCTAGTTGATTCGTTACTTCATAAATTGAGGTGTTTGCGCTTCCAAAAATTATAAAACTTCTCTCTTTGCGCATTGCTAAATCTTCATTAGTTAAACAATTTATCACAACCCTAAAAGTATTTATACTTGAAAAATCTTTTGTATTGTTTGCACAAAATTTATTTATATTAGACGCCGAAATAGTTTTGAACCTATTCAATAATTGGTCCTCATTGAAAGTCTCTACATTTTTTCCAACTACATTTTTCATAACTTCAAACTGCGGACCATGATCTGACTGAATAATTAATATATCTTCATTTAAATTTAATAAATCTATAAGCTTTTCCATTTCAGAATATGTACAGTCGAGATTTTCGTTAAATTGTTCAGGGTCATCTTTTGCTAATTTGTAGCTTGGAGTGTCAGAAATTTCACATTTGCTATTTAAAATATATGGATCGTGAGAATTCACAAGATGAATAAAAGCAAATATTGGTCTATTTACACTATTAAAACTTTCTGTGATTTCAACTATGCTTGCATCTATTGACGATTCAACACAATTATCTGAACAGCCTAAAACAGAAAAATATTTAGTATCTATCCATTCTTTCTCAATAAAAATTTTTAAAGGGGTTTCAAGCATCAGATCAAAATAAACTGTATTTTTGGTATTTAAGCTACTAAATTGATCATTTAGACAAATATCTGAAGTTGAGCAAAAAGCTTTACTACCATATTTAACCAGTTGATATCCGTTATGTCTTAATATTTTTTCGAATAAGGAATTGCTATTTTCAAATCCCGCTGTAATGTTTTCTCTTTCACTAAATGCCATTGATGGAGGTAAAAATAAATATTCCATTTCGAACAAAGAGGAAAGTGTGTTTATTGTTCTGTTATAAGGTGTTGTTGAGCTTCCAAAAACTTCAATATTATTTTCATTAAATAGACTATATACCTTTTGAACATCGTATGAGTAATATTTTTTCGCAATATCTAGGTTTGGATAACCGTCTAAAACAACAAAATATATATCTGGCTTTTCATTAAATTCAAGATTCTTTAATGAGCTTGTTTCTGCATCTTGGTAAACAGAACCTCCAGAATTAATCGGAAAGTTTATAAGCAAAATGAATAAGGAATAAAAAAGTAATAAAGCATTTATTTGGGTATCTATTCTAAATTTATAGACAGTAACACACAGAACCAATAAGAAAGTCATATATGTGAAAAAACTATAATTAGGCAGGCTCATAATGATTTCAAAATTATTGAAATAGAAAAAATAAGTGATATTTCCATAGAACAAGAAAAAAAAGATGCACAGTGAAGATACAAATATTACTGTTTCATTTTTTGAAATAAAAAAATAAACAAGTAAATTTGCTAAATTTAATAGAAAAATATAAATTAATGAATAAATAAATAAAGATTTAATTTCCTCAGGAGTAATTTGATACCTATTAAGTAAATATTTATTGAAGAAATACAAAACAAAAAATAAATTTATTTTTGCTGACTTTATTAGCATGCTTAAATAATAAATATATTTATAAGTTTTGGCATAAATAATAGATTCTTTAAGTTAATGTAATTACATGTTCGAAATATATGATGTAAGCTTTTACTACCTAGACCCAGGTAGCGGTTCATATCTATTGCAAATGCTCGTTGCAGCAGGAATTACTGTTGGTATTTACTTTAAAAGCCTGAGAAGCTACATATCTAATTTTTTTATAAAAATTAAAACTATTTTTAAAAATTAATTTTTATTTATATATATTATTTTGATAAATTCAATTTTAATTAAGCTCCTTAAAAATTAAAAATATAGATCTGATTTGTAATGTATTATTAATTTAAAGATTATTATTCCAATAAACTGTATGAAAAATAAAAATATTACCTTTTTTATAGAAAACGATTCACACTATAGGTTTGTTTCAAATTTAATCAAAGGACTTTACAAGCACAACAATTTAAAAATATTTTCTTTGAAAGAATTAACGAAAGAACCTGAATTTGAAAGAATAGAATTGGTTGTCGTTAACACTTCTAAAGATCTTACGAAAAAAATGTTAAATTTAAAATGTGACTATTTTTTTACTACAACTCCTGGTTTAAATAGCCCTCTCCTCCCTAAATCAAAAATAACACCAAAAAAAGAAAGGCCAATTTATATCTATATATTTCATTCCTTAGTTAGTCCAAATGAAATCTATGCAAATAACTCATTTAAATATTTTGACTACATAATTAGTCCTTCAAACATTGTTTCCAAGCAATTAAAGTTCTTAATTTCACGAAATACAAAAGTATTAGATTTTGGTTATTTGCTTTTTGATAATTTTAAAAGATTTCAATACAGTGAGTTTGATGACAGTATTCTTATTGCACCAAGCTGGGGCGATGAAGGAATTTCTCAAAATGATGGTCTTATTAAAAATATTTTTGATTTAATTGAAAAAACAACGTCTGAAGCAGTTTTTAGACCTCATCCAATGGACGTAGAAAAGTTTAAAACTTTTAAATATAAAAACTTAATTTTAGACTTAGATTTAAACCTAAAAAATTTAAATCGATATAAATATCTAATTACCGACTGTTCAGGAATTGCTTTAGAATTTTTCTTCTTAACAGGGCGTCCAGTATTGTTTATAAATGTACCAAAAAAAATTAAACGAAAAATTAGCAACAAAGAAAAAGAACTTACTTTTATAGAAGATGAAATGAAATTTATTATTGGTAATACCATTGAACCTTCAGATTTAAGTAGTAAAAGTATTTATCCTCATATTGAAGACTATGAAAGAGCTAATGATTTTATCAAAAATATATGTCTTAATAAAAATGTTGTAACGCAAATTATTAATTTCGAATTTAGTAAATAATTTTATTTTTTTGAAGACCTTATATTTTTGTAATTTAAAAAATGATTCAAAATAAAAATCACAAAAAATAGTAACGAAATCCATGTCATAAAATTTATCTGTGGGCTATTTAGTTCAATATTGTACGGTTCGAGATAAAGGATTGAATATTGATAAAATATTAAAGACAAAATCAAGAATTTATTTTTATTGAATAAAATACAAAAAATACAAGTGGAAAAAAACAGGAAATATCCAATACTGTAATTTATAAATCTGAACGCCTCATACGTTCCTTGAGCGGACCAAAAAATAAATATAAAAATATTAATAAAAAAAGAATTAACAATAATTGAGCTGAGTTGGTGTTCTTGTTTTCTACTCAAAATTAATAACAGAAAAAAATA
>MDSX01073474.1_pt1 | contig 12622 bp, 1 predicted proteins | sample 811141 | NCBI WGS metagenome assembly MDSX01 (sample SAMN05326642, study PRJNA326480) | marine metagenome | isolation source: seawater | place: Atlantic Ocean: South East | collected 2010
AAACGACGTAAACGACGATTTTGGATTTTGAGAAGACGAGAACGAAAACAGAAGACATGAAAGTGCGAGGACGACGACGTAGTCGTGGTAAAGACGGACGAGGAGAGAACCAGAAACGATGATGGTGGCAACACCATCTGCGCCCCTTCCCGAGCGTTTCTTCCTCCTCCTTCTCTTTCTCCTCTCTCCCTCCTCTTCCTCCTCAAAGTTCATCTTTTTTTCTTTTTTTACGAGCTCGCGTGGAAAGTTCTATTTTATTATGAACAAAAGTGGTGTGATGGTATCGTCCTGCGACACTTTTGTGCGTGCGAGATGGTTACATTTTGTGTTGTTGTTATGATGTAGTAGAATAATAATTTGTTATTTAATAAATACTTTCTTCGCGCGTATTTCTCTTTCAATCGAACGACCGGGGTCGTGTTTAAATTTTTTCGTGTATGTACATGTTCACAATATGTATATTTCTTTCGCGCGCCGTACAGCCGACAAAGTTTAATTGTTTGCTTACTCGCTCGCTTGCTTGTTTCGCTTTTATTCTCTTCTCAAATTACGGATCCATACGCTGGCTGTTCCGGAATGGTGGATTCCAATAACGGCTTTTTGTCCTCGTAGGGGCTATCGCCATCGATGGAAGTCACGAGCGGATGCGATATTCTTCGCGCTATGGTAAACGCGATCGTCGCAGAGACGACCGTCGTCGCGAGAACACCGGCGAGAAGTGTAGATGGAGCAAATGTAAAGAGATTCGACGTCGCGCTCCCGTCTTTTACCACGCCTAGTTCTGACGATGCGGCGTTCTTTCCCTTCACGCGCTCGTTTTGGGTGTCGGTTTTATTCCTCCTTGAACGTTTGGAGTTGCCGACTGCGGCTGCAGATTTGGCCGCCACCGCGTTTGTTGAAGTAAGAGACGGCGACGAAGAAGAAGATGATGATGATGATGACGAGACCACAGCCACAGTTGCACTCGCGGAGCAGAAATCGACGGCAAAGGTCATCTTCGCAACAACGTTACCTCCTACGTCAGTGAGACCGCTAGTGCTGTCTTTACCAACGACAATTTGATATTTTCCCTGGTTATCCAAATCGCTCGGTAACTGCATCGTCCACGCATTTATTTTGTCTTCAATGCATCGAAAGGAATATTGCAAAAGGATTGTTGTCCAATCGATCACTTCTTCGGTGGCAGTTCCGTCGCAGTCTTCAATCCTCGTGACTTGATAAATCTCTTCGTCGGTTTTCAGTTGAGGGCAAATTACAGGTTCAGTGTACTCGACGACGAATAACTTGTCCATCACGCTGAGAGCAATTGGCTTTGGCGAAGTCACGTCGACGACAAGATTCAAATTTTCTTTCGTCGTGGATCCAAACACGGACATTGGGGCCGTTGAAGCCCCACCAGAACAGAATATTTTTGCTCGAATCTCCCACGATCCATCGCGAAGGCCGTTCATGAAGTACTGTTTGGTCAAATTCCAAGACAAACCACACCCGGAAGTCGAATGTCCGCAAGTCACATTCGCGGAAGCTTTGGAGTCGTCCCAGGCGCTGATCCATTCACCGATACCAGGTCGTCGAAACTGCACGCGAACAAACTCGACGTTCGGATGCACGAGATGGTCTTTGTTCACGTCCCATCCGCCTCTAACGGTATCACTGGCATTGTATTTATCGGATGTCCAAATATTCAACGGGTTTGGATTCATGACAGATACGTCGAGAACATCTGAAGTAGCACCGCTCGCGATGTAATACAGATACTTATTAACCGTGGTTTCGTCCCATGCAATTTCGGGGCACTCGCGCTGCCACTTGATATCGTCGAGCGAATACGCGTCCGAAATTGGATCGCGATAGAGTAAATCTCTCGACATTTGCCACTCGCACTCGCTCACGAGTTTAAGGAAAATACCTGCATATTCATTAGATAGATTCCCTTTCTCCACGCTCAGAGTGAGTTTAGTGTTGATTGAATTGCCGGTGTCGTCCGTAGACGGCACGTCGTGCAAAGGTAACAAATCACCAAACGGACGCAACTTGGTGTTGTCGCCGTTGATGGAGAATTTCAAATCGAGCATGTTGCCGCCAGAAAAAGAAGAACCACCATTTGTTTCGTTCGAAGTTAAAAGTAAACCATAAATGTGACCTTCTCTGTAAGGCGAATCGTTGGTAATGATCACGTCGAACAGCGCAGGTTTTCCGGGAAGGACAAAGTAGTTATCAGACCCCGCGGCGTGTTTCGCCTCAATTCCTAAGCCCGATTCTCGCCACATCGTATTTGGTTCGCCCGGGCATTTGGACGAGCCACCGATTGTTCTGAACAGAGGAGTACCGAATCGCTTATCGTTGGAAACTTGAATCACAAACTTGTCGTAAGGATCATCGTCACCGAGCGTATACGTGACTTCCATTTCACCGTATTTTGCCCATGCCAGAACTTTCTCTTGCCCGATACTTTTTCCATAAGTGTCTGCGAGCTCCGCTTCAAGCTCCCAAACTCCAACAGCCATATTAAAATCTGTAGAAGCTGAAACGCTCCCTTCAGCTTCCATCGACCACGAATAGCCATAACTGTCGATGTTACTCTCGATGGATGAAGAAAACTCGAGGTTATGGCCACCGCCGGAGAATGAGAGATACACGTCTTGCTTTCCCTGATCAGATATTGTGGGTGTAGATTCAGTGTCACCAGATTCAGTGTCACCAGTAAAACCAAATTGAGCTTGACCGCCAAATAAAGATGCATCAACCATGGAGGAGTCCATATTTCCAATAGAATCAGGAAAAGTCGCCTTCATCTCTGTCTTGGCATAGTTGCTCATGCCGCGACTCCAAAGACCTTCGTCCTTGTCAGGATCATCTTCGTTTGAGTTGAAAAGATTTCGACCGTCGTCGCCAGTTCCACCGGGTTCGTACGAACTCAGCCACTTATCGCTCTTCGTCGGGAACCATCGGCCGTTCGGGTCGTGCGACTCTTCACCAGTACCTTCGACGATGATCTTTACTTTGTCATCCAAGTATGCCTCTGGATTAGGGTTCACCATTCGATCAATTACTGTCCCCATCACTGCAGCAAGAGGAGTGAGAGGAAAAAGAGCACCATTGCTAGCTTGGAGCATTATTTGGGGCCCAATTGCAGCCGCTTTCCCATTGGCTTCTTGACCTCCATCGTTCTTCCAAGCATCCGTTCTTCTTATTTTTGGAACACCGTGAAGAGGTGCGTTATCCGATGGAATTGAATCCCACACTTCGCTGAGTTCTTCCCAATCCTTCTTCGCGGTATAATCGGGAGAAAGATCATCGTTTTGGGTATACGCTCCGTAAACACTCGTGATGAGAGGTTTCGAAATTTGACCATACACGGAATCATTCGAGGTGAACGGTACTCTCATAGCATCGAATCTTGTTTGAATCTCCGTTGCTTTCCCTTCTTTTTCACCTTCCGACAAAGCATTGAATCCTTCAGGATTGAAATCCGGAGAGGACCATTCAAGCGTTCGTTTCCAGTCATCCAGCGCTTTCTCAAGACGCGATTTCCACGTTTGTCTAATAACAGAGTAGTTGGAGGTTGAGTCATCAATAGCGGTATCGGTTATACCAGATGTCTCATTGTTCGTAACTGAAATCAAATTTATCAGTTCCGGTAAAATCTTGTACTCAATCGAGAACACCGTCATGACGTACGTTGTTGGTTTTCGACCTTTCCATTCGATGATTGGAACCACTCCTAAACAGTGAGAAGTGTCACTTTGGAAATCAACCTTATCGGACCTCACGTACACAATTTCGAATCCTCCGCCTAGGATTACATCTCCCGGACGTCCTGGGATGGCTGGGTCTTGAGAAGATTCCAAATTTCTGTCTAGAGTCATGTGAAAGTCCCAGCCGTTGTCTGTTTCGCCACTTATCGTTACAGTCGGGCCTTCTTGAGCGTATCCACCGTGTACTCCGGATTCAAATCTTGCTCCGTTATGTTCTGAAAATACTTCCAAGTTGAGATAGACTGATCCTGCAGCAATCCCGCCACCCATACCGGCTTCTACACTTAGTCCAGCTGCAAAACCCCACTCGCTTGTTTTTTCCGCCGCTCGAGTGGTTGTCAAACCCATCTCTAAATCTATTTTCGTTCCTTTCGAGATGGAAGAGAATGAGTTACCCCCGGGAGGGTCGTGTACGACGGTATACACTAAACCTTGAACCGGCGCGGTCGCGTAAAATTCAGAGTTAGATACGTATCGATCTTCAGGTTTACCACCCTCGCCGCGAGTCTTCGACGTCAACACGACGAGCTCTCGTTCGACGGTCATCGACGTAATGGCCCACCCGTCGTTCCGCTCAATGTGCGCCGAAAACGAGCGTCGATACGGCGTAACGAGGTTGGGAATGGCACTGGCTGAAAATATTTCGCGGGAATATTGCATTTCGCCGAAATCAACGAATCCCACGTTTTCATCCCCAGTCGCCAAAACTGATGAAAATTTACACTCCTCCGACGGGGCTTTACTCGGATGGCACGTATTATCACCCCCCGTGATTCCATCCTTTATTTGCACCACGATATTTGTGGTGCTGCTCTGAAAATCAGAGCAAGTTGTGAAAGTGTCTCCTGTCGATGTGTAGTGCGCCTCGAAAACTTTTACGCCGACGCGTTTGCTCGCGTCGATTGTGCGTCCATTATCTCTCATTGTTGTGCCAATTAAATAATTCGATGTTAAATCTCCTTCGTCTGGATCTGTATTCGAACTCAAACATGACTCCGAGCTACTCGAAAGCGCGTGAAAGATAGTTGTAGGCGCATTGGTGTTTCCGTCTCCTCCTCCTCCATCTTCTCTGGTGATCACACTACACAGATAACCGTGATACTCGTATCTGTTCGCAGCCACAGTTGCGCTCTCTAAATCCAACAATAAGACAGTTTGTACGAGCATGTCTCTATTTCTGAAATATTGCATAATTTCCGTACCCGCCTCGCACGTCGCGCCAGCTCCAACAGTAGTAGCACGAATAAACGCAACATCCATTCTAGAGACGTCCGGAGCCATTTCGATTTGAATGTAATAATCCATAGCGGCGTACGGCCAAGTTCGTTCATTACCATTACACTGACCGACCGAACCACCTACGCATTGCCAAGCTTGAATGTCATCGTAAGTGACGACGGCAGCTGCTCCGCAGCCGTTCGCCGGGGTAATCAAAAGTTCATATTCTTCATATTGCGAATCACATGAACCCGCGTATAAACCTATATCCACGGATCGCGTCGAAGTGTCGAGAAAGACCAAATTTTCACCGCCTTCCGCAGCCGCTACTTCGAAATAACTCGATGAGGTAATGGAACTACCTTCTCCCGGAGCAGGAAACACCACTGAATCGGGTGACACGCATTCATCACTTTCCTTGATATCTACTGAATTTCCAACGTAGCAAATTGTATGCCCTTTAACATCTTGGTCATCTCCGTGGACGACAAACGTACGACCCTCACCAATCGGCACCCCAATTTCAAATCGACCCGATGTATCAGAAAAGTACGTTCCTTCGTGCACGTAACCTTGTTCATTTTCGTCAAAACTATAGGCTTGAATTTTCGCAAACGGTAAACCGCACGCGTACCCTTGCGTTTTCCATGGTTCAAATATTACTATACCGTTGACTTTGACGGCGGAATCATCCGAGATATCTTTTTCACAGACTCCCCCGTTCGAGCAGGAAACGTCCTCGGAAGTTTGAGAACTCTCATCTTCGGATCCGAGACGTGATATCGACTTGGATTTTCGGCCGAGCGAAGCCGGTTCTTCGTCATTCCCTGCTTGATTTTTTGATTTTTTCTTGTCGTATTGATGCACCAAATCCGACATCTGCTCCACGGCATTCACACTGATGGGATTGAACGCGACGCGCGAGATTAAGCTGGCAAAACTCAGCGCGTCACCTGATACTGATTTATCGAAGCGAACGCGTGTCACGTTATTGCCGATGACCGGGATTACGTGTGCGGAAGATTGCGGAAGAATCGGTTGGGCACCGTTTGAAAAAACAATCGAATACAAAGCGTCTTGCTTCTGGAAAGTAGGTTTTCCGAGGCGAATTTTCTCCCCGCGCTCGGCGTAGCTTGAATACCAAGTATCCCACGATTGAGTAAGAACTGGCACCGAACTCGAGAACGTCGGTATGAAAGCCAGTCGATCGATCACGCCGTCGCGGTTGTAAAGCAAATCATAGTGGTTCGCGCAGTTTTTCATCTTCTTCATGTCCGTTTTTAACCAAAGCTTTACAAGATTCACACTGTCCGGCGTTGGTCCGGGGAATTGTCTTGTTTTGAACTCTTTGAACGCTCCAACTGCGTAATACCAGCTACTGTGGCCAATGCTTCCGTCGAGGAAGGTCGAGGAACCCTCGTTATATTCCAAACCTTTGAAGACACCGCCCGTTGCATCGGGTTTTTGCGAGTATAGATATTCGACTCCTTTCGAATTCAGAGCGGCTGTGAATCCCCGCGCGTAAGCCATTTCGCCGGTAAATCCACGAGAGGTGCTAACGTCAGGTCCATATGCTCTCCCGATGAGTAATTGCTTATTCGATCCGCTGTACGCGTATTTCCCTCCAGATCCACTCTTTTTCAGTACCCCGTCTACGTAGATGCATTTCGTAAACGAGCCTGAGTTTTCGTAGGTGAATACTAAGTGGTACCAAACGTCCAGGCTCGGGGTGAAATCGTAATTAAGATCATCGCCATACAATCCAAAATATAAACCTTTCCCAGGTCTTACTCCGATGTGAAGACCTGAGCGCGTGCTTTTCTTCCCGTGTCCAAAAATATATTGGTTGGACGGAGAATCGGTAAACATCACGTACGCTTCTAAAGTGAAACCGCGAAAACTCCTCAAATCGACTTTAGGAGTCTTGATGACGCTCGCAAACGAAGCTTTACTTCCGAAGTGTCCGCACAAAGATTCAAATACGCCGAATTTTGGTTCAGCTTTGATACAACCAGAACTGCTTAAATACGCGTCGCCAATGGAAGCGTCCGAGGAAGAAGTGTCTTTCACAACTGTTCCCGAGACAAAGGACGGGGCGTACTCAAACATTGCGTTGATAACTTCGCATGAACTCGCGGGACCGTCGTTTGCGTCCTCGCAATCGTGCATCGCTTGAAATGCGTGTGCGTATTTGAACATGCCTGCGTGCGACGTGACGCTATCATCGTTCCAACCGCCAACGAAACCGGTGAAAGCACGCGCGTCTTCAAACATTCTCGACATATTTGTAACTTTAGAAACGTCCCATTTCGAGATGTCCTGGTTGAAAGAGTGAGCTTTATAGAACATGTAGTCCATACGCGTGACTTTAGAAACGTCCCATTTCGAGATGTCTTGATTGAAAGCGTACGCTTCATAGAACATGACGCGTACATTCGTGACTTTAGAAACGTCCCAACTGCCAATATCTTGGTTGAACTTTTTCGCTTGGCGAAACATGTAATTCATATCTGTGACTTTGGAAACGTCCCAGTTTGAGATATCTCGATTGAATTCGGAAGCTTTGTAGAACATCTTCCACATAGCTGTTACAGACGAAACGTCCCAATTCGAGAGATCGCCGTTGAAAGATGATTTTCCACTAAACGCCTGCCCCATACTCGTGACCTTGGAAACGTCCCAATGCGGCATTGGACCAATATTCTTATCTGCGCCGTACTTGTAACACAAACCATCGACTGGAGATTCGCTCAGACATCCGTTAACGTGCGTTTGGAAGTCACCGTTCGCTATCGCGCCGCAAAACTTTAAATCTCGATATGTAGTCCAAGCTTTCCAGCCAGTCAAACACCCTTTTCCACCTCCGCAGCCAGAGGTGTATCGTATCCCTTCACAGCCGCCTTTGTCACATTTGTGTTTGTAAGAAACCGCGGTGCAGCCGCTGCATGCGCCGCATTTCGCGACAGCTTCGTCGCTGGATATACCGGACGTAGGAAGTGTAACGCCGTCATCGCACGTCGGGACTGAAGGATTTTTGAGGGCCCACCCGTTCGCGCGATTTGAGCAATGCTTTTCTCTCTTCGTTGGTAAACTCTTCGTCGCGCCGAGAGACGCTCGATTTCCGTTTTTGAATCCGCTCAAAGTCTCAGAACCGAGAAGTCGCCTTCTCCCAATCTCGTCCGACGCGCTTGAATTGTTGGTGTCCGCATGAGGTGGATATACTTCTTTTGAAATGAAATGTGCGGAGCGAGTCGCCGATCCGAGCGCGCTTGATAGTCCCGAGCCGATTTGGGAGGAAGATTTCGAGGATGCGAGTTTCGACCACGTAAAATGCTTGTAGTTTTTTATGACCGTGGTTGAAATTGACTTATACCCATCCACGCCTCGTTTCGTACTCTCAGCCGGATTCGAAGTTTGGCGCCAGATGTACGATTGTTCTTTTTGCGGATATTCAAGTTTGAATTGAACCCCGCCGTATGAACTAGACTTGCCGTATTTCGAGATTTCGTCGAGCCTTGAATACTTTTTCTCCGTCGAAGGCGAGACGCCAAAATGTTTCGCTTCGTCAGAATTTAACCAAAAGTCACCCTCGGAACTGTCGTGCTTGAAAATTAAATAATATCCGTCTTTATCGACTTCCGCGTCGCAAGGGAGAAATGATTTTGTTTCAGCAGCGCCATCCGCGGAAATTTTGATCGGCTCATTTCCAGATACTTTCGGTCGAATAACGTCGAAAGAACGAATGTTTTTCATTTCCTTCGATGATTACACGAGCCATGGCGTTCCTGAAACGTATCCATATCGCATCAAACGGTTCGCACGAGCGTATTCGGCATCGTCCAAGTCGCCGTCGCCGTTCGTATCGAAAGTTGCCCAAACTTCATCCGTAACGATAACTTTCGTATTCATAAACGCGCTTCTTTGCGTGCTCACGTACTCGGCGAACTCTAATCTGTTCATTCTTCGTTTCAGCTCGCACGACGATGGTGGACCATTTGTGGCGCTCGTGCAATTCGTGAATTTCGCTTGAAAGGATAACGCACCTGCAAAAGCGTCCTCGGAAGTTACCGAAGAAGATAATTTCCAATCTTTCAAGTGTTGATTGAAGTTCACGGCATCGCGAAACATCTCTCTAATATCCGTAACTTGAGAAACATCCCAATCGGACAAGTCAGCGTTGATTTCCGCGTTGCCTTTGAATAAGCCGTTCATAGTCGTGACGCGTTTCACGTCCCAACTCGGCATTGGACCAGTGTTACTGCTGAATCCGTACCTGTAGCACATTCCATCTTTCGGCGCTTCTGCGAGACATTCGCGCACGTGCAAATGGATGTTCTCATCCGTGATTGCAGTTGCCTTGACTTTGCTCAATTTACGCCAAAACTGAAAACCCGACCATTGTACATGAGCGCCGTCCCCACCAGTTTTTCCATTCGTGAATCTGCACCTCTTCGTCTTCACATTTCTGTCGAACCCGGCGCAATTTCCACATTCTGTGCATAACTTGGCGCATATGTAAACGTCGTTTTCTGCGTCGTCGATTACTACTTCACGAAGTTCCGAGCCGTCTTTACATTTACAAGGTTTAACTGTGCGAAACCCTGCGTTTCCTTTGTCGTAGTCTCCGTAATACGGAGCAATCAGTGCGCCGTCGTATACTTCCAGAGCGATAATGGCGGTTTCCGGTACCCTTATTTCCTGATTCTTAGAAGTGTCGTGCGAATGAAAAAAATCTTTGTGATAAATAGCGTCGTACACGTCTGTTTGGTACGCCTTTACGCTGACGCGCGTCTTTTTTGGCGTCACGCCGCTCGCGTCCATAACTTCAATCTCGTAATGTCCATCCTCGTCCGTAAACGACGAATACGGACAGTCCATGATTCGTCCTTCGACGATAATTTCGGCGACTTTGATCAAATCATTGTTCTTTTGAAGGATTGTTACGAATTGGCCGTTAAAAGAGGTAACGGTCGTGCCGACGCACGCGTATTTTTTTTGTTTGGACTCCTCCTCTGCTTCGCCCGAAGACGTCACCGGTTTGCATGACGAACCTTTCGTGCCCACGTTTTTGTTGTCTTTCGGATCGTCGTAGTCGAGAATTCGAACATCGAGATTTGCCGCGTTCACAGCGTCGACGCTTGTTTCCTTCGCGAATTCCACCGTGACGGTGGAAACGGCGTAAAAACTCATCAAATCGATTTTAAAACTCTCCCCCGACGTCAAAGTAGAAAACGAGTCTGAAAATCCATCCGTTATTTGAAAGCCGGATACAACTTTATCAGGATTCGAATGTATAACCATCATGTGAGAGGCGAGGTTACTCGAAGAGCGATGCGAAGTTTGCGCCGACGCGCTACTAGGAGAAGTAATCGTAGCGCACACGCGAACGTTGCGCACCGGAACCATTTCATTTCCAGCGACGTAAATCGAGCCCTCTAACGTGCTTCTCCAAGGCGACGTTATGGTGACGGGATCGGAAATTTCATCGAGAGTCTGTGTTTTAGGATACTTCGTTCGAATCGCGTACTCCCAGACGGCCCCCGGTGTCTCTATCGCTTCGTAGTCGAAGAATGTGATCGAATTGAATTTTGAAGCGCATCCACTCAAAGATGAGTCAATGAGAACGACGGAATCATAAATTCCGGTTGCGCTCCCTTCGGAGACTGAACGACGAAGAACTTCGAAACCAATCTCGTCCAAAGCGGTATCTCTGAACGAAAACAACATTCCTTTGTTTGATGGCGTCAGAGCGAGATCTATCGCTGCACCGGTGAAGAACAAAGCCGTCGCGCACGGCGGAACGGCTGATATTTCTGATGCGTCGTCGTCGTCGGCATAGTGAGCAACAATGCAATACGTTCTACGACTTTGCGGATTCGCGTATCCGAGCTCTGCGCAACCTTTGGTGCGACCGCATTGCGCGATTGCCTTTAGCATGGCAGGACTGACGACGCCTTGATAAATTCGAAAGTCGTCATACATTACCAACTTTGCATAAAACACTCTTGGTTTCTCTTGAAAGTGCGGAAAGTCAACCATGTTATGATCAAAATCTTTCATCGAAGCTTTTTCGTCACCGTCGACGAATACGCTCAAACCATAAACACCGTTAATTGTCATTGCGACGTGGTGCCACGTCCCGGATGCGATAGAATTCTTACCTGATCTTATGGTCTTTGAGTTATCCGTATACTTGTTGTCAAACAGCTGCTGATACCCTCCGATCACTTCATTTTCACCCGAATCATAAGAAAGAATCACTCTGTTGACGTAAGTTCCATCATTCGTGTCTCTCAAGAATAAACTTCCGCCTGACGACTGTTCTGTGCTCGAGTCCAATAAAAACCACATCATGATCCCGCTCGATGAAAGAGCGCGCCTTGTACCATAGATAAATTGAGAGAATCCCTTATTCTTCCGTTTCGCGCACTTGATGCCGTCGCCGCACGCTTCAATCGTGAATCCGTCTTTCCATTTGTTCCCGGCGTACCCGTTGTTACCTTGAGTACTCATAAACGGTAAATCGTTGTCGTCAAAGGTCAACTGTGCGACCAGAGTCACTTTAGAATCTCCCGTTCCGACGGCTGGCCGAATATCCGTTAAAGTTCGAACGGCGGCGCCGTTGAACTTTTCGTATAATCTTCCGTCCGCGTACGCGCACTGATAGTCAGAATCGCCCGGTACCTTGGAATAGTCCCAGGAAACTGAAACCAATCCTTTTTGGGCTTCACATTGCGCCGCGGTCGTCTCTTCTCCGGCTCTCGAAGTTGGGTAGGTTGCGCTACGAATGTAAATCGGCGTTGATTTGGCCGCGTTTGCTTCGGAGTCGATTGAAAAACATCGAGTCGGAAGCTGCGCGGATTGAATAATTTTCGATAAAAGGATTCCGCCTTGGTCGGAGAAATCCGTGGTGGTTTTCGCCACGTGCTCCAAATATCCCGTGTCCACGTCGTGCGCTGAGAACGCGGCGCGAACTTCGTCCAGAGAAAGAACGCCGTCCAAAGGATTCACGTCGAACTTTCGAAACAGTGACTCCTTGACCAGATGGATTTTGTCGCAATCGGCGTTCAAAAACTCCGGGGAGGATTGTAAGAACAAATCGCCGATGTGAATGCGCGAAGACGCGAGCCATTCGCTGCATCCCTCCGCGACTTTAAACGTGTGCAAAATTTGTTCGCCCGTATCCGTTCCCGTCGCTTTGCTCGTCGAGCTTCCTTTATTCAAAAAATAGCACCGATACCGAATTTCGATATCGCCAGATTGGATTTGGCCGTCTTTCTTCGTGACGCGCAAAGTCTTTCTGGTTTGAGCAGTTTTCTTTGAATCGTAAAAGCTGTTCCATTGCATGCACGGTAAGTATTCGCCGTATTTTGAACACGAGGTTTGTTCTTTGGCTTGCACTCGAACATCGCATCGGAGACCTTTTTGTTGATTCGATGTAATATCATCTTCGCTCTCGAAACACGACTTTGAATTCGCGCACGTCGGATGAGAAACCGAGATTCCAAAATCAAACTCTCGATTTGAGACGACTTTTTGCGCGTTGAGAATTTCAACGGTGGGTTCGTCTCTTCGCCCGGGCGGCGGCGGGCTCGGGCTCGGCGGCGGCGGGCTCGGCGGCGGCGGACTCGGCGGCGGCGGCGGCG
>MDSX01083063.1_pt1 | contig 12621 bp, 13 predicted proteins | sample 811141 | NCBI WGS metagenome assembly MDSX01 (sample SAMN05326642, study PRJNA326480) | marine metagenome | isolation source: seawater | place: Atlantic Ocean: South East | collected 2010
AAAGGCGTTTGTAGAATATATCCATATTTAAACCTACTTTTCTGCCACTATCGATCGGGTCCGGCTGAAATATCAATAACCCTGAGCACCCCTTGTTAGCTAGAGCATTTTTTCATTGTTTAAAGTCCTCAGTCCTTGGTGTTAGCTTTTGGCACAATATTGATAAGCGACAGCATTTTAAAGCTAAGCAATATTAAACTTTGTCAGTTAATCACTTTTTATTAGAAAGCATCTTATTTATGCATTTCTGGATATCAATTTTGATATTGTTTCGTTGTCTGAATTCGAAATATGTAGATACTTTCGCTCCTTTCTTCCCATAAAAGAATATATCTAAGATGCATAGCTCGGTCTGATACTGTAGGACTACCGCCTTCCCTTCTTTTCGGGTGAAATCCGGTTTACCAATGAGTTCTTTAACGCTTAAGATTGTTTTCTTCAAAAAGACGGCAGAAGGAGAGATTTTTTCAACCCTTTTTGCTTTCTCTTTACTAAATATAGCTCGACTTTCCGGCTTACTTTTTTGCGCTTTGGGTTTACTATCAACAATGTCGTTGATGACCTGTTTTTTTTCGTCAAGTTCGCTGCAACTCATCAAACCCAATGCAAAACTGAGAATAATAGCTGGGTATTGTGCGCTTTTTATCATTTTATAGTCGAGACATTTTTTGCATCGACCCCTCTATAATTCCACCTTTTTCAACCTCGAGTTGAAGATAGGTAACATTGCCCTTCAATGTCCCTGTACTTTTTATGGTCAATTGTTTTCCAACTGTTAATTCACCCTCAAATAAGCCTGCTACTACAACATGATCAACGGTTACTTTTCCCTTAAAAGTTCCAGTCTCTGCTATTTCTAAGTTGGTAGCGTTTTCTAGGGTAGCATCAACAAAGCCTTCAACAATCAGAGAATCGCATTCGGCGATTGTCCCATTAAGTGTAATCTCCGTCCCCACATGTAGCTGTTTTTCACCAATTGTACTTTTTCCTCGTTTTTTGGTTTGGGACCCGACAGAATTCCGAACATCTGATAATAGACCCTCGGTAATACTATTTTTGACGGCCATTAGAGTTTACCTTTCGTTATGGTTATATTAAAAACTATGTTTTCTCAGTTTTTAGGACGAGTGAATGAAAAAAATGTGTCATAAAAACAATCCCAAGAACGGCAGCGATTAAATTCAGAATTGGAATCGTCGATATACCCACCATAATTATCCCTCCAATTATGACCTTGCTGTTATTTTGTTTTTTTAATAAATACCGATCTTTCATCTCTAAATGCCTACTTGCAACTGTTTCGAATAATTCCTTACCGATAAGATACCCATTAACCGAATAAAAAATTAAAAAACTTATAATTGGAAAAAAAGTTCCGATTAAATACACAGGTGCCAGAAGAATATTCACTATTATTGTTATACAAAAATTTTTACTAATGCTAAATCCAAGCTCTGATAATTTTATCTGTCGCATCCCTAAACGAGATGGATAGTATTTTTTCTCGATATGGTCCACAATAGAATCGGAATAAATACTTCCAATCATTATTGTTATAGGTGGCAGTAATAGTGCCCCAAAAATTAACGCAAGAAGCCCCCAAGCCCATGAAAGAATAGGACCTAAAAGCCAAATGTCGAATACTTGGTGAGTATTAAAGAGTGTCCAACACATATAAACGATCATAATAATTGAAAAAAGAGATAGGATTACTGTTTTAAAAAGGATGGTTCGGATATCTGGTTCCAATAGATCTAAAATACTCGTCTTAAAAAGTTTAAGCATGCCCAACCAAATCAAAAATCATCAAATTACTTGTTCAACCATATTATCTCAGGGCATTATAGCTTTCCAACCCTTAAACAAATTTTTTTAACCTTTCGATACGGACATCTCGTGAAAAAAACAATAGACGTTACTACCATAGGAAATGCCATAGTTGATACTATTGCAAGTGTAGATGATGTTTTCCTTCAAGATGTAGGAATTGAGAAAGGGACGATGTGCCTTATAAATGATGATCAAATCAAATCATTTTCGTCAAATATTCGCTCAACAGTAAATACTTCGGGTGGCTCAGCTGCCAATACGATAGTGGGGTTTTCTATCTTGGGGGGTAAGGGGGCTTACATAGGTAAGGTAAAGGCAGACACTGCCGGAAAAGTCTTCATAAATAATTTGGACCACTTGGGGATCCATTACACGACCAAACCCACTATATCGGGACCTGCGACGGCTCAATGTTTAGTTTTTGTCACGCCGGATGCCCAGCGTTCTATGGCTACATATCTAGGGGCATCTACAGAATTAAAACCAGAAGACATCGATCCGGAGATCATAATCTCGTCTCAGATGGTTTATTTAGAGGGTTACCTCTGGGATCCACCAAAAGCAAAAGATGCCTTTAAAAAGGCGATAAGTTTGGCACATGACAGCGGTGGAAAAGTGGCTTTGTCTTTATCTGATTCATTTTGTGTGGAGCGATACCGTGACGAATTCTTAGATTTAGTAGAGAACCAGATTGATATGTTATTTGCAAATGAGAGCGAAATCATGTCGTTATATCAAACTAATGAATTCGAAACCGCTATTAACTCACTACCTAAAACTAATCTCATCGCTGCTATCACGCGCGGAAAACAGGGATCTGTAATTTTATGCAATGATGATAAATGGATAATACCTTCGCAGAATATAAATACTGTTTTGGATACGACTGGCGCGGGGGATTTATATGCAGCAGGGTTTCTTTATGCCTATATAAATAAATATGATTTAGATATTTGCGGAAAACTTGGTGGTCTTGTTGCTGCGGAGATAATTAAACACTTTGGGGCGCGTCCCCAAACTGATTTGAAGTTATTATCTGATGCGTTTTTAAAGAGTGCGTAAATTCCTAACGATAATAATAAATTTTTGCTATTCTTCGTTATCCCCCTATTTTCAAAGCAAATTGCTGCTCGTAATGACTTTAGGTTTTGTGAGTGGGCTTCCTTTACTTTTATCGTTTGGGACTTTGAGCGCATGGCTAAGGGAGGCTGATATAGAGCGCTCAACAATTGGTTTATTTTCCTTGGTGGGATTACCTTACGCATTAAAGCCGCTTTGGGCTCCCTTAATGGATGGAATCAACATTCCTTTTCTCACAATTCGCATGGGACGAAGAAGGAGTTGGTTAATATTTTCTCAGTTGATGTTGGCTATAGCAATATCAGGCTTAGCACTATGTGATCCTGCTCATGCCCCTTTTTTATTAGCATTATTCGCAATTCTTGTAGCTTTCTTTTCTGCCAGCCAAGATATTGTGATTGATGCTTATCGAATAGAAATTCTTGACGATGAAGACCAAGGAATTGGCGCCGCTATGGTTACTTATGGATACCGTATTGGTATGTTAGTTGCTGGAGCGGGAGTCTTTTTTTTAGCCGATTATTGGTCGTGGACCCATGCTTACTTGACGATGGCAGTGCTAGTTTTGATGGGTGTCATAGTAGTCAGCTTCAGTAAAGAGCCTTCCCTTCCAAATTCAAGTGTGGAATACAACGAGCAAGAGCATCAAAAAAAAACAAGTAGACTATTGGGTTGGGTACAACAATTTATAGTAGCGCCATTCTCTGAATTCACAATGAGACGAGGTTGGTTCATTACCTTATTATTTATAATAACATTTAAGTTGGGAGATGCTTTTCTGAGTACCATGACGAACCCATTTTATATAGATCTTGGCTTCACAAAAACAGAGATAGCAGAGGTAACTAAAGTATTTGGGCTTCTTGCACTTGGACTTGGTTTATTTATAGGTGGAATACTTATAAAGAAAATAGGTTTGCTACCCTCTCTTTTTATTACAGGGGTCCTGCAAGCGCTATCTAATCTTATATTTGCATATCAGGCTTTGGCTGGTCATGACGTTGGAGCTTTAACATTAACGATTGCTGTAGAAAATATAACAGGGGGAATGGGCACTGCGGCATTTGTTGCATATCTCTCTATTTTAACTAATAAAAACTTTACGGCTACGCAATATGCGCTTTTGTCTGCGCTAATGTCTTTAGGACGTAATGTCTTGTCGTCACCATCTGGTTATCTAGTGGATGCTGTTGGCTGGTTTGACTTTTTTGTATACTCATCAATAGTCGCGGTCCCTGGACTGATATTAATGATAATATTGATAAAATTTTATCCAAACCATACAGGCTCGAGTATTTAACAAACCCGGGCCTCAATTTGTGCAAAAAGAAAGTGTAAATTCTTTAATATGATTAAAATTTAAAGTTGTAACGAATTTTCTACGTGCCGGCATTTAAGCATAGATATAACGGACAATCTTCAAAGTGACCCAAAACAATCTAATGATATATTTATTAAAAGATGGATTTTGTCAGTTATCCCCCTTTAAGAACGTCGCGAGTAAATTTGCACATTCTGAAGGGTGTGAGTTTATCAGAAAATGATTGGCTTTGTTAACTACCGCTATTTTGCTATTTGGTATGCTCGTTGATAATAAATTGCTGATTTGAACCATAGCCGTATTGGCTAACTCACTTCTAACTATTAAACACGGTATCTTAAGTTTTTGGTAATCCTCGCTTGAGGCATCAAATTTGAATGCGGTTCTCCAATCCAAGATATTGGTTAGTGCCGATGCCCTACAATAATCTTCCACCACTTTGGGCATAGAAGAAAAGGTTCCATTTCCGCCCCAATAATCGATTATTGATTTGACAGCATCTTTATTGCCAGAAAAATACTCTTCCTCAAAATGTCTGTTAATCTCCCTCACTGTCTGAAAACTTTTCGCATAAATGGCTGTTTTTAGGAGTGAAAGTGGGTTTGCTTCGAAGGTAGTTATACTTTTAATATTCAATTTCTTTTTAAGTGCAGCAGCAAAACACACTAGTCCTCCAAAAGAATGGCCCACGAGGTGAACTGGTTGACAGAGTTGCTCGACGATATTGTATAATATTTCAATTTCATGCTCTATACTATTATTACTAAGCGTCCGGCTTTCGGTGGTTTCACCATAACCACAAAGGCTGGTGCTTATTAATTGATACCCATTTGGAAGTCTTTCTTGGATTCCTCGCCAAGCAGCTGAGGTGCTGAATGATCCAGGAACAAAGACGATATTGGTTCCAGAACCCGATTTTACAAATTCAAAATCTCTCTTGCCTATTGTGATCATCGATCTGTTATATAGCCTTAGTATTAAGTAGTCCCAGTATTATGGCATAATTTTTAGAGCCTTTTGGAAAAAATCTTTTGTTCCAAAGTTACCTGATTTTAGCGCCAGCGCAATTTTTGGCTCTTGAATAGTTATTGTTCCGGGTACCCCTGGATCAATTTGTTCGCCAATTTGGAGGCTTTTAATCTTTAATGCTCCAACCACTGCCCCTGCTGTTTCTCCTCCGGCAACTACTAAACGTCGAACACCATCATCAACCAGGGTTTTTGCTATTGATCCCATAGCGTTCTCTATTAAAGAACCCGCTCTGTCTGCACCAAGTGTCTTTTGAGCTAATTTAACTTCGTCAGAAGAAGCGCTAGCATAAATCAACACAGGACCTTTTTTAATTCTAGGCTGAGCCCACGAAATTGCCTCCTTAACAGCATTTGGATTTAAGTCGATATCAATTGGGTTCAACTTAAACGAAGGATGATCTCTCGAAAATTCAGCAATTTGATTTAATGTTGCTTGGGAACAGCTACCGGAAAGAATTAAGCATGGTCCCTTAACAGGTTCAAGCTTGCTAGCATTTTGAGAAAGATTGACTAACCCGGATTTTCGATAATTCTCTGGTAAACCGATCGCAATTCCAGACCCGCCAGTTATTAGTTTAAAATCCGCCAAGGCTTCACCCAACATATGCAAATGCTTATCGGTAATAGAATCGGTGATTGCTATTGAAAAACCGGACTTTGTGAGTTTCTTAAAAGAATTTTTAAGTGCTGTTGGACCAGCTTCAATTTCATTATGTTGAATAAGGCCAATATTACCCTGCGTTTGTTTTTCTAAAATTGTGACTAAATTACTTTCTGTCATCGGTGTTAATGGGTGCTTATTCATGTGGGTATCAGATAGTAAAGAATCGCCTACAAATAAATGTCCTTTGAATACTGTTCGTCCAGTTTCAGGGAACGCGGGGTTAGCTATTGTAAACTTGACATCAAGTTCCGCCATCAGTGCTTCTGTCACCGGTCCTATGTTACCTTTATCTGTTGAGTCGAATGTAGAGCAATATTTAAAAAAGAATTGTTGGGTCCCCGCTTTTCGCAACCACTTCAAAGATTTCAACGATTGGAGTATAGCTTCGCTTGGTTGGATCGTTCGTGACTTGAGAGCGATAATAACAGCATCAATATTTGTTAAAGAATAATCTTCTTCAGGAACACCAAGTAATTGAATAGTTCTTAATCCTCCGCGCACGAGCATATTTGCAAGATCGGTGGCACCTGTAAAATCGTCTGCTATGCAACCAAGTATTGGGGGCATTATTCTCTCCTGTATATGATCGAATCTAAACCCTAGCATCAGTCCGTTTACATTTATACTATTAGATTATAGATCAGGTCTAATGTGAGTCATAACAGAACAGGATGTACATTTGCCATGCCAAAGTTTGCTGCAAACATATCGATGATGTTTAATGAGGTTGATTTTTTGGATAGATTTGCCGCTGCTGCTGCAGCAGGCTTTAAGGGTGTAGAATTTCTTTTTCCTTATGACTATAGCCCAGAGGAAATAAAAGTGGAGTTGGATGAAAATAATCTGATCCAAGTCTTATTTAACACATACCCTGGCGATTGGGAACGCAATGAACGCGGATTGGCTTCTATTCCTGGTCGAGAACAAGAATTTGAAAAGGCCGTAGAACAATCAATCATTTACGCTAATATATTGGAAAACCAGTGTATTCACGTGATGAGTGGGCTAGTAGAAAAAGAGCCACCTAAACGTCATTTTGATACATTGATTTCTAACTTGAAACGTGCAGCACCAGTAGCAGCTCAAAATGGTAAAACCCTAATAATAGAACCAATTAATACCCGCGATATTCCGGGATATTTTTTGAATTATCAAGCTCAGGCAAGATCTATAATAGAAATAGTTGGGGCAGATAATGTTAAGTTACAGTTTGATCTATACCATTGTCAGATTATGGAGGGTGATTTGGCTATTCACATGCGCGAATACCTCGATATAATAGCGCATATGCAGATTGCTGGAACTCCAGGACGACATGAACCAAATATAGGAGAAGTAAATTATCCTTATTTATTTGAGCTTATGGATGAACTTGGCTATGAGGGCTGGGTAGGTTGTGAGTATCGACCTAAAGTCGACACTAATTCCGGATTGAGTTGGATGAAAGAGCTATAATGCTCAACAGGGGATACTGATGAATATAACGATTACGGGAGCTTCTGGGTTTCTTGGCCAAAAATTGGCTCTCAGATTATTGAACGCTAATGCTTTGCAAGACGCATCAGGAAGTTTTTCAAAGGTTGAGCATATCACATTGCTAGATGTTATGGGGCCTTCGAAAGAGCTGGCTGATAATCCCCGAGTGACTATTGTAACGGGAGATATCGCTGATCGATCTCTTCTAGAAAAGGCGATTCCGAGTTCAACAGATAGTATTTTTCATTTGGCGGCTATAGTTAGCGCAGGTGCGGAGGAAGATTTTGATTTAGGTATGTCGGTGAATTTGGACTCTACTCGAGCTATACTTGATATTTGCAGAAAACATGAAACGCGACCAAAAGTAATATTTGCGAGTTCTTGTGCAGCTTTTGGCGGTAATATGCCAAATGTTATCGCAGACATGACCGCTCGAACACCACAAACTTCTTATGGAACACAAAAGGTGATAGGCGAATTATTGATCAATGATTATAGCCGTAAGAAATTTGTCGATGGTCGAGCGCTGCGTTTCCCAACAGTGGTTGTCCGCCCTGGCAGGCCAAATAAAGCAGCTTCAACTTTTGCGAGTTCGATTATTAGAGAACCTTTACAAGGCCAGCCAGTCATCTGCCCTGTAAGCCCAGAATCAAAAATGTTTTTAGCATCCCCCCGTTCAATAATAGAGAATATTATAAGAGCTCATAATCTATCTTCAGAAGATTGGGGGCCGTCACGCGAGGTAACGTTACCTGGTTTTAGCATGAGCATAGGAGGTATGGTGGATGCATTGCGTAACGTCGCAGGAGATATTGTTGCCAGCAGAGTGAACTGGGAACCAGATGCTTTTATTCAAAAAATAGTAGATGGCTGGCCACCGGAGTTTGATACAAAGAAAGCCTTGGCATTAGGTTTTATAAGAGATTCATCAATGGAAGAAGTTATCAACGCGTTTATTGAGGACGAATTAAGTGGTTCAATAATGAAGAATTAGTGTCACCGTAGGTCTGTAGTCACCGGCGCATGATCAGATGGCTTTTCCCACCCTCTTGCTTCACGCAACACAGTAGATTCTGTGATGAGCTTTTTTAGCGCTGGCGTGACCCAGATGTGGTCCAGTCGTCTCCCTTTGTTTGCGATGTTCCAGTTGCGGGATCTATAACTCCACCATGTGAATAACTTTTCGGGCTCGGGTGTTAGATGCCTGGCAGTATCTACCCAGCGACTTGCAGTCATAAGCCTATCTAGATGTTCAACTTCCACTGGTGTGTGTGATACGACTTTGAGAAGCTGTTTGTGAGACCAAACATCTGACTCTAGTGGAGCAATATTAAGATCCCCTACCAGGATCATTGGGTCAATTGGTTTTCGTTCGGATGAAAACCAATCAGTTAATTCAGAGAGAAACTTTAACTTATGCTCAAATTTCTCATTCTTCTCAATATCAGGTTCATCGCCTCCTGCTGGGACGTAGAAATTGTGTAGTTCTATTTGATTATTAAATGTGGCAGATATGTGACGGCAGTCTTCTTTTCCGGCCCAATTTAAAACCTTAGTTGTTCTAAATGGGACCCGAGAAATTAATGCAACACCGTTGTATCCTTTCATTCCATTAACAGCGATATGAGGATATCCTGCGTCCTTGAAAATTTGATAAGGAAATAATTCATTGGGACATTTTGTTTCTTGGAGACAAAGAACATCTGGCTCAATGGTTTTTAATATTTGAGTTGCTGAAGATGCGCGTAACCGGACCGAATTAATGTTCCAAGTTGTAACTTTCATTATAAATTGTTCATCGATAATTAATCTCTAGATCAGTTAGTCCTGTGATTGTCCCATGAAGGTGGTCACCTGCTTTAACAGCGTCCACACCATCGGGGGTTCCAGAATAAATAAGATCACCAGGTTTTAATTCAACTAATTTAGATAAATAACATATCGTTTCTGGAACTGACCATATTAAATGGTTAACAATTGATTTTTGCCGAATTTGGCCGTTTATACTTAGTTGAATGACTGCATCTTTGATGTTTCCAACATTCTCTATTTTATGAATTGGTGCACATGGTGCAGAATTATCAAACCCCTTAGCCATATCCCAGGGGCGCCCAAGTTTTTTTGCTTCATTCTGTAGATCTCGTCTCGTCATATCTAACCCCACGGCGTAACCATAGATACAATCATTAGCCAATTCCTCTTCTATGTTAGAGCCACCTGATTTTAGTGCAACTACCAATTCTATTTCGTGGTGTAATTCTTTTGTTGAAGAGGGATATGGAATTAGTGACCCCGAAGATACAATAGCATCAAAAGGTTTCATAAAGAAAAATGGTAACTCGCGATCTGGGTCGTGTCCCATTTCGCGGGCATGCGCTGCGTAGTTTCTACCCACACAAAAAATACGTCGTACGTTAAATGGATCACCGTCAACAACTTCGACGGTGGTTGGAGACCAGTCTGTAATTATACTATTCATTTAATTCCTATATTTATTGATTTATCACGTGAACAAAACGTTACTTCACTCCATCATATTGTAGGCGGTTTTAACAACGAAACAAATAAGCTCAGTTCAATCCCATAAGACTTTTAGAGAAAACTTCAGCATCAAAAGCATTTAGGTCTTGAGCGGTCTCTCCAACTCCTACAGCGTGGACAGGTAACTGAAACTCTTTTGCTAGTGAAATTATCACACCGCCTCGAGCAGATCCATCCAGTTTGGTAATGACAAGACCTGTAATATTTACCATTTCTAGAAAAGTAGCTACTTGACTGTGAGCATTTTGTCCAACCGTCCCGTCTAACACTAATATGGAATTATGGGGCGCATCGGGTAGTTGTTTTTTTATGACACGTACTATTTTAGCAAGTTCATCCATCAATTCTGATCTATTTTGCAATCTTCCAGCAGTATCTATAAGAAGAATATCGGTCTGGTCTTCAATGCATTTGGCTATTGCATCGAAGGCTAAAGCGGCTGGGTCACTCCCCTGCGGATGCGTTATGACGGGCACTTTTGTTCGTTGTCCCCATACTTGCAGTTGTTCGATTGCTGCTGCTCTAAAAGTATCGCCGGCTGCTAGACATACTTTTTTTCCTTCTCGTGACCATTGTTGAGCTAACTTACCAATAGTAGTTGTCTTTCCACTTCCATTAACTCCACAAACAAGGATCACATGGGGTTTTAGAGAAGTATCAATATTGATTGGCTGTGCTACAGGCCTTAAGATATCCGCAATGTCATTTGCAAAAGAAACACGAATATCTTCTTCACTGATAGCCCGATCAAACTTTTTTGCTGCTAGATTTTTAGTTAATTGATTTGCTGCGGATACACCTAAATCAGATGTTATTAGCAAATCTTCCAGTTCCTCAAGGGTTGCGTTATCAAGCTTTTTATCCGTGAATAGAGAAGATATTCCATTGACAACCTTATTGGACGATTCCGAAAGTCCACTTTTAAGCCGTTTAAACCAACTATTCGAATTAATATCTTTTTCCAATTTCTATTGTGGCCCTTCGATGCTGTCACAGAGTTTTAGTGCTGTTGCTGTTTTTACTGTTACATCAACAATCTCTCCTGGGCTAACTTGTTTTTTAATGCTCATTGGTATGAAGTGTTCTGTCCGACCAATGGAGTCTTTTTCCATTAATACCCTCTCAGTAAGTCCAATACGGGTTTTTAAATATTTTTCGAGCACCCGATTGCCGGCTTCTCTTAACATAGCAGCCCGTTCTCTTCGGATTTTTAGTGGGACTTGCGGCATTCTTGCAGCCGGCGTTCCTTCTCTAATAGAATAAGGAAAGACATGCAGATGCACTAGTTGAATTTCACTAATTAAATCGAGTGATTGTTTGAACATTACATCTGTTTCTGTTGGGAAACCAGCGATCAGATCGGCCCCTAGAACAATATCAGGCCGGATATCTCGGAGTTGTTTTGCTATTTTAATAACATCTTTACGGAGGTGCCGGCGTTTCATTCTTTTTAGAACCATATCGTCACCGGCCTGAATGCTCAAATGTAAATGCGGCATTAGCCGTGGTTCATTTGCAATTAATTTTAATAAATCAGGGTCGATCTCAACTGGATCCACCGATGACAATCGAAGTCGCCTTAGATCAGGAACATTGGCTAGTAAACGTCGAACCATGCTACCAAGATTTGGCTGCCCTGGCAGGTCAGAACCATAGGATGTAAGATCTACACCAGTTAAAACAATTTCTTTATAACCGTTTTCAATCAAAATTTGTGTTTGTTTAACTAATCGTCCAATTGGGATTGATCGGCTATTTCCTCTGGCAAATGGTATAATGCAGAACGTGCAGCGGTGGTCACAGCCTTGTTGGACCTGAACGAATGCCCGAACTCTATCTTCAAATCCGGCAACAAGTTGCGGGGCTACTTCATTAACACTCATTATATCGCTTACAATTGTTTGCTGACCTGCATCTTCGTTCCAAATATGTGGTATGAGTTTTTCTTCATTACCTAAAACTCTATCTACTTCTGGCATGGTCTCAAATTTTTTGGGAGCAAGCTGAGCGGCACAACCTGTTACTATAATTTCTGCTTTAGGATTGTTTCTGCGAGCCTTTCTGATGGCCTGACGAGCTTGCCTTTCCGCCTCTGCTGTTACTGCGCATGTGTTAAAAACAATCCGTTGTTTGTCAGGAGAGTTCGGGAGATGAGCCTTTATAACCTCAGATTCAAAGGTATTGAGCCGGCACCCAAAAGTTTCCACAATGTTTCTATTTGTCATTTTTACCTTCATTAGAAGAAGAAATGGCCCGTAATTGGAGGAAAATCAAATTTTTTGAATCCTTTGTAAGAATTCAGATTATAACTTCGCCTTGGAAACTGATTTCTGCTGGGCCAGTCATTAGTATCGAGCCAGAGTCAGTCCACTCAATGTATAGGTTTCCTCCATCAAGATTTACTTCAGCGTTTCGCTCTGTTAAATCATTTCGAACTGCGGCTACTAGAACAGCACAAGCACCGGATCCACAAGCTTCCGTGATTCCGGCACCACGCTCCCAAACCCGCATCCGTATTTTTCTTCTCGTTTCCACTGTTGCAAATTCAATATTGGCCCCCTGGGGAAACATACTGTGTTGTTCTAAAATTGGCCCAACTTCATCTAAATTTATAGCACCAGTGTCATTGCAAAAAAATACAGCATGTGGGTTCCCGATATTAACACAAGTGCAATTAG
>MDSX01007703.1_pt1 | contig 12606 bp, 10 predicted proteins | sample 811141 | NCBI WGS metagenome assembly MDSX01 (sample SAMN05326642, study PRJNA326480) | marine metagenome | isolation source: seawater | place: Atlantic Ocean: South East | collected 2010
AACTCCTAGGAGGATAGATAGACCTGACATAGGGATCCCGACGGTGTCCAGAGCGGGGGCGAGCGTGACGACTCCGGACGAGGGTACAGGAGCGACGGTCAGAGAGACCATGAACGTGGCTAGGACAGCACCACCCAAAGCCGTAAGCGGCATCGCTACGTCATATAGATCGGCCAAGAAAACGAGCGCACCCCCTTGGAAGAGAGCCGAACCTGCTCGATACATGGATGCACCCAGCGGCAAGACGAGGTCGGATACGGTCGCGGATACTCCAAGCTCTCGCTTCGTCTCCTCCAACGTCACAGGTAATGCAGCAGCCGTGCTAGTCGTGGAGAATACGATCGAAGCTGCTCCGAAGACCCCACCGAAGAAGTGGGTTGGGCCCACACCACCCACGAATTTCAGAATCGGTAAATAAACAAACACGACATAAACACCTAACCCACCGATAGTGGCCACCACGAATAACGCCAGACTCTGCACTACACCCCATCCGAGTTGTGCGGTCACCGGAGCCGTGAGCCCAAAAATACCTACTGGAGCAGTCCACAGTATCCACCAAACCAACTTGATCAGGGCATCTGAGATAGCCTCAGCGAATTCTATCAGGAGGACCCTAGGCCTCTCTTCAAGCGCTCCGGTAGCCGCAGCCAGAAGCGCGGAGAAAACGATTAGCTGAAGAAGGGATCCGCTCGCAGCAGCCGCGAATGGATTGCTAGGTATGAGACCGACAATGAAATCGACAAAACCGGGCAGAGCTGGTGCCTGGCCAGAAGCCGTTTCGGGAATCACTGCTACTGGAAAGAACGAGAGCGCAACTCTCATCACGCCCATGCCAATAAGGATCGCTGGTAGCACTGTGAGCCAGAAGAACAGTAATGTACCGCCACCGAGCCGACCAAGCTTCCGCGGATCCCCGAGCTTCGCAACACCAGTGAATATGACCCCCATAACAAGCGGGATTATCACCATCCGAATCGCGCTCATGAAAGCTGTTCCGAACGGCTCAGAAGCAAGAGCAATCGCGAAAAATAACTCAGAGCCCGAAGCCCCTAGAATCCCGGTCACAATGCCGAGCAGCAGTCCAGCAGCAATAAGAATGTGAAGCATGCGGCTCCTGACTTAGCCCTTGAGAAGGTCTAGCGAAGGTAATCTCCGAATCCGCACGAGGCGACGAATACTCGAAATGCCAAACGCCGGCCCTAAGGACAACAGTGTAAACGCCCAACCCCAACCGACGGTATCGACAGCGATCGGCAAAGTCTGAATGGTCACCATCGTTAGCAGAAAACCGAGGGAAGTCTGAATCATAAGAGCTGTTCCTACCGAATCCTCTGGGGCTACCTCAGTGACTATGGCGCTGAATTGCGCTGAGTCAGCGACCACAAAGAACCCCCAGACAATCGTAACTGCAGCTACGATCCAGAAAGGGGCGGATGTCAGAAACCCGATCACCACGCAGCATATCCCGCTTACAGTCATTGCCGAGTTCACGACCATCGCTCGTCCGATCCGGTCAGCCGCTAATCCACCCCACACGCAGCCAAGTCCTCCCGCGGCAATCGCAGCAAAAGCTGCGACATCGATCGAAGTAGAGCTCACACGCCCGGAAGCAGAAAACGCCAAGAAGGCAGGCACCCATGTCCACATCGCATACAATTCCCACATGTGGCCGAGATACCCTCCCGTAGCAAGCATCGTCTCTCGGTGACGGAGGATCCGGCCTACCCGAGACCATGCGAAGGCACTCCTTTTATAAATAAAGGGGCCATCCTCGTACCTCCAAAGAACAATCAGAGATGCTAGCCATCCCGCTAGGGAGGCACCCATCACAACACTACCCAGCGTGGCGCCGCCCAAGACCTTGATCAAATATGGGAGCGCCTTACCGATAGTGAGTGCGCCTACCACTGAGCCAATCGCGAGTCCCCGAGCTGAGCGGAACCAAGTAGAAACCATCTTCATACCAGGCGGATACACTCCCGCAAGGAATGCACCAGTCAGGAATCTTGCTAAGAGCGCACTGTGATAACTTGGTGCGAGAAGCAGAACAGCGTTGGCTGCGGCCGCCAGCGCAGCCGAACTCCCAAAAAGAATCCTAGAAGGAACTAGATCAGCGAGGTTAAGTAAGGCGGCAATCGCGGTGCCCACGACGAACCCGAGCTGGACCGTGGTAGTCAGGAATGCTACTTGGCTTGAGCTTAGACCCCACTGAGCCTGAAGCTCGCTTGATACCGACGTAGCCGTCATCCACGCTGAGAGGCTTAGGAGCATGGCCACTGACACGAGGATAAGCGCTCTCCAGCGCCTCGGGTCCAAGTCTTTAGCTCCTTCGGAGCTAACCAGCTTGAGCTCCTCTATGGCAGCAGCTGCTTAGCGACGAACCATAGATTGGCAGGTCGCTCCGCCAACCGCCGCATATACCAGGGAAACCAGGCCGAACCATAGCTAATCAGCACCCGTACCTTATGACCATCGCTTGCAAGGCGAAGTTGCTCCCTCCGTTGTATACCGAAGAGCATTGCGAACTCGTACTGATCCTCCTTTAGCCCGAGATCTGACGCGATATGCTTAGCCGCCCCAATCATACTGGGGTCGTGGGTGCCTAGTACCACTCTCCCCACCCCTCCCTGCGCTCGACCGCGCAAAAGAGTAGCTGTAAGATCCTCGAATGCCTGGTCAACATCTTTCTTGTTCGAAAACGCGACACTCTCTGGCTCGTTGTACGCACCTTTCACGATCCGGATTGAGCAGTCGTAAGAGGCGATTCTAGCAACGTCATCGGGAGTCCTCTTCAGATAGGACTGAACACACAGTCCCACATTGTGCCTTTGCTGTCTGACACTCAGAAAGATATCGAGAGTCCTATCTACATATTCCGACGCTTCCATGTCTAACCAGACAATCGAGTCGGTCGCCTCTGCTAACTCGAGAAGACGGGAGCGTGCTTCCTCAACCCCAAAATCTAATCCGAGCTGGGTGGGCTTTACCGACACTTCCATGTCTAGTCCGAGCTCGTCGATTAGACGCAGATCCGTCAAGTAGTGCCCCAGCACAGCATCGGCCTCTTTGAGCGAGTTGTTATTCTCGCCTAGCAGCGTAGTGGTGGACGCGATGCCTTGAGTCTGAAGCCTTTCCGCCTCCTTGACGACATCTCTGAATTCTTCACCCGGCATGAACCGTTTGGTTGCCCTCCGAACGAACCGAGCTCTAGGAAGCCGCTCGGCCAAGAACGGATTGGTTGAGGCCCATAAAAGTGAATTGCGGAGCATGCTCAGAGTATCGTAGTGAATCAAACGGAAATAAATCGACACATCGCCGGCATCAAGCAGTACGCCTGATCCCCATTTGCGGTCCGTGTACGCGACAATGGACCCGCCTACCTTCGTAATGCCCGGAATAGACATCAAGATGTCTATGTTTCTAGGGCACGCGAATGTCAAATCCTACCGCCGCGGGAGAGACCTCGCCAACGGGCCTGACAGGTAGGCGTTGCCTCAAGCAGTCTATCTGAGCATGATCTCGCGCAGTCATTCACTCGAACATATACGACCAACCCAAATGAGCTCCAATCTTCAGCGAACGGCCCGACGCACTCATTCGTTCACCGAGTCAGTAATCCGGGAGATGACTCGCGTAGCCAGAGAGCATAACGCAGTTAATCTCGCACAGGGCTTTCCGGACTTTCCTGCTCCTGAACTCTTGAAAGAGGCTGCAGCTGCCGCGGTCCGGGCTGATATAAACCAGTACGCTATCACTTGGGGGGCTCCGAACCTTCGCCATGCCTTAGCAAACAAATATCGTGAGCGATACGGGATGGACGTCGACACGGAAACTGAAATCACGATCACCTGCGGTGGGACTGAAGCGATGGCCGCCGTAATGCTCGCGGTCGTCGACCCGGGTGAAGAGGTGATTGTGATGGAACCATTCTATGAAAACTACGGCCCGGATGCAGTACTCTGCGAAGCCCAACCAGTCTTCCTAACGCTAGAAGCTCCAGAGTACAGAATCGAAAAAGCGATGCTTGAAGAAGTGGTCTCTTCAAAGACGCGGGCCATCGTGATCAATACTCCCAATAACCCCACTGGGCGTGTATTCGACCGGGAAGAAATGCAGGCTATCGCCGACATTTGCATTGAGCACGACATCTTAGCAATCACAGATGAGATTTACGAACACATCTACTACGAGGGCGAACACACCCCTCTCGCAACGTTTGAGGGAATGGGCGAACGCACCATTACTATTTCAGGTCTGTCGAAAACATTTAGCGTGACGGGATGGCGCATTGGGACAATCATCGCACCACAACACCTGAGCGTAGCGATTCGAAAGGTGCACGATTTCCTAACGGTAGGAGCACCGGCTCCACTTCAAGAAGCATGTGCGGTCGGACTCAACGAGCTCGGTTCGGATTACTACACTGAGATGGTGAGTGGTTATAAGGCTCGAGGGGAGGTTCTCGTGAAGGCGCTCCAGGAAGCCGGATTCAAGTGCCAACAACCCCAAGGAGCCTACTACATCCTCGCCGACTTCAGCGATCTCAGCGACGAAGACTCAATGACATTTGGCCGACGTCTGACAGTGGAAGGTGGCGTTGCTCCGGTACCTGGAGGGAGCTTCTTTTCTGATCCCGCCCGAGGACATTCACTTGCTCGTTTTGTTTTCTGTAAACAGGTCGAGACTCTACGCGAGGCAGGTGAGCGACTAAGCGCTTTTGCTGCGCGAGGCTGAGTTAGCGCGCGATATCGTCGCATGAGGACCACCCAAACTCAGCTTGAGGTGGATGCCGAGGTCACCCTTTTCGGATTTACTCCAACTCCAATCGTGGTGACCATCCTACCACGTAGCCGTCGGTGGCGAGTGACTAATGCGCTAGCGACCTTTTTGGTAACTGTCTCGCTCACGGCTCCGCTCGTAATATTTCCTCCGCACGCGGTCTGGCTTCTCGGCGGCCTCGGTGTGGGCACCTTTCTAGCACACCGACGATACATTGAGCGGTTCACGCTGATGTCTGCGACAGGCCAATGCCCCAAATGCGAACACACTTTATCACTTAGCAAAATGAGGCTTCGCTCACCGCATCCGCTGCCGTGCGACCTCTGTCATCACGAGAGCGTACTAAGCCTGCCTTGCGGTACACTCCAAGGACACGCTCGAGATTGAACACTTCCCCGCTTATGAGAATATGAGTCGCAGCCTTTTTGGTCCCGGAACAATAATTCTTGGCGGAGGGAGCATTCTACTCATGCTTGTTCTTGCCGTAGGTTTCTTTCTACCCACAGAGTGGACTGCTTCCGCAGAAGTCACCGCAGATGTTCTTCCGCCGGAGCTCATAAGATACCTCGACTCACCCGAAGGGTGGCGTCTGTGGACCGCTTGGCCAGACTCAGGCCTGGTGCGCTCCGGCCCCGAGCGGGGTAGCGGCGCATCAATATCTTGGACTGATGCAGAGCTAGGTGCAGGCTCCTTTACGATCCGGAAGGCCTCAGAGGATGAGATCCTATATGACGTAGTTGTAGATGGGGCTGCCAACACTTTGATGACAACGACGGGAACCCTGATCCTTGACGTCACAGGCACCTCAACCGTGCTACAGTGGACCGAGTCAGGAGACTTGGGACAAAGCCCTCTGATGGGTTTCTGGGCCTTAACAATGGAGAGGGCGCAAACCCGCGAACTCCAAAAAAGCCTAAGTCAGCTGATCGAGGTGCTCAGCTCCGGTTCCGAACCCAATCAATAAGGTCTCTGTTCGAACTTGTCTTCCTCATAGCTCCAAGAAGCTCAAGCATACCCTCCGACGGCCCTACACCATGAAGCTGGCGCCGCATCGCGTGCGAGACCCTGAGTTCGTCGTCCCCGAGTAGCAGCTCTTCTTTTCGGGTCGCCGACGCTGTCAGATCGATCGCGGGGTAAATCCGCTTGTCCGCCAATTCACGCGACAGAACTAATTCGCTATTACCCGTACCCTTGAACTCCTCGAAAATCACTTGATCCATTCTGGAGCCAGTGTCGACAAGCGCGGTACCAATAATTGTTAGAGAGCCGCCGCCCTGGGCCGGGGATATCTTGCGAGCACTACCAAGAAAACGTTTCGGTTTTTCTAGTGCATTCGTATCGAGGCCACCACTCATTGTTCGTCCACTACCACCCTTAAGTGCATTATAAGCCCTGGCCAAGCGTGTAATAGAGTCCAAGATGATGACGACATCTTCACCTTGTTCTACCCGCCGACGAGCTCGTTCCAGAGTCATCTCAGCCACTTGAACATGCCGCTCTGGCGGACGATCAAATGTTGACGCTATGACTTCTCCGAATCCGCACTGCTCCATCTCCGTAACCTCTTCCGGTCGCTCATCGACCAGAAGAATCATTAGGTGACACTCCTGATGGTTTTTCACGATCCCTTCCGCAATCGCCTGCATGACCGTTGTCTTTCCGGCCTTAGCTGGTGCTACGATCATAGCGCGCTGCCCCTTCCCAATCGGACAAAAGATGTCAATGACACGATTGGTCAATTCCGGTTCGCCACGCCACTCCCTTCCGCACTCAAGGACAAGCTGCTGATCCGGGTGCATCGCACTCAGCTTACTGAACTCAGCACGCCGTTGAGCATCCTCCGGCGGCTGATCATTGACTCTGGCCAAATACGCTAGTGGAGGGCTTTTTCCGGCACGGGCGTCCTCTGCCACTATGCCCATCAGCTCATCACCGCTGCGAAGTCCGAACTTCTGTATGATCCTGGACGGCACGTATATATCATCGTCGCTGGGCGCGTATCCCGACTCACGCCGCCGAACAAATCCTGACCCGCTCGATAGCGCTTCTAACAATCCTAGCGGCCTGGACAATTCTAGTAATTCTTCTGGATCGTCCGGGAGCCCAGCCATGAGCTCCTCCTCGCTAGGCACATTTCGCTCTCCTTGCTGTCCGCCCCTTCCACGACGACGACGCCCACGACGACGACGACGCCCACGACCACGATTGCGATTTCCACCGCTACCCTGACCCTTGCCGTGTTCGCGATCGCCACCCTGTGAGGGAGACTCTGCTCCGCCACCAGATGATTCTGTGGAGGATTGGCCCGAGGGAGGACTGCCCCCCCCTGGCTGCTGGCTCTGTTCTGCTTCTGATGATTCGGGCACGTCTTTACCCAAGTTGACGGTGATGGCGATGGGCATCGAGCACCCACCGCCTGCCGTAGCGAGGTGAACCCAGTGATCAGCTTATGCTGTCGTCAGGCTGTTCCCACAGCGAGCCAAAGGGGCCGCGCCGGTGCAGACGACTGTTACGCGTCAGCTGGAACGAGGGAAATCTTGGAAGAAATCAAGCCAGGATCAAGACCAAACGATTTCACCGAGGTTCCCTAGGGGTAGTCACCATGACTTTTATAGCGCACTCAGACTCTTTGAATCTGCCATCCAGAAGAGTGTGCCCGCGCCATCTCGTGACTCGGAATCATTGGCTCGAACCCAATCTTCCGTTCGCTGCGACACTCGATTGACGATGTCCAGCGTAGTGGGATGAACTGTCTCATTAGGGATAACGATGTCACCACATCGTGACAGCAAATACATTAATGTATTGCATGAGACTAGTATCGCATCTCTATACCTATAATGAAGTTATATGCCCCCAATTACCTGAGGCACAGCATATGCAAGGTGTGATAGGCGACCCCTAGCCGGAGATGAAGACAATGTATCAGCGAGCCCTTCATGTGCTGACCATAGCCGCGGTAATCCTTTCTCACCCACAGACCACTTCCGCGCAGTCATTAACCTCTATCACTCTCCTTACCGGCCGCACATTTGGCATCATCCAACTAGGTATTAGCCCAGCAAATCAGACCGATTTGTCAGGGTGCTGGTGGCGCCACGCTGCCTCTAAGCTCCCTTCCCCATCTGCTTATAGCCCCTTCGCGTTACGAACCGGATATTCAGGGGGTCATCTATGCACCAGGCGCCATCAATTCTGGAGTACGCCGACCATCGTCTATCACTGGCATCCAAGACCCCTTATTGGTCACGGACTCGTTCCCCCACTAGGCTGGTATCATGGTCATCGGCCTTTGTATCGAGCCGGCTATTGGGATCACCACCTGCGTAGGCATCCCATCCGTTCGCTTTCCAGCCGACGATTCTCATCACGCCTGCGTTTCTACAGGCTCTCTCCCAGGACCTATCCCCTTCAATCTCATCGGGCAGTAGACGAGCGCCGCAGGGATAGCCTAAGCTACAGCGAGAGTCATCGACGGGGCGTAAAGCCTACTCCAGACCGCGGGACCCGCCGCGCACGACGAGTCCCGTATCATCTCTCAGTCAGTACATCACTTTCAACCACCACAGTTCGTCGGCAGGCAAACGGCGTGAGAGGCCAAGATCGCCCCAGGACAGGGACATCCCTGTCAGTAACAACCCAACAAAGGAGCAATAATTATCACCGATCCAGAGGGCTCGCTCGCCCAGTGACTGCGGCCCCTAGCGCTCAACGGACCTCACAACCTCAGAGCTTTGCTAGGGAAAGAAACCGTTTAGCCAGGCCCAACGAACGGCGTATCTATCACGCCAGTACACGCACCAGAGCGGCTCCATCACTGAGGCTCCTCCAAGGAATTAGGGCTCATATTCAAATACCTAGCGCTGGTAGGCGGAACCGCTCCGCTCATCCGCGTGTCTATCCGCAGGCTGACAGAGGTTCCGTGACACCCAATGTCCGCTCTTCGAGAACTCTTATGTCATCTCCCCGGGTCCAACCAGAGCGCGCTTGGAATCCCTCATCATCCCCAGAGCCAGCGCGATCGGGAGTGGCTAGGACCCCGACTGACCTGAGAAGCTCTAACCATCTAGGGCGAACCCGGCCCGCCGGAAGCCGACCGACAAGATCTAGGAGAAAATAAACCGATCACTCCTCACGAAATGTAGAGAACTTCACTCTGGCGGTCTTGGCTGTCTGAAGTGAACAACCGCATCCTAACGGATTCGCCGCCCCCCGGAGATCACCGCCTGTGCAGGGAGCCCGCCTACCCAGTACGCGAGCTCGGCCGGTTCGCCAATATTCCAACAAGCCAAATCTGCGCGCCGTCCGACTTCAAGGACTCCCCTGTCTTCTAGACCGAGTACACCCGCAGCCAATCTAGTCATGCCTGCTATCGCTTCCGCCGGCGTGAGACCAAAGAGCACACAAGCCTGATTTAGGGCCACAAGTGGCTGCACTGTGGGTGAAGAGCCCGGGTTCGCATCCGTTGCTACCACCAGAGGTACATCATGCTTCCTAAGGGCATCGATGGGCGGCTTTTGCCCATCACCAAGAAAATAGAACGCTCCCGGAAGAAGAACGGCTGCGCATCCGGCCTCGCCCATGGCTTCAGCCCCAGCCTCACTGGTATACTCAAGATGGTCGGCTGACCGGGCCCCAAGCCTCGCTGCCAGAGCAGCTCCTCCAAGGTCCGAAAGCTGGTCGGCATGCAACCGGGCTGAGAGTCCGTGTTCAATCCCCGCCAACAAAACCCTCTCGCACTCGTTGACAGTGAAAGCGATCCCCTCACAAAAAGCGTCGACTGAATCAGCCAAACCAGCTCCGGCTGCGAACGGAATCATCTCCTCACAAACCAGGTCGACGTAACCTCCTCGGTTCTTGGCGTATTTCGGCGGCAGGGCATGTGCGGCCAGCAAGGTAGTCGAAACCGTGACCCCCAAGTCAGAAAGACCCCTTGCTACCTCGAGCATCCGCATCTCGTTCTGAAGGTCCAGACCGTAGCCTGACTTGATCTCAACAGTCGTGACGCCGTGATCGATCATTCGATTCAAACGAACCCGAGCTTCTGTCTCGAGCTGATCAGTCGTTGCATTCCTCGTAGCAAGTACAGATGAGAGAATCCCTCCACCCTCCCTTGCTATCTGTTGGTACGAAACACCCTCGAGTCTTCTTTCCCATTCCCTAGCCCGATTGCCACCAAAGACGATATGTGTATGGCAGTCCACTAGCCCAGGCGTAACCCAGCCACCGCCTAGGTCGACCACTTCTCTCGCGGAGGAGACGGCATCAACCGGAATCAAATTAGCGGGTCCGATCCAATCGATGACGCCTTCTCGGATCAGGATCGTGACGTCACGAATAGTTCCGTACGGGTCCGCCCCCGCACCCGCCATGGTCGCCCCATGTCCGTTTACCACCGCCATGTCCACTGCGCTCAGGGGACCTCCTAGTTTGACGTTCGATTCCCTGTCAATCTACACTCCTCAGCCATGATCGACCTGTTCTTTGATTCTGTTCTGCTCCCAACCGGATGGGCCCGCGATGTTCGCATCGGGGTTGATGCGGGTGGTTGGATCACGTCGGTACAACCGCAAAGCACACCTCGCGGTGCCCAACGCACACCGGGGATAGCAGTTCCGGGCGTACCCAACGTGCATTCACATGCCTTCCAGCGGGCTATGGCTGGCTCTGCAGAAATGGGGTCCCCCGCAGGCGACTCTTTTTGGTCGTGGAGGACTCGCATGTATGCCTTCGTGCGCTCACTCACACCGCATGATATCGAGGCAATCGCGGCACAACTCTTCGTCGAACTCCTGAGAAGAGGTTTCACATCAGTGGCCGAATTCCACTATCTCCGAAACGCCGAGGACGGTACACCCTACGAAGATCCGGTAGAGATGGCACGCCGCATCCTAAAAGCAGGTGATGCCACAGGGATCGGTCTGACCATTTTGCCGGCTCTGTATCAGGCATCCGATTTCGGAGGAGTAAAGCCCGAGGCTGAGCAACGACGCTTTCTCAACAATGTCGAATCCCTAATCAGTGATATCGCTATCCTTGGCGCAGAAGCATCCGGCAGCACAGTTCGTATCGGTCTAGCGCTTCATTCATTACGGGCAGTCCCTGGAAACAGCTTAACCAACGCCATAGACGCAGCACGAAAGATGGATCCGAATATTCCCATCCACATACATGTCGCGGAGCAACTAAGGGAGGTGAACCGATCTCTTTCCTGGTGTGGAACGCGACCCGCTGCCTGGCTTTTGGACCACGCACCGGTTGATAAACAATGGTGCCTAATTCACGCTACGCATATTGATGCAGACGAGATCGCTAGGATTGCCGCATCAGGGGCTACTGTGGGCCTCTGCCCCACCACCGAAGCAAATCTTGGAGATGGGATCTTCCCTTTCCTTGAATATCAAAACAGAAAAGGCATCTGGGCAATCGGGACCGACTCCCACGTCGGGCGCGGACCTGCCAGTGAGTTAAGGCTTTTGGAGTACGGCCAAAGGCTCAAGACACTTACTCGAAACGTAGCCGCGGGTACGCAGCAAAAATCTACCGGCAGGGCTCTGCTCGATGCGGCTTGGAGTGGAGGAGCGAAGGCCTCAGGGCGCCGAATCGGTAGTCTCGTTAAAGGAGCACGAGCTGACATTGTGATCCTCGATCCGAATCATCCTGCTCTTCTAGGCCTCTCTGAGGATGATGCGTTAGATGCTTGGATCTTCTCAGGCGACGAAACTCCAGTGAGCGATGTCTTCACCGGCGGCAACCATGTGGTGCGGCATGGTCGTCATGTTGCGGCCGACAATATTTACGCCAGTTACGCCGCGGTAGCCCAGGTTCTGGCCAAGAACATATAGCGCGAACTGGAGTGAGACTCACCCGAGTCCTGCTCGGCCTTATGGCATCGGAATTTGCAACTTCTCCCGCTTAGCCGTCTCACGGGCGACCTCATACCCTGCGTCCACATGACGAGCTACCCCTATACCTGGATCGTTATTCAAAACCCGTTCGATCCGTTTCGCCATCCCTTCTGTCCCATCCGCGACTATCACCTGCCCCGCATGTAAAGAGTTACCTATCCCCACTCCGCCCCCGTGATGGAACGAGACCCAGCTAGCCCCGGAAGCCGTATTAAGGAGTGCGTTCAAGATCGGCCAGTCAGCAACCGCATCAGTCCCATCCCGCATCGCCTCCGTCTCCCTGTTTGGAGAAGCGACTGAACCCGTATCTAGGTGATCTCGGCCTATTACTATGGGCGCACTGATTTCACCTGACGCTACGAGATCATTTATTGCGAGACCAAATCGTGCTCGTGCCCCCTGACCCAACCAGCAAATACGGGATGGCAAACCTTGAAAGGCGACCTTTTCATTCGCCATTCTGATCCAACGGCAAAGGTGCTCATCCTCCGGAAACATTTCTAGAGCCAGTTCGTCTGTCCTATGGATGTCAGCAGGATCTCCAGATAGAGCCACCCAACGGAACGGACCCTTGCCCTCACAAAACAAGTCGCGTATGTAGGCCGGAACGAATCCAGGATATGAAAATGCACCGGCGAATCCAGCGTCCTCAGCATATCCCCTTAGGTTGTTACCGTAGTCTACCGCGATTGCTCCAGCGGCTTGTAGCGCAACGATCGCTTCGCAATGCGTGCGCATAGAATCCATTGACCGACGAACATATTCATCCGGATCATCCGTCCTCAGATTTTGGGCCTCGACGAGACTCAATCCTGCAGGAACGTATCCATGCAAAGGATCATGAGCGGATGTCTGATCGGTTACGATATCTGGGACTATATTGCGTTCCACAAGCTCGGGGAGGATTTCAGCACAG
>MDSX01027612.1_pt1 | contig 12605 bp, 8 predicted proteins | sample 811141 | NCBI WGS metagenome assembly MDSX01 (sample SAMN05326642, study PRJNA326480) | marine metagenome | isolation source: seawater | place: Atlantic Ocean: South East | collected 2010
AATAGCTTTATCATCGCCAAAAATTACTACTCCTACATTCTCGCTCTCTAAGTTTAAAGCCATGCCTCTAGAACCATCTGAAAATTCAACCATCTCACCTGCCTGAACATTGTCTAAACCATATACACGAGCAATACCGTCTCCAACCGATAGAACTTGCCCTACTTCACTTATTTCAGCTTTATCTCCAAATTTTTTTATCTGCTCTTTTAATATTTTTGTTACTTCTGAAGGGTTTATATCCATTTATGCCTCTAACATTTTATTTTCTATTTTTTGTAATTTGCTTCTTATTGAAGTATCAATCATTGTACTATTTACTTGAATTATTAGACCTCCAATTAAACTCGGATCTTTTTTAAAATTTAATTTTATTTTAGCATCAAAAGTACTTAACAAATTACCTTCAATTTTTTTAATCTCATCTTTGCTCAAATCTTTTGCTGCAATTAGTTCTGCTTTTATTTCTCCTCTTTTTTTGGAGCATGTTTCAATAAAATCACTTAATATTTTCTCTACATAAAAAAATCTTCTTTTATGAATGAGGTAGCATAAAAATTTTGAGAGGAGTTCATTCAAATTAAATTTATTTGAAATTTGTTTTATAATATTTTCTTGGTCCTCTTTTTTGGTAGTTGGATTTTTAATGAAAAAATCTAGATCTGGGCTTTTTATTATAGTAGATAGCAAAGCCTCAACCTGTTTCTCAATTTCGCTAACTATATTTGTTTCGTCCGCTAGCTCATACAGTGCGAGAGAATATCTTCCAACTGAAGTTTCAGAAAAGTTTTTGTTTTTTGTCAATTTTAAACCTTTGTATATGAAGAATTATTTAAAAAGTTGAGATTAATTAACATATGATAAAAATCTGTTCAAGTAACTGATTGTCAAAATAGTTCTTATTTTACTGATTAATTGAAGTTTATTGGGTCAACATCAACTGTCAGTTTTATTCCGTATGGAAACTTATATTTTGATATTACTTCAGATAAGGAATTTTGAAGTTTCATTGATTTTCTCCCTCGAATTAATAATCTTACCCTATATTTTCTTTTTAACCGAAAAATTGGAGCGTTTACCGGACCTAGAATTTTATCTTTAATATAAGTTTGTGCAAAACTTTTAAATTTATTAGATTCTTGCTCAATTATTTTTTCATTTTTACCAGTTATTATAATTGAAATAAATCTTTGAAATGGAGGAAGATTATTTAACTTCCTAAGTTGAAGTTCTTTTGATAAAAAGATATCTGGATCACTATCCGTCAAAGTCTTGATTGAATTTGTATCATTGCTATAAGTTTGAAAATAAACTGTTGCAGGTTTTCCAGCTCTTCCTGCTCTTCCTGATAATTGATGATACAATTGTAAGTTTTTTTCGGTGCCCCTTAAATCGTGTCCTTTTGTAGTAAGGTCTATATCAACCACTATTATACAATTGAGATGAGGGAAATGAAAACCTTTTGATATTAATTGAGTTCCAACAAGTATTTGAATTTCATTATTAATAATTTTTTTTAAAATTTCAGATGAATTTTTTTTATTCATTGTATCACTTGAGAAAATTGAAATATTTTTATCAGGAAATTTTTTTTTAACTTCTTCAGTAATTCTCTCTACGCCTGGACCATAAAAAATAGGTTCACAAAAACTTATTTTATTACATTTTCTGTCAAGCTGATCTTTAAAACCACAGTAATGACATAATAAAAAATTTCTATTTTTGTGGAACACAAGATTAATTGAACAATTTGGACAAGAGTAACTATATAAACATTTTTTACAAAATACGTGGGGAGAAAAACCCCTTCTATTTAAAAAAAATAAAACTTGGTCTTTTTTATTTAAATGATCATTCACTTTTTGAACAACTGCGTTTGATAACCAAGAATTTTTATCGAGTTTTACTTTATTTAAATTAATAATTTCATGATTTGGTAATGATGCTTTTTTAAACCTTTCTGATAACTTTGATATTGAGTATTTCCCTTTTCTTATATTCTCATAGGTTTCAATTGAAGGTACGGCAGTTACTAGGTTAATTGGAATATTTTCAAAGTTTGCTCTTGCAATTGCCATATCACGAGCATTATAAATTACTCCTTCGTCTTGTTTGTACGATTGGTCATGTTCCTCATCAACGATAATGAGTCCTAAATTTTTAAAAGGTAAAAAAAGTGATGATCTAGCTCCAATAGCTACTTTTATCTTATTATTAATAATACCACTCCATATTTTTTTTTTATTTTTTTTTGATATGCCTGAATGCCATATTGCTGGTTGAAAACCAAAAAATTCAATGAATTTTTTTTCAAACTGGTTTGTTAATCCAATCTCGGGAAGAAGAATTAGTGCTTGTTTTTTTTTTTCTATAACTTTTCTTATTGTCTCAAAATAAACTAATGTTTTACCTGACCCAGTAACACCTTGTAAAACATGTACTCTAAACTTATTAATATTTTTATTTATTTCCTTTAAATTTTTTTCTTGCTCATTTGTAAGTTTAAAGTCTAATTTGTTTTCGAAACTATTAAAATTTTCATATTCTTTTTCTGGCAATTTTTCAATAGCCTGTCCACTCATTAAAACTAATTTTAAAGCCATACCTTTAGGGATTAAGTTATATTGAGAAAACCAATCTAAAAACTTGATTGTCTCTATTTTAAGACTTGGTATATTTACTTTTCTTATAACACTTTTAATTTTAAATGTTTTTTGACTTTTTTTTTCAAACTCATCCCAAACAACTCCAATAATATTTTTTTTACCAAAAGGAACCTCAACAAAATCTCCTATTTTTAATTTAATATTTGTTTTGTATGTAAAAGGATGATTAAAAATATTTGGTAATAGAATCGGAATTTCCATAAAGATATAATATGAAAATTTTTTAAGAGTGTATTGCTCTTTTATCCACAGATAAGGCTGCCTCTTTTACAGCTTCTGAAAAAGTAGGGTGCGCATGACAAGTTCTAGCAATATCTTCAGAACTTGCGCCGAATTCCATTGCAACTGCCATCTCCGCAATTAATTCTCCTGCATGTGGACCTATTAAATGTACTCCGAGCACCTTATCAGTTTTTTCATCTGCAAGTATTTTTACAAATCCCTCGGCCTCGTTAATCGCTTTTGCTCTAGAGTTTGCCATAAAAGAAAATTTGCCAACTTTATATTTAATTTTCTTTTCATTTAGCTTTTCCTCTGTTTCTCCTACTGTTGCTACCTCTGGTGTTGTATAAATTACTCCTGGTATAACATCATAATTTACATGCCCAGCTTGTCCTGCAATTAGCTCAGCAACTGCAATACCTTCTTCTTCCGCCTTATGTGCAAGCATTGGTCCATCAATAACATCGCCAATAGCATAAATATTTTTAATACTTGTCTCAAAGTTTTTATTTACCTGAACTCTCATTTTGCTATCTAATTTTACTCCAACATTATCTAAATTTAAATTTTTTGTATTTGGTTTTCTACCTACAGAAACCAAAACTACATCTGTTTCCATTTGAGTTTTTTTTCCATCTTTGCCTTGAATTGTAACGGTAGCAGAGTCACTATTTTTTTTAATATTCTCAACTTTAGTCTCCATATGGAAATTTATTCCTTGTTTCTTTAAAATTTTCATAAATTCCTTTGAAATTTCTTTATCCATTCCTGGTGTAATATGATCTAAAAATTCAACAACGTGAACCTCTGAACCAAGTCTTGACCAAACCGAACCCATCTCTAATCCAATATAACCTCCACCCACAATAAGCATTTTTTTTGGAACACTTTTTAAAGATAATGCTCCAGTAGAAGAAACTATAATTTTTTCATCAAATTTTGCACCTGGTAATTCCGATGCTTCTGATCCAGTGGAAATTATAATTTTATCAGTATTTAATAATATTTCTTTATTATTTAAATCTATTATTTTAACTTGATTATTTTTAGTAAGACTACCTGTCCCTTTAAAATATGAGACTTTATTTTTTTTGAATAAAAACTCTACTCCTTTTGTCAAAACATCAACTGCCTTATCTTTATTTTTCATCATTTTTTCTAAATTTAACTTTATTTGACCAACCTCTATACCTAATTGATCAAATGATTTAGCTTTATGGAAATTTTCAGATAGGTTTAAAAGACTTTTAGAAGGAATACATCCTACATTTAGGCATGTACCTCCCAACGTACCTCTTGACTCAACACATGCAGTTTTGAATCCTAGTTGGGCAAGCCTTATTGCACAAACATAACCACCCGGTCCACCACCGATCACAACTGCTTGAAATTTCTCAGACATTTAAATTTCTAAAAATAACCTTCTTGGATCCTCTAGGTTTTCTTTGATTGTTTTTAAGAAGGAAACAGAGTCTTTGCCATCAATTATTCTATGATCATAGGATAATGCTAAATACATAAGTGGCCTAATTTTAATTTCGCCATCAACAACAAAGGGTCTATCAACAATATTATGCATACCTAAAACTGCTGACTGAGGTAAATTTAAAATTGGAGTTGATAACATAGATCCATAAACTCCACCATTACTAATTGTAAAAGTTCCACCCTGAAGATCCTCTATATTTAATTTCCCCTCTCTTGCTTTTTCAGACATAGATTTAATATTTTTTTCAATGTCAGCAAATGATAGCTCATCGGCATTTTTTAACACTGGAACAACTAATCCTTTATCTGTACCAACAGCAAAACTTATATTGTAATAATTTTTATAAATTATTTCATCACCTGAAATTTCCGCGTTTACTATTGGGAAAGCTTTTAATGCTAAAATACATGACTTGATGAAAAAAGACATAAAACCTAATTTAACTCCATATCTTTTTTGAAAATCATCTTGATTTTCTTTTCTCATTTCAATAATTCCGGACATATCAACCTCATTAAAAGTTGTTAAGAGTGCTGCATTATCTTGAGCTTGTTTCAATCTTTTTGCGATTGTTTGTCTCAATCTTGTCATTTTGATTTTTTCTTCTTCTCCAAATTTAATTTTTCTCTCTGATGGAGAAGGTTTTATAGACATTAAATCAATTAGATCTCCTTTTAATATTCTTCCATCTCTTCCTGTTCCTTTTACTTTGTCCAAGTCTATCTTTTTTTCAGCAACAATTTTTCTTACAGATGGAGAAAGGTTATTCTCTCTTTTTTTAATATTTTTTGAGACTTTCTTTTCTACCTCATTGGTAAGAACCAAAGGCTCTTCCTCATTTTCCTCAGAAATAATATTTTCGTTAACAACAGTCTCTTCGACTTTTTTTTGTTCGTAAACTTTTACCTCTTTCTTTTCAGGCTCAAGTTCAACAACATTATTTTTTTTCTGTTCTTTTGGCTGCTCATGTTTTTCAACAGGTTTTTTTTCAGTAGCTTCTCCATTATTTTGGATCGAACCTAAAATAGCTCCTACTTCAACAGTATCTCCATCTTTAAATTTTATATCTCCTACAGTACCACTTATAGGCGATGGAACCTCTAAATTTACTTTATCTGTCTCAAGTTCTACAACTGGTTCATCTGCTTCAACCGTATCACCAACATTCTTAAGCCACTTAGCAACAGTTGCCTCTGTTATACTCTCTCCAAGTGCGGGTACAATAATTTGCTCACTCATATTTATTTTAATACTTTTTCTATAATTTCTTTTTGTTGTTTTAGATGTCTTTTTGCATACCCGGTTGCTGGAGATGCAGCAACATCTCTTCCAATGTAAGAAATTGTGTTATTATTAGCCTTAATGTTATCTAAAGTCCATTGTATATAATCTCTCACTGAGAACCAAGCTCCCATATTTTTTGGTTCTTCTTGACACCAAATAAATCTTGCGTTTTTTGCATACGGTTTTAATGCTTTTGCTAAAGATTTTGCTGGAAATGGATATAATTGCTCAATTCTAAAGATAATTATTTTGTCATTTTTAGCTTTTTCTCTAGCTTCTAATAAATCAAAGTATATTTTTCCAGAACAAATTATTACTTTTTCTATACTTCCACTCTTCTTAAGACTAATAAAGCCATTTTTATTATTCAATGCATGATCCTCTAAAATTCTATGAAAAGAGTTTTTTTTACTAAAATCATCTAAATTAGAAACACAATTTTTGTGTCTCAAAAGAGATTTAGGTGTCATTATTACTAAAGGTTTTCTAAAATCTCTATGTATTTGTCTTCTTAATGCATGAAAATAGTTAGCCGGTGTTGTACAATTCAATACTTGCAAATTTTCTTGTCCACATAACTGTAAAAATCTTTCTAGCCTAGCAGATGAGTGTTCTGGGCCTTGACCTTCATATCCATGAGGTAATAGAAGAACTAAGCCTGATGCTCTTGACCATTTTCTTTCACCTGATGCTATAAATTGGTCAATAACAACCTGTGCTCCATTAGCAAAATCACCAAATTGTGCTTCCCATAATGTTAATGTTTCAGGTTCAACTAAACTGTAACCATATTCAAAACCAAGAACAGCCAATTCAGATAAAAAACTGTCTACAATTTCAAATTTTTTTTGTTTATCGGAAATATTATTTAATGGAATATATCTAGAATTATCCTCTTGATTTCTTAAAACAGAATGTCTTTGACTAAAAGTTCCTCTACCTGAGTCTTGTCCAACTAGTCTCACCGGGAAGCCTTCATCCAAAAGACTACCAAATGCGAGAGCTTCGGCACTGGCCCAGTCAATATTTTTCTTTTCTAAAACGCTTTTATGTCTATTTAAAAGAATTTTTTTGATAGTTTTGTGAATATTTTGATTTTCCTGGGTGTGATTAATTTTTTCTGAAATTTTTATTAATTTATTTATATCAACGCCTGTTTGACCTCTTCTATCTTTTCCTTTTTTAGGTTGATATCTTGACCAAGTCCCTTCAAACCAATTAAGCTTTGGTTTATAATCTTTTGCGGTTTTAAACTGTTCATCGAGTAAGTTTTTGAAGTCATTTATATTTTTTTCGAAATATTCTTTGGAGATAGTGCTTTCATCTACTAATTTTTTTCCATAAATCGATAAAGTTGTTGGATGACTTCTAATCTTTTTGTACATAAGAGGTTGAGTAAAAGATGGTTCGTCACCCTCATTATGTCCAAATCTTCTGTAACATATCAAATCTATGACAACATCTTTTTTAAACTTTTGTCTAAATTCTATTGCGATTTTCGCACAATGTACGACCGCTTCTGGATCATCACCATTACAATGTAGGATCGGTGCCTCAACAATTTTACCAAGATCTGATGGGTAAGGACTTGATCTAGCAAACCTCGGACTAGTAGTAAATCCAATTTGGTTATTTAGTATAATATGAATAGTACCTCCAGTATTATGCCCTTTAAGTCCAGACATTGCAAAACATTCGGCAACAACTCCTTGGCCAGCAAATGCCGCATCTCCATGAATTAAAATTGGTATTACCTTTTCTCTTGTTGTGTCTTCATGAAAAAATTGTTTTGCTCGAGTTTGACCTAGCACAACTGGATTTACTGCCTCTAGATGTGAAGGATTATCAGTTAAACTAACATGCACAGAGTTTCCATCAAATTCTCTATCGGATGATGCGCCCAAATGATATTTTACATCTCCAGCTGAGTCCTCTGCTTTTGCATAATTCTCTTCTCCTGCAAATTCGTTAAAAATTCTCTTATAAGATTTTTGTAATACATTTGCTAAAACATTTAACCGTCCTCTATGTGGCATACCAATTTTTACTTCTTTAACTCCTAACTGGCCGCCCCTTTTTATTATTTGCTCTAAAGCAGGTATTAGCGCTTCTCCACCATCTAAACCGAATCTTTTTGTTCCAACATACTTTCTTGCCAAAAATTTTTCAAAACCCTCAGCTTGAACAATTTTATTTAAAATAGCTTTTTTCCCATTTTCTGTAAAATTTAGTTGGTTCTCTCTTTTTTCCATTCTGTCTCTAAACCAAACTTTTTCAATAGGATCAGTAATATGCATATATTCAGCCCCAATTGTAGAACAATATATTTTTCTTAATTTAGATAATATTTCATTAACAGATGAGTAGCCCGTATCTAAGTATGAACCTAAAAATATTTTTTTATCATAATCCTCTTTTTTAAAACCATGATCCTCTGGATGAAGTTCATATAAATATTTTCTTTCCATTAGATTTAATGGATCAAGATTTGCTATTAAATGGCCTCTAATTCTATATGCACGAATTAGAGCAATTGCTTTAATGGACTCACTTTTTGCTGTCTCTAAATCTTCATTATTTGTTACCTTGGTTGTAGATTTTGTGCTTTCATATTTAATTCTTTTTTTATGAGGTTGCCATGTAGGACCTTCAAGTTCTTTGACAACAGATTTAATATCATCATTAAGAGTGTCAAAATAGTCTTTCCAACTCAAAGGTAGATTTGGATCTTTTTCGATATATCTTATGTACATATTCTCAATAAATGCACTATTTGACTTCGTTAAAAATGATGTATTTTTTTGTTCTAAATTTTTTGATGAGCTCATTAATTCCTGATTATAATATCACTATTGATTATTTTAAAGTGACAATTTTTCTAAAAGCGTCTTTCCAATCTCACCTGGCGATTTTGCAACAGTTATTCCTGCTTTCTCCATAGTTTTTATTTTGTCAGCTGCTCCACCTTTGCCTCCTGAGATAATTGCTCCAGCATGACCCATTCTTCTTCCTGGTGGCGCTGTAATACCAGCAATAAATCCCACTATGGGTTTTTTAATTTTATGTTGTGTAATAAATGCTGCAGCTTCTTCCTCTGCTGTTCCTCCAATTTCTCCTATCATTAAAATAGACTCTGTTTCAGGATCATTTAAAAATAAGTCTAAGCAGTCTATAAAATTAGTACCATTTATTGGATCACCCCCGATACCAATACATGTAGATTGACCTAATCCGTTTGAGGTTGTTTGAGCAACTGCTTCATAAGTTAATGTGCCTGATCTTGAAACAATTCCAACAGATCCTTTTTTATGAATATTACCAGGCATAATACCTATTTTGCATTCATCAGGTGTAATTATTCCTGGGCAGTTAGGGCCTATCAGTCTTGATTTCGATTTGGATAAATATTTTTTTACTTTAAGCATATCTAAGACTGGAATTCCCTCAGTGATACAAACTATTAGCTCTATATCTGACTCTATTGCCTCAATAATTGCATTAGCACAAAATTTTGCGGGAACATAAATCATGCTTGCATTCGCATTTGTTGACTTTTTTGCCTCAGCCACAGTGTTAAATACTGGTTTATCTAAATGAGTTTGTCCGCCTTTATTTGGAGTTACACCCCCAACAAGATTAGTTCCATATTTAATTGCTTGTTCAGAATGAAAGGTTCCATGTGAACCTGTAAATCCTTGGCAAATCAGCCGTGTATTTTTATTAACTAAAACTGACATTCTATTTTATTTCATTAACAATTTTTTCAGCTGCACTATTTAAATCTGTTGCAGAAATTATTTTTAACCCAGACCTATCAAGAATATCTTTTCCTTTTTCAAAATTTGTACCAGCTAATCTAACAACTAGTGGAACATTAATTTTTACTTCTTTTGCTGCATCAACTACTCCTTGAGCAAGAACATCGCATTTCATAATTCCTCCAAATATATTTATTAGAATCCCTTTCACATTTTTATCAGAAATTATGATTTTGAGAGCTTCTGATACTTTCTCTTTTGAAGCTCCTCCACCAACATCTAAAAAGTTTGCTGGTTCTTCTCCATAAAGTTTAATAATATCCATTGTAGCCATTGCAAGTCCTGCACCGTTTACCATACAACCAATACTTCCATCTAATTTTATATAAGACAAATCATATTTACTTGCCTCTATTTCTGTAGGATCTTCCTCATTTAAATCTCTGAGTGCAGAAATTTCTGGGTGTCTAAATAATGCGTTATCATCGAAATTAATTTTTGCGTCTAAGCAAATAATTTTTCCCTGCTTTGTCAAAATTAGTGGATTTATTTCAACCATACTAGCGTCTAAATCTATAAAAAGTTTATATATTGATTTCACAATATTCATAGCTTCTAAACTTTGATCTGGTTTAAGATCAAAAATTTTTATTACTTTTTCGCAGTCCAAATCTGAAATACTTTTATTAAAATCGACTTTAATAGTATTAATTTTGTTAGGATTTTTTTTTGCTACTTCTTCAATATCCATCCCACCTTGGTCACTGGAGATGAAGGCTATTTTTGAACTACCTCGGTCTACAAGACAAGATAAATAAAATTCTTTATCAATATCTGATGGTTCCTCTACATAAAGTCTTTTTACTATTTTTCCAGATGGTCCTGTTTGATGTGTGATTAATTTTTTTCCTAATAAATTATTTGACTCTTTCTCCAATTCACTAATGTCATTTAATATTTTTACTCCGCCAGCTTTGCCTCTTCCTCCAGCATGAATTTGGGCTTTTAAAACAAGTTTTTGGCTATTTAAGCTTTTCGCTTTTTCTAAAATATCTTTTACGGTTAAAGCAAATACTCCGTTAGGTACATTTGCACCATATTTTTTAAGTAATTCTTTTGCCTGGTGTTCGTGAATATTCATTATTTAGCTAAGTCAGGGTCAATTTTTGATGCAGCTTCCCAAAGTTTTTTTACTGCATTCACAGAATTGATAAATTCTGACTTTTCTTTTTCATCTAAATTAATAACTTCGATTTTTTCAACTCCTTTTTTTCCAACTATAATTGGAACTCCGGCATAAATATTTTTTATACCATATTCACCATTTAAAAAGGCAGCACATGGTAACATTTTTTTTTCATCCTTTAAAAATGCCTGTGCCATCTCCACACCAGATGCTGCTGGCGCATAAAAAGCTGATCCTTTTTCTAAAAATTTTACTATCTCGGCACCTCCATCTCTTGTTCTTTGATTAATGGCTTCAAGTTTTTCCATTGAAATTTTTCCACTTTTAACCAAATCTAATAAAGGTTTTCCAGAAACTTTGGTAAATCTAGGCAGGGGAACCATAGTATCACCATGACCACCCATTACCATAGCATCTATTTCTTTTACGGGAATATTTAACTCAAGTGATAGAAATAATTTAAATCTTGAACTATCAAGAATACCTGCCATCCCAACAACCTTGTTAGTTGGCAGTCCTGAAAACTTTTGAAAAGCCATTACCATAACGTCTAAAGGATTTGTTATACAAATAACAAATGCATCTGGTGCATTTTGTTTTACGCCTTCTGCGACTTGTTTCATTATTTTTAAGTTTATACCAAGCAGGTCATCTCTGCTCATTCCAGGTTTCCTTGGAACTCCTGCAGTAATAATTATTACATCTGAATTTTTTATATCTTTATAATTATCGGTCCCTGAAAATTTTACATTAAATCCATCCACAGATGATGATTGTGCAATATCTAGTGCTTTACCCTTTGCTATACCGCTCGCAACATCAAATAAAACTACTTCATCTGATAATTCTTTGGTTCCAATCAAGTGAGCTAATGTTCCCCCAATTTGTCCAGCTCCTATTAAAGATATCTTGCTCATACTAATTATTTCATAGTTGGCATCACAAACTCTGGGTTTGATCTTATCCCAGATGGCCACCTTGATGTAATTGTTTTTAGTTTGGTATAAAACTTTATACCTTCCATTCCGTGCATCGCGCTATCTCCGAACAGAGATCTTTTCCATCCTCCAAAACTATGAAAAGCCATTGGCACAGGAATTGGAACATTTATTCCAACCATTCCAACTTGAATTTTACTTGCAAATGTCCGTCCTGCGTCACCATCCCTGGTATATATACTAACTCCATTTCCATATTCGTGGTCGTTAATTAATTTTGTTGCTTCCTCAAAAGACTTAACTCTTACCACAGATAGAACTGGTCCAAATATTTCCTCTTTATATACTCTCATATCTCTCTTAACATGATCAAATAAACATCCACCTATATAAAAACCATTTTCGTAACCTTGTAGCTTTAAATCTCTACCATCAACAACTAATTTGGCTCCTTCTTTTACTCCTAAATCTACATAACCTTTAACTTTATTTAAATGTTCTTTAGTAACTAAAGGGCCCATCTCAGACGCTTTATCCATACCAGGTCCGACTTTTAAATTTTCTACTTTTTTTGAGAGCCTTGAAACTAGTTCATCACCTATATCTCCAACAGCTACTGCAACTGATTGGGCCATACATCTTTCTCCAGCAGATCCGTAAGCTGCTCCCATTAATCCATTAACAGCACCATCTAAATCACAATCTGGCATGACTACTAAATGATTCTTGGCACCACCTAATGCCTGAACTCTTTTTTCATTTTTTGCAGAATTTTCATAAATATACTTAGCAATAGGAGTGGAGCCTACAAAACTTACTGCCTTAACATCTTTATTGTTTAAAATTGCATCTACAGCCTCTTTATCTCCATTAATGACATTAAAAACACCATCTGGCAAACCTGCTTCTTTTAAAAGTTCTGCTAATTTTATCGAACAAGAAGGATCTTTTTCAGAAGGTTTAAGTACAAATGTATTTCCACAAGCTATTGCGATTGGAAACATCCACATGGGCACCATAGCAGGGAAATTAAATGGTGTAATTCCAGCAACTACTCCGAGA
>MDSX01015635.1_pt1 | contig 12604 bp, 5 predicted proteins | sample 811141 | NCBI WGS metagenome assembly MDSX01 (sample SAMN05326642, study PRJNA326480) | marine metagenome | isolation source: seawater | place: Atlantic Ocean: South East | collected 2010
AAAGTTACCAATCGTCAAGCGTTTACTCGACGACGCGTGGAAGTCGAACAAGACGACGGAGGAGGTGCTCGAGTCCGTGGACGCCGCGGGGGAGACGATGCTGCACCATGCGTGCCGCAACGGGTGCGTGAACACGGTAGAGTCACTTTACGTCGAGTACGGCGCCAACCCGGACGCGAGGTCCGGCGTGGACGGCGCCACGCCGTTACATCTGGCGGCGGCTGGGGGACACGTCGAGTGCATACGCGTCTACGCCCTCAACGCCGGGTTCCCCCGGCGGCTGCAGCAGCGCACACTCATGCGCACGACCTCGGTGGATCGGCGCCGGGCCGACGAGGACGAGTTCGACGAGGATGACGATAAGGCGAGGTGGCTGAGGCGGATCAAGCGCGTGGGCGCGGGCGGCGAGGCTGTCGTATCGGGGTCGGCGCCCGTGCACATGGCGGCTCAAAACGGTCACGCCGCCGCGGTTGAGTTTCTAATCGACCAGATGCACGCGGACAGGGAGGCCAAGGACGACGAGGGTAGTGCCCCGCTGCACATCGCGGTCGCGCGCGGACACGAGGACGTGGTCGAGTGCCTGTTGCGACGGGCCGCGAAGGTTGACGCGGTGGACGGGCACGGGTGCCAGCCACTTCACCTCGCCGCGGAGCGCAACCACACCGCGGTGATCAAGATCCTGCTGGAGAAAGGGGGCGAGGCGCTCATCGTCGCGAGGAACAGGTACGGGCATTTACCCGTGCACCTTGCCGCGGCGATGGGGCACTTCGAGGCTGTCACGACGCTGTTACCGGACGAGCCGGCGAATTCCGGCGACGACTCCGAGGATGACGAGACGAAAGAAAACTCGCCGGCTAAGTGGTGGGACCGGGACAGAGGCGACGCGAACGACGCGCTGCACGCGCTGCGCGTGGCTAAGCGCCGCGCGAGGGAGAAAGAACGCGCCGCGCGTCGAGCCCGGCGCGCGAGGAAACCCGGCGAGCCATCGCGCGGCAGAGGCGTGAACGCGGGCGGGCATCTCGGGTGGACTTGTCTGCACCTCGCCGCGCACGGATGCCACCTGGAACTCGTCGAGCACCTCCTACAGATCCCCGGCGCGGACCCGAGCCCCATCGACGCGTCCGGCGCCACTCCGCTGCACCTCGCCGCGGAGGGCGGGTCCACCGCGGTCGTCGAGGCGCTCCTCTCCGCTAAAGGCGTTGACTCCACGCTCCGCACCGACGCGGGTTTTACCCCCATGCACATAGCGGCGATGGCCGGGCACTCGGCCGCGACGCGCATGTTCATACGGTACGCCCGGGACAGGGTCATCGCCATCAAGAAACGCGCGAGGCAGGCTGCGGACGAGGCGAAGGCGCGCGGCGAGGATGCGTACGCCGCGGCTGAAGCCGTCGCCGCAGAGGAATTCGCCGAAGACGACGCCGGCGAGATCATAAACCTCGATCAGCCCTCGTCCTCTGACTACACCGCGCTTCACCTCGCGGCCATGCGCAAACACGAACGAGTGGTCAAGTTACTGCTGAACGAAGGCGCGAGGGTGGGCGTCGTGGGCGACGACGGTAAGACCCCGCTGCACCTTGCCGCGCAGAGCGGCGCGAAAGCAGTCGTGAAGATGCTGCTTCGCGCCACGAAGGGCGCGGCGGCTGCGGTGGTCAACGATCGAACGAACGCCGGGGAGACTCCCGTGCTACTCGCCGCGATGGGCGGCCATCTCGACGCCTTCGACGTCTTCATGCACGCGGGAGCGGACCCTTTCATCCCGGACGAGCGCGGGAACACGTGCATGCACGCGGCGTGTAGATCCGGCAGCCGCGATATATTCGTCCGACTCTTGAGCTACGCGTCGCGAACGCACCTCGGCATGGGAGTGTTCCGCGTGCCGAACCTGGCGATGGAGCGGCCGATCCACCTCGCGGCGAGGAACGGCAGCGTGCACTTAGTCAGGTGCCTCATCGATCGCGGCGCGGACCTGTCGGCGGGTGACGACCACGGGCACAACGCCCTGATGGCGGCGTGCGAGGCTGACAAAGCTGGCGCCGCGGCGCTCATAATCGACCAGGTGAAACATTTCGGATCCGAGGTATCGACTGACTTGACCATGGCGCAGATGCGGTGGCGCACGCTCAAGCGCGCGATGCCCGACCTGATCGCCGCGGATAAGATGGGTATCGACCCGATGGCGGAGAACGGCGCTTCCGAGCAGGCGCTCATCGACCTATCGCTGCAGCGCATGGGCATCTCCGACGACGGGTCCAAGATGCGTCGCTCCGCGTCCAAACAGAGCGTCGGGTTCATGGAGGGCGAGGACGGACTCCTGTACGCCATAGAAGAGGAGGTGAGCGACGCGGAGGGCACGGATACGGAGAGCGACCTCGGCGCCAAGGGCTACAGCCTGCTCGCCATCTTGGAGAAGGCCAGGGAGCAGTACAAGGTTCGCCAGCGCGACCGATACGTCAACTACACCTCGTCAACTGACGGGTACGGCGCCCTGCACATCGCCGCGGAGAAAGGGCTGACGAGAATAGTGCGCCTTCTCCTGGACAGCGGCGCGTCTCCAGATCTCCCCGACGGCATACGCTCCAACTGCGCTCTGCACCTCGCAGCCAGGGAGGGACACAGACGGACGTGCACCATGCTCGCCAGGTGGGGCGCGAGTCAAAAGTCCACGAACGATATCTGGTACACGCCCCTACACCTGGCGGCGAAAGAGGGCGACCTGGAGATTGTCGAGGCGTTGCTCGACGCTGCGGACGCCGCGGGATGCCTCGCGGAGGTGATCGATTACCCCCGCAAGGACGGCACGTCGCCGTTGCACTCAGCCGTGGAGCAGTCCCACGAGGACGTGGTCCGGACGCTGCTGAACCGGGGCGCGAACTGGGACGCGCGAACGATCAGGAACGAGTCGGTCATGCACGTCGCCGCGAGAACCGGGCACGGGGATATTTTGAAGATGATTTTGAAGTGCCGAGAGGACGCGACGTGGGCGCTCAGGGAGAAGGAGGACGAATCGGGACGCGACGATAGCGACGCGGAGCTCGAGGACGACCCACTCGGCTCCCGCGACCACACCGAGAGCATGCCCCTCCACTGGGCGGCCGAGCACGGGCACCTCGACGCCGTTCGAGCGTTGGTCTCCGCGGGGGCGAGTTTAGTCATCGGCGGCATGTGGCGGGGATCCACCGCGGCTCACCTCGCGGCGAGAAACGGGCACCTGGACATAGTCCGCCACCTCCACAGCCTCGGCGCCAACTTGAACGCGCAGGATATGTGGAACTACGCCACGCCGCTCATCCTCGCCGCGGAGGGTGGCCACACCGACGTCGTCAGGTTCCTCATCGACAGGCGCGTTCGACTCGACGTCGAGGACAAGTTCGGGACCACCGCGGCGCAGAGCGCTAGGACCCCGGATATACGCAATCTCATCCACTGCGAACAGGTGCTTCGCAGGGCCGTGCTCGTCATGCACGGCGCGACGAGGCTGGACCTGTTCCTGGGATGGCGCGATCACGTGCTGTACGGCAAGGCTCTGCGCGCGAGGGACAGCAAGGGCACGTGGCAGATGGTGTTTGCGCTCTTCGGAGAAGACGTAACCGCGAGGTACTATTGGCTCTGGCGCCAGTGGGAGCAGCGCGGGCGCAGGCGGCGGCGCGCGCTCGGCAAACGACTCGAGCCCGTGGTCGCCGCGATGGAGGCTACCCCGGGGTTCGCCGGTCTCAGCCACGCGCGGGTCATGGAACTCGCCGAGAAGATGTCCAAGGTTGAAATCGACAAGGGCCAAAACGTGTTCACCGAGGGCGACCGCGGCGACGACGCGTACTTCGTCGTCGTCAAGGGCAAGGTTGAGGTGTACATGACCGTGGAACACGAGGAAAAGAGGAAGGAAGCGTCCGGGTCCGACGACGGGAGCGACGCGCCTGTGACGTACGCGCTCAAGGAGACCAAGGTGGCGAGTCTCCGGTCGGGCGTCGGGTTTGGCGATTTGGCGCTGAGATTCGACTCGCTGCGAATGGCCACCGTCCGCGCCATGCACAAGACCACCCTGCTTCGACTCGAACGCGAGGACTACCTCGCCGCGCTTCGCGAGGAACGCGAGTCCATGGACGCGAGCGGGGTGAAGAAGCTCGTTGAGGAGATGTGCGAGGCGGAGGAAGGTCTGGACGTCGAGGCGGCGGAGAGAAGAGCGGCGGCGGCGAAGACCACCGTCGCGCCCGAGGACCTCGTCGCGGTCCAGTCCCTCCCCCGCGCGCTCGAGCCGTGGGAGCGGGAGCTACTCGCCACGTTACTCACCGTCGCGCGGTTCGCCGAGGGCGAGCGGCTTCCCGTGCCCCGGAGCGAGGCGGATCGACTCGGGATCAGCAAGTTCAAGCAAGCCGCGATGCTGCTGAAGATGCAGAGCGAGAAGAAAGCCGCCGCCGCCGGGCTCGGTGCGCTGGACAAGGAGGACGGCTACGTCGGCTTTGTCATCTCGGGCGAGATAAAGGTCACGCGTAGGGTGCCCGGCGCCGGTTCGTTCGTCTCTGAGCGCGTCGGACCGGGCGGGTGCTACGCGGCGCTCGCGGAGAAGAAGCCTGGCGACGCGGCGGTGTCTCGGCGGGGCGCCGTCTCCGTGGAGGCTGTCTCCGCCGACCCCGTCGTCTGCGCCGTCCTCCAGGGCCCCGACATCAAGGCGCTGCCCCGTTCGTTGCAGGAGCTGCTGTTGGACGGGAGGACGGTGCCGGTGCGTTGGGATCCGCTTCCGAGGAGCCTCCCGAGGTCCACCGCGGAGTGGCCGAGATCCGCGACGGAGGAGGACACGGAAAAGGCGGAGAAGGCTGACGAAGACGACGAGAAGGACGACGATGACGACGACGACGACGATACGCTCGTGATTGATGATCACGGCATGAAGGCTGAGCTCGTCAAGGAACTGACCGAGGCGTTCCACTTCGTCGACGCCGACCACGGCGGCGACATCGACGAAAACGAACTCAAATCCGCGGCTCGAGCGCTCGGCTTTGAGCCCGACCAGAAGGAGCTCAAGGCGATGTTCGACGCCCTCGACGAGGACGGCGGTGGCAGCGTGGACCTCGGTGAGTTTGTCGGTAAGGTGACTGAGCGCATCGCGGAGGTGACACGCGACGCCGCGCTGGACGTCGGGTTCGATTGCTTCGACGTCACCCGGAAAGGGTTCATCGTCCTCGAGGACGTAGCCGCCGCGGCCAAAACCGTCGGCGACAACGTGGGCCTCACCGAGCTCGACGAGTTGATGAACCTCGGCGAGGCGGACGCCAACGACGACGGAGAGATCGACAGGGACGAGTTCGCCACCATCATGGACTCGCACGAGACCACGGCGCCCGAGCGAAGAGCCTTCTTTCGCGGGGCCATCGCGAAACAGGCGGAGGAGGCTAGGCGCGCGGACGCCGTCGCGGAGATGCTGATGGAGTACCGCGGCGGTGGTAACCTCCGGTCGTACTTGCTCGACATATTCGCGAACATAGCGGGTCCGGAGAAGGACCCGGAGACGGACGAGATCGACGTCCGCGACCTCATAGGCGCGCTGAAACGTGACAGCGACGGGGACGGATCGTTGAGCGAGATGCTTCAGCTCCCGCGAAGGCTCCGGTTCGACGACGGGAGCCGCGACCGGTTCGAGACTATCTTCCGGGAGATCGACACCGACGGGAGTCGGACGATTGACTTTGGCGAGTTCTTCGTGTACTTCAGGTCGCTCAAGAAGGAGAGGTGCGGGGAGATTGTTCGCGCGGCGATTGAGCGCGTGCGCGAGGACGAGGACGGCGAATCTGTTTCGTCCGTCTCGGATGACGAGGACGAGGTCGACGGGGACGACGACATCGCGGCTCTCGTGGCGGAGGATATGAAGCGACGCGCGGAGGACCCCGAGGGTGTCGACGCCGTCTCCGCGGGGACCGCGGCGTTGGCCAGAAGGTGGGCCAAGAAGGTTCACGGCAAGGAGAAGGTGAACGCGGTGGTGAACTCCGGGGCGGTGGCTGCCGCGGCGATGGCGCAACGGTGGCAGCGGAAGACCTTCGCGCACAGAAACGAATAGAACCACGTAATCTTTAGCCATCGTGATACAATAGATTAATACGCCCACTTGAACGACGTGTCCTTGACCGCCTCGGTCACGCCCACGGTGTCCCACCGCCCGTTCTCCTCCCAAGCCTCCAGCCCTCCTCTCACCTCTCCGTATACTCGAGCTCCGCAGGTGTCGAGCTTCATCGCCTCAAACCACTTCGCGGTCGTCGGCCTACCCGCCCACACGTCCTTCCACCCGAAGTGCTTCGGGAGGATGTATTCGATGAACACGTACGTCGGGAACAGCGCGGCGTCGGCGGTGGACGGCTCTCTACCACCCACGAAGGGCCCGTCCGTCCTGAGGTTCATGACTCCCTCGATGACGTCGAGCTGTTTGGCAACCTCCGCGAGCTGATCCGCCCTGGTCTTCACGTCGTACCCCGCGCGATACATGCATCCCTGGATGGGTACCACGTAGAGGTCGTGGATTCTGGTGGCGAGCGCGCAAATGGCGCGCGTCTCGGGGTCTTCCGGGATGAGCTCGGGCCCGTTCTCGTCAAAAGCGTGGCAGATGTACTGCGAGATTACCTCGGACTCGGGGAGCGCCAGGCCGTCGGCGGTGACGAGAAGAGGCATCTTGCCCTGCGGGTTCATGGCGAGGTACTCCTCGGACTTGATGCCGCCAACCTCGGAGGGGTCTGTGATGGTGAACTCATCTTCTACGGCCAACCAGTATATGACCAGTCGGTTCCGGGCACCGTTGTTGCTGACGGGGACGTCGTAGAGGATATTCTTGCCGGCTGACACCGTCTGAAGAGACGCGCGACGGGGCGCCGCGGCACCGCGAGGTGCGCGGCGAAACGCGGCGGTCGGTCGGGCGAGAGAAATCGATGCGGCGATGCTCATGGCGTACGCTGGTTGAGACTGCGATGAGGAGCACTTTATCACGGAAACTTATCCGAGAAGAGTCAGATTGAAACCCTCGTGCCGACTCACTGTCGACCGCGGCCACGCCGCCGGGCTGGGCATCTTCGCGATCATGAGCACCGCGCCGCGATGTACTGCGGGTGCCCTTCGCGCCCGCGCGTCCTCGCGATACGCAGCTCACGACTCGACCTTAGTCCCAGCGCTCCGATCGATCGCTCCGAGAGGGAAGGGAAATCATCGCAGGCTCGTCGTGTGGCGCGCCGAGTCTTCGCGCCCGCCCGAGCCCGCGCGCGACACCAGCGAGCAGGACAACGTCGACGCACGTATCCGTGCCGAGCGCATGGCGGTCCGGCTCAAGCTGGCGAGCACCGCGGGCGCGAAGAAGACCACCAGGGGACGGCTCAACTCCTCAGCAGCCACATCCTTCGACGCGAAGATCGCCGAGGCCGAAGCCACCGCGTCGTCGAACAAGTCCAAGGTCATCGAAGAGGAGCGCGCGGCGGTCAGGGCGCGCATGGGCAAGTTCCGCATGAACCGCTACGCCTTCGTCAACACGGGCGCCAACGCGGGCGGCGTCTACGACAGGGTCACCGGAGAAGCCGCGCCCGTCAACGACGAAACGTTCGCCATCGAGGACAGGGTGGACCTCGCCAGGGAACGCGTCAAGCAGGCGCAGCAGGAGCTCGTCAACGCCAAAGCCGCCCAAGACGCGAAGGAACGCGACCTCAACGAGCGCGTCGCCAAGCTCGAGAAACTCGCCGAGGAGTTGGCGACGAAGAGGAAGGAAGAGTCGGCGGGCGAAGACGGCGGGCGAGGCGCCGAGAGAAAAGCGATACTCGCGACGATGAAGGAGATGCAAGGAGATTCATCGTCGCCGTCGACGACCGCGGCGGGCGCGGGAGCCGCGAAGATCGCGGTGGCCACCTCCGCGACGTCGCAAACAACCGGCGTGGAGTCGAAGGACCCGAAGGACGCCAAGGCTCGCGCGGCTGATGCCATCCGAGCGCGGGCCAGCTCCAGTTTGAGCCGCCTGCGGAAACACCGCAAGTCGCGGCTCTCGCAGGCGTCCAGCCTGCGGAAGAAGCCGGTGACGTCGACCGCCGCGGTGGAGACTAGCACCGTGGCGGAACATGACCCCTTGCGCGACGCGGCAGCGTCCACGGCGTCCACAGCGTCCGCGGCGAAGGAGGAGGACGAGAGTTCTAGCTCAACTTCATCGCGGGGAGCTCCAACGACTCCAACGGTGCCGGGCTCCAACGACGTGCTCCCGAAGCCGATCTTCGTCCTCTCCGACTCCACGGGCGAATCTGCCGCCAACACGTGCCGCGCGGCGCTCGGGCAGTTCGAGGAACTGCTGAACCTCGCCATGCCCACGAACCTGTACATATTCCGGTTCCTGGACGATCCAAGCGACGCGTACAAGATCGTGCGGCAGGCGGCTGAGGACGACGCGCTGGTGGTGTACACGCTGTCCGCGCCCGAGATGGTCACGTCGGTGATGACCGCGTGTAAGCTGTACAAGGTCCAATCGGTCAACCTATGGGGTCCGCTGCTCGAGTCCATGGAGGCGCATCTCATGATGACCAGGATGGGCGTGCCAATCACGGAACGCGGCGCGTCCACCAACTCGCACTCGTCGTCTGAGGCGCTCAGCACGGATTATTACCGCATGATCGAGGCGGTGGAGTTCACGCGGCAGATGGACGACGGCGCGCGTCCCGACAGGTGGCGAGACGCCGATATCCTGATCCTCGGCGTCTCCCGCACGGGTAAGACGCCGCTGAGCATCTACCTCGGACAGCGCGGGTACAAGGTGGCGAACCTGCCGCTGGTCCCGCGGGACGGTCAGCTCATGGTTCCAAAGTACGTACACGACGTGGACCCGAAGAGGGTGTTCGGGCTGCTGATCAACGGCGAGGTGCTTCACGACATTCGCACCAACAGGCTCTCGTCCATCGGCGTGAAGCGCGAGGACAAGGGCGCGATGGAGTACTCCACGATGCGACAGGTGACGCAGGAGCTCAGTCTGGCAAAGGCGCTTTACGCGAAAAATCCGGATTGGACGGTGCTGGACGTGACGCACAAGGGGGTGGAGGAGACCTCGGCGAGGATAATGAAGATCATGTACCAGTCGGAGAACGCCAGTGCCTACTCGCTCATGAAGGCGACGTAGCTTTAAGTGTTAGAAGGTTTGTGTAAGACTCTTATGATATTTGGCAAAGACTTTGAAAGAATCGAGTATCGGGGCGGTACCTCCCCGTCGCGAGCGTGATATGCGGAGCGATGCTTTTCGCGCGTAGTGCGTCTGCAGTTCCGTGTGCACGTGTTTACTGCTGCGCGCACTGCACCCTCTGGCCACCGTCGCCCTCGTCGTCGGAGTCGTCGGTGGCGTTTCTCTGCTGCTGCTTGTTGCGGCGCATCTCAGACTCCATGTCGACGTCGTGCATGGTGCACTCCTCGTGGTCGTCGGTGACCGCCGGCGGCGTGGGCTTGCCGAGGACGTTGGCGAGGGCGGCGAGTTCTTCGTCGGAGAGGTCGCCCGGGGCGGGGAACTTGACGTTGAAGTGGACGAAGAGCTTGCCCTTCTGGAACGGGGACTGGTAGGTGGGCATACCCTCGTCGTACACCGCCTTGAAGGAGTTGGGCTTGATGATGTCGCCCTCGTTGGTGGAGATGACGAGCGGGCGCTTGTCTAGGTGGGTGACGGTCATCTGGAAGCCGCAGAGCGCCTCGGCGAGGGAGATGCTCTTCTCGAGGAAGAGATCGGGGCCCTTGCGCTTGAACGTGGCGTGCTCCTTCTCCTGCACGACGAAGATGATGTCGCCCGGGACGGTGCCGGGAGCCTCGTCAGCCTCACCCTGGAAGGTGATCTTCTGGTTGCTCACCATGCCCTTCTCGATGTGCACCTCCAACACCTTCTTCTCCTGCACCACCTTCTGGCCGTGGCACTGCCCGCACTTGTCCTTCTCGCTGATGACCTGCCCGGAGCCGCGGCACTCGTTGCACACGGTCTGCATCTGCTGAACCATACCGGGCGCGATCTGCCTGACCACGACGCGCACGCCGCTGCCCTTGCAGGTACCGCAGTGTCCCGAGGCACCGCTCTTGCTACCCTTGCCGTCGCACTTGGGGCACAGAACGTTCTTCGCCAGGCTCAGTTTCTTGGTCACGCCGTTGTACAGATCCTCCAGCGACACCTTGAGGCCGTGCACGACGTCCTCGCCCTTGCGCTGGCGCTGACGACCGCCGCCGCGGCCGCCACCGCCGCCGGGACCGAAGGGGTTACCGCCGAACATGGCCTCGAAGATGTCGAAGGGGCTGCCGCCGCCGCCGCCGCCCATGCCGCCCTCCTTCAGGCCCTCCTCGCCGTACTGATCGTAAATCTGCCTCTTCTCGGGATCGCTGAGCACCTCGTACGCCCCGGTGACCTCCTTGAACTGTCGGATCACGATTGGGAAGGGGGTTTTTGGTTCAGTGGATGCGTGTGGAGTGTGCGTGGGCGGTTGGATCGCGGATGGAATGGCGCGCGTGGTCAGATCGGGCGTCGGCGTCGACGCGATCAAATTGTCGTTTTTCTCACCTTCTCCGGGTCGCCTCCCTTGTCGGGGTGGTTCTTGATGGCCGCCTTGCGGTACGCCTTCTTGATCTCGCTGGCATCCGCGTTCTTGGACACGCCGAGGATGTTGTAAAACTTCTCGGTGTCGCCCTTATGTTCGATGAAAAGGTGTGGCGGGCGATGGTCAGCGGCTGGTGGTCGGTGCAAGGAGGCCGGGGGGCGGCGCGCCAAAAAGAAGATCCAGGAAGAAACGGACGCCGGCGTCGGGTCACTGGCGCACCTTGGGGCGACCGGGCATGCCGCCGAAATGCATCGGGACGACTGTTCTTTTTGGCGGGGTTGAGTTTGACCCTTGAGTCTGGTGAGTTTACGACGAAGCTCGCGTTGAGGCGGCGCCCGACGTGTGGTCTGATCACCTGTCGCCGTCGGCGGATCATCCTGTATGTCCTGCGTCGCCTCGTTTTTGGTTTTTGAGGTCTGAGATTGACCGCGACCAGTACGTATGAAGTCCAGTGATAATAAATTGATTTTGCAATGGACATTTATGAAGACTGTTTACTGTGTACCTACTTATCGAATGAGCAGCCGCAAAAAGCAGCAGTCTCGACAATCGATAAGAATCCCTCCCGTCCGCATTGCCCACGTCATTCCACCTCCGATATGGCAGCCGCAAGGACCATGGCGTGCCTGAGCGTCGCGTCGCTCGCGCGACCGTTCTCCTCCCGCGTCTCGTCGGCGTCGTGCCGCGCGGCGGCCGTCGCCGGCGGGCAGCGCGCCTCCCTCATGGGCGCCTCCCAGCCCAGGTGGTACCTCGCCACCTCATCCAGCACCGCCCTCCAGCGCAGGCGCTCCAACCGCGGGTTCCTGACCGTCGACGCCAAGAAGAAGGGCTTCGCCGAGCTCCTCAGCGACATCGTCCCGAAGGACGAGGACTACAACGGCCGCCCACGGCTGGAGAAGGGCAAGGTGAGCGCCAAGCAGCACGTGCCCAACTCCATCGCCAAACCCCCGTACGCCGACTCCGGCCACCTCCCGCCCATGAACGAGGAACCGCAGATCCACGACGCGGAGGGCGAGGAGAAGATGCGCGCCGCCGGCTTGCTCGCCGCGCAGGTGCTGGACTACGCCGAGCAGATCATCAAACCCGGCATCACCACCGACTTCATCGACCAGAAGGTTCACAAGATGATCGTCGACGCCGGAGCGTACCCGTCGCCCCTGAACTACGGAGGCTTCCCCAAGAGCGTGTGCACTTCACTGAACGAGTGCATCTGCCACGGGATCCCCGACACCACCGAGCTGAGGGAGGGCGACATCATCAACGTGGACGTCACCGTCTTCTTAAACGGGTACCACGGTGATACCTCGAGGACGATCCGCGTGGGTGAGGTGACCGACGAGGTGGCGCGCCTGGTGGACGTGACCGAACGTTCTTTGGCGGAGGCGATCAAGATCTGCAAGCCAGGGACGCCCGTGCGTAAGATCGGCGCCACGATCCACGCCATCGCGGACGAGGCGGGCTTCGGCGTCGTGGAGAAGTTCGTGGGGCACGGCGTGGGCAAAGAGTTCCACTCGGGGCCCACGGTGCGGCACCACAGGAACAACGACCCGGGGGTCCTGGTGAAAGGACAGACGTTCACGATCGAGCCGATGCTCACCATCGGGCGGACGCACGATAAGATGTGGAGGGACGGGTGGACCGCGGTCACCGCGGACGGCAAGTGGACGGCGCAGTGCGAACACACTTTACTCATCACCGACGACGGCGTGGAGATCCTCACGGCGTCGCCCCTGAAGAAAACCGAGCGGTTCCCGGCCAAACAGGCGACCGCCGCGTAAACACCCGGTGATGAAACTCTAGCACTTCGATTCTTGTAACCATCTCGTTCAACACGCGTTGTTACACTCGCCGTCTCGCCCTCTCGAAATAACTGTTTTCCGGTGCAAAAAAAAAGCGCGAGTGTGGGAAAACAATCCCAACCCTTCGGTGGACACATCGGACACGCGCGTGAGGATGTCCGGACGAGGAGGAAGGGGCGGCGGGAGGGGCGGCTTTGGAGGCCGGGGCTCCTCCGGGAACCCCATCACCATCGACGACGACGG
>MDSX01060291.1_pt1 | contig 12602 bp, 4 predicted proteins | sample 811141 | NCBI WGS metagenome assembly MDSX01 (sample SAMN05326642, study PRJNA326480) | marine metagenome | isolation source: seawater | place: Atlantic Ocean: South East | collected 2010
CATTTCTGGAACCTACCCTTACGGATGGTGTAGTTTGGATCCCTCGGGTTCGTACTCTAGTGCAGATGGCTCCAAGTGGGGCCACTGCAAGCCCGAAAAAGACATATGCTACACCTGTACGGTAACAAATGACGGTAACCAACGCCACCACGTGGAGGGATCTCCGTGCAAATTTCCATGGACAATTAACAGCGATGCCAGTTCAAACCCGTACGCATGCCGACAAATTGGATCGGGAACTTACCCTAACGGTTGGTGTACACCTGACGACCTCGGAGTGGGAAGTTCGGACTTTAACTACGCTGGTTCTTCCGTCTCCAGCTGGGGACATTGTGTCACCGGCAAATGCTTGGCGAGAACCACCAACAGCGGCATGGACTGGATCCACATGACCAAGGCCAGCTTCGATGCGAATTTGGCCCATAATTACAGCCCTCAATGGCTGGGGGTACCGGTCTTGGATTGGTCGGGGAGAGGAGCGACGGACATGACAGGTCTATCGAATTACATTGAACATACGGGAATTCACGCCCTGTCCTCACCCTGGATGACCCTCGCCCCATACACCGGAGTAACTATAACCATGGATCACATAATTTATCAAGAAGAGGGAAATTATTACGAAACCGTTGGGCATGACTGGATCTTGGGAGATAAAAAAATGGGAACGCGATTCCGGACCTTTGTCAGGAACTCGAAAACATCCCTTAACCCACCCGTCATCACCCTCAACCCCGTGAATAACTACCGGACCTTTGCCTCGACGTCAGACGTCCTGGACATGGGTTCCGAAAATAGGTTCAACATAAAGACGAACGGGGGATTGACTATCGTGATGAAGTTTCGCATTCACAGCGGAATCGCTACAGGTGGTCAATGGCCATCAATTTTCAGTTTCAAAGAAGGAGCGGGCACTGGAAGACAAAACAATTTTTATTTGAATATTGCAACGACCATATACTTTACCCTTGTGAAGGAAGACATCAATGACGTGTATGGCACAACAGCATGCGGAATGTCATCTCTGACACGCCCTCCCGAGAATGAGTTTGTGGATATGGTTCTAGTTTATGACAAGAATGCCCAATTGTTCTCAATTTCGTTTTCTCATATTAACGGCGGTTCTGCTCAGACTTCAGCATGCCCTGTCGATCTGGGAGACAGGATGGGTCGTTTCCATTTCAATGATAACCTGCTTGGCTCAACAGAAGGAACTGGATTCCTAGGCGACATTGCCGGCTTCTTCGCCTACGATAGAGTCCTCAGTAACGAGGCCATCAACGTCCTGAAAAGCAGTATCCACACTGACAAGCAGAACGACCCTATTCCCCAATCTATTGTGACTGACGACCCTTTCGTCTGTCTCAACACCGGCGTGGTTGTGTCAGAGACTGGAACCGACACCGGAACTGACACCGGAACTGACACCGGAATTGACAACACAATTGATTCCTGCCCCGCAGGCCAGGAACTGATTTCCAATTCATGCTACCAATGTCCGACAGGGAAATACAAAGACAATGTTGGATCATCCGCTTGCTTAAACTGTCCCGCGAATAAAAATACAGCGAGTAGTGGGGCGGGAAATTCCAACCTCTGCCAATGCATCCCCGGTTACTTCAATAGCAACCCCGATGACGCTTGCCTGGCCTGCGACATAGGCAAGTATCGGGCTGGTCTGGGCAGTGAAATTGCATGTGACGATTGCCCCACAGGCAGCACCACTCTCGCGGTCGCGCAAGATGAAGTCATGGATTGCCAATGCAATGTCGGCTTTACTGGACCAGACGGAGAAACTTGTGAACATTGCGCTTATCACAAGTTCAAATCAAGCATTGGATCGGAACCATGCACTGATTGCCCAGAAGGCGGGGAAACCGTCGCTACAGGACAAACTTCGATCAGCGCATGTGCATGTACAAAGCCAAACTACATCGATGGACCCGGAGACACATGCGTCTGCGATGTCGGTTACGGAGGTGTAAACGAATGCTCCCTGTGCTCAGCAGGCAAAACGAAAGCAACGGCCGACCTGGAAGAATGCACTGACTGTGGTGCATCCGAAACCTCAACGGGGGGTTCTTCGCCGTGTGTGTGTGTCGCAGGATACTTTAGATCATCTGGGTTCTGCGAACCCTGTGCCGCAAACACCTTCAAAGCGAATCCGGGAGATGAGGCGTGTTCTATTTGCGGTGACGGAACGAATGCGCACACGACGTCAACGGCCAGTACGTCAATCACTGACTGCGAGGCAAATTCTGGATATTATTCCACAGGAGATGGGAGCTTCTTTCCTTGTCCCGCGCACTCAACTGCTCCTGCAGGATCCACGTCTGACATGGCATGTTTATGCAATGCAGGATATGAGTACGATGCTCAAAGCTGTCAGATATGTGGAGCTGGCAAGTACAAAACGTCAGTAGAAAATTCTGCATGCTCAGAGTGTGACAGTGCTGGGAACGGGTGGGGGCCGGCTGGCCTGACCGACCCTTCGCAGTGTGTGTGTCTGGCAGGCTATACAGATTCGGGGGTGACTGCTAACAGTGCACCACAGTGTCTAGCCTGCGCTGCTGGAAAGTACAAAGAATCGACGGGTCTGCAAGCTTGCACCGACTGCCCAGAATTCTCATCTTCAACAACAACAGGCAATGACGAAGTGGGAGACTGCAAATGCAATGCGGGAAGTGCGGGAATTGGAGGAACCTGTAGCCTCTGTGAGGCTGGGACGTATAGCACCGGTATTGACAACCCGACATGCACTACCTGTCCAGATCACTCGAGTACGCCATCAACTGGAAGCGTCGCCGTGGAGGACTGTGTCTGCAACGCGGGAAGTGCGGGGAGTGGAGGGACCTGTATGGTCTGCCAGGCCGGGACGTACAGCGTTGGAAGTGACAATCCGACCTGCACAGACTGTCCAAGTCTCAGTACATCGCCCGAGGAATCGACAGATTCCTCTGCTTGTCAATGTAATGCCGGTTACACATCTTCGAGTGGATCGTGTGTTGCTTGCTTGGCAAATGAGTACAAAGCGATTGTTAGCGATAATGGTTGTACGAGCTGCCCTGAAAACTCGCAATCAGTTGAGGCCTCGGACGATATTACCGATTGTCAGTGTAACATGGGCTTTGCGGGTCCAAATGGCGGACCTTGCGTAGCTTGTCATTATGGCAAATTCAAAGACTTCGTGGGACCCGATACCAGGCCGGGATATTCGGCTTGCGAACCCTGTGCAAGCGACAGGACGATCAATTTTGTCACTGCAGCTACCTCCTATCGACAATGTTCCTGTAATCCCGGCACCTTTATGTTGACACCAGAAAACGCGCACCAGGCGTATTACTATGACGCCAGCGACGCAGGGACGGGACAATGCGAGCCATGCCCTTCAGGTTCCAGCGTTCCTGAGCAATGGCAATACACTGGCATATTTGGAGATGGGGGCTACGTCACAACATACTCGCCATCAGGTACCTGGCCGACTTCCTGTACTAATTGCGGACCCAACTCTCAGACAACGGGAATAGCCTCCCAGTGCGAGTGCGATGCAGGCTTTGTGAAAAATTCAGCATCGGAGTGTGATTCCCTGCCAGGAGGATACTTTACCCAGTCCGTGGGCGAAACAGTCAAAGTCGAATTGACCGTCCAGGTATCCATGACTCTATCTCAATTCGACAGTAATGCCAGATACCAGTACAGAGAGGGCGTTGCTGAAGCTGCTGAAGTCCAAATTGAGGCTGTCACCATTGTTGAAGTCACGGAAATGGCTGCCATGAGACGTCGACTTTTGTCTTCGCAGCTGAACATCAAGACAGCTATCGAAGTTCCGGCTCAAATCACGACAGACACAGTGACCACGAACAACGTCATTGAATCGGCCGAATTCATCGAAAGTCAACTGAGTGTCTCCAATGTCGTGCAATCATTAGAAAGTAAACCGGCCTTCCAAAGCGCATCTGTTCAGGTGACATCGTCAGCAAGCATTTCCGGTTCATGCCCGGAAAATTCTGTCGCACCGAGCGGGGCAACATCGAGATCTCAGTGCGTATGCAACGCCGGATACACAGGCGTGATTTCACAAGACTACGGGTCCTGCATCGCATGTGAATCTGGCAAATATAAAGAAACAACCATTTCGTGTGGGGATTGCCCTGGTAATTCCGACTCGCCCGCTGCATCTGACGCGATTACACAATGCTCATGCAACGCGGGATATCATGGAAGCAATGGAGGGTCGTGCACTGCTTGTCCCAAGGATACATTCAAACCGGCTACTGGTGACCAATCTTGCACTGATTGCACGTCGTTTTCCTCCACAAACGACCTGGATGCTCAAATAAGCTCAAGTGCATGCATCTGTGATACGGGATATTTGAAACAGGCAGATGAAACCTGCGATCGAATTTGCGCAGCGGGCTTTGAAGCGTCCAGCAATGAACAGACATGCGTTCAATGCCCAGCAGGAAAATTCAAGGATTCAATTGGAGACGGCTCGTGTCAGTTATGCCCGGACTTTTCAGTCATGACCATCGATGGGGCGACGTCTGTGGACGATTGTTTATGTCAACAAGGATATGTAAAGACTGATGGAGGGTCATGTACTGCCTGCACGCCGGGCAAGTTCACATCACAGGCAGGGGAGCCGGAATGTCATACGTGTTATACTTTATTGACCGGCCGATAGTTTTAGTCTAGGTAAACATCGCACCCCTGAGGGTTGAGGAAGAAGAGGAGATTGATAAGAATAATTACAGTACATGAAATGAAATGATAAATCAGCACAAACTGTGTCCATTTTCGAGAGTACTGAATTTCAACCATGAGTTGCTTCATTGAAACGTCAACGTCAGACACCTCCTTTGATACTGTCATCATGCTGACAGCAAGTTACATTGTTTGTGTACAGAGTAAAATATATTTTTTTGAAGAAAGATTTGCTAATGGTATATCACATATATTAGAACTGCACAAATAAATGAAAATGAAGCTGACATTGTTGGTACTGTTACTCCTATTGATTCCACGTGACACACACCAAGGTTGTAGCACCGTTGGTTGTCTTGACGTGGCAATGGAAACTTACAGAAATGCAAGAATTCCTTCGGCATATGCAGTTGCCTATCAATTTCCACAGGCCAGCCATTGTCAACCCACGATAAAAGACCAATATCACTACATGAATAAGTGTCTTGACGGATGCAATGTACAAGTGGGTCTCTCTTCCAACCCACAATATAATATCAATCCCACTTATTCGTGGCATTACAACGATAATTTTTGGAATGTAGATTGGTATGATCAATCAACAACTACACAATACCCACAGCCAGGGTATTACCCTAACGAACAATGCACTACTGAAAATTGGCTTGTGTGGGATGGCAGCGTAAGACATATTCCTGAAGGTAGTGCAAGAGATTACCCCGCTGGGTTTTGTAATAGAAGGCTTACGAGTCGCGATAACTCAGACGTTCATGGCTTCTGGGATTATGGCTATAGAAATGCTGCTTTTCAATGGACTGGACAATATAATTATGACGATGATGTGAGGTCCGAAAACGAGTGTAATCGCTGCGCTGTTGGTTATGTGGCCCCATTGGGGTCGTGGAGTGGTAAAGTAGGCGGATATGGAACGTACCTTGTTACTTATAGCGATTGGCCAGATGATCTCAATTGTCTGCCGGCGCCAGCTGGATACTGCGCGCCGTATAAAAACAATATTCATAGTTACAGATACTCATGCGCCACCGTGGCCGTGAATCACATTTCAGATCTTTACAAGAATAATGGCGATGAAGCATATGGGTTGTTCGACACAACCGTAAGTAATGGCGCTAGAGGCTGGCAATATAATTTTTATTTGGATGGATGTGAATCGGGATTTTGTGGCTCAATTACACAGTGTAGTGCATATATGTACGAATCATGTCCATCTGGGTCGACTTTACACAACTCATACGATTCACTTTGGTCAAGCCATAGCACATACACTTCTCTTGGACGATCACATTCACCTCATCATGACGGGCCTTATGGAGGTCGGTGCAAATGCCCAGCTGGTGAATACCTTGCAAACTGTGCTGGATGGAACAGGGGACACTGCAAAATGTGCGGTTCTTGCCCCTTAGGCACTTTTGAAGTCATGCCCTGTAACGACTGGTCTGAGGAACTGTCTGTTGACCAAATATGGACTGCAAGAAATCCAAACGGTCCACCGATATGCAAGGACTGCTGGGCGTTTTCAAACAGATGTGAAATAGGCCAGTTCTTGCAAGGTTGTAGTGGCACCAGTTCTGGAACTTGTGTATGGTGCAGCCAACATGCATGCCAGGCAAATCATTACAGAGTCGGTTGTGGAAGTACCTGTGGACACACACCTAAAACCACTCCATGGCGTACATGGGACACAACAAGCAATGATTTTTTCTACGCTTGGGGTCCTGCGGATAATACAATCCCAACATACTCTGACATCACGCCGCAATATCTTATCAAAGGTGAGTCGTCTGGATGTACCTCAAGTGAAGGCGAGTGCGTCGCTTGCATGGGTTGTCCCACAAACCAGGAAAGAGTGGGCTGCTCTGGAACGAGCGCAGGAAGTTGCTCTGCGTGTGCAGCAGGTAAGTATAAACCAGATGCAGGAAACGGGCCGTGTATTCCTTGTGTCACATGCTATGCCAACACATATAATTCCGCTTGTGGTTCGTGTACATCTTGTGGGTCAAATACGCATAAAATTGGCACCACGTATGCTACATCTTGCACTGCATGCGAGGAATGTCCACACGGGCAGTATATTGATGGTTGTGGGTCTTTGGATTCTAGTGGAAACTCTTTGGCTGGCGGTCCTGGTCGTTGTCTGACATGTCCGAGTAATCATTATAAAAACTGGCATGGCTACGGCAGTTGTAATCAGTGTATGCCCTGCACCGCACCACAATATGAAACTCAGGCCTGTAATACAAATGGAAACAATCGAATGTGTGGATTCTGCAATACTGTAAACTGTGGAACGGGTAGACAACTTGTCGGCTGTGGTTATGGAAATGCTGGATCATGTCAGGATTGTCCTTTTGATCATTTTAATAACGGAAATTCACACTCGGGATGCTCACCATGCAGTACTTGTGATGATGGAAAATATCAAACCGGATTTTGCAATGCAGGTGGCCAAGACCGCCAATGTTCAACATGTTCGCCCGAATGCGGAGCGGGCTTCTGGGAAAGCACTCCTTGTACCACTTCGACCAACCGTGTTTGCACGGATTGCACTCTGCAATATTGTCCTGCCGGATCAAGCTTGGTTGGATGCGAGGGGCTCAGTAAGGGCTGGTGTGTGGCGGACGCTGGCTTTACAGGTAATCCTGTGGAAGGATTTTCTCTTGCAGCTTACAACCTTAATAGTTGTCATATACCAGGAAATTGCGGTGGAATTACGCAATGCCCTCCGTCTTTTTTCAAAAGTTCACCAGGAAGTGATCCCTGTGTTCCGTGTCTGGGATGTGGCGAGAATCAATACAAAGATGGATGCGATCCCGTGACAGGAAGCATCTGTCTTAGTTGTCCGACGGGATACACGTCCCCTCCAAACAGCGTAGGAAGCAGCTCCTGCCAGACATGTGCTGTATCCACTGCTAACAGCCCGACGTCATGTGCAAACATATGCCAGGCGCCCCCTGGGTACGTGATTGCATCTGATGGCAATTCTTTGACCAGATGTGAAGAAGGTACGTATAATTCAGGAACCACTGGGGTCAGTTGCACAAGCTGTCCAGCAGGCAAAAACTCACCTGAAGGTTCTGACTCTATTGATGACTGTGTCTGTGACAAAGGGCGATATCTTTTGTCCGGTTCATGCGAGGAATGCAGCGAGGGAACGTATAAAGAGGAAATGGGAAATAATTTTTGTGTAGATTGCCCCGAATCATCCACGACAGACATAACTGGCGCTGACAGTATTACTGACTGCCTTTGCTTGGCCGGCTTTGAGGCCAATCACCTCGGAGACTGTGTGGCTTGCCCTGGAACTTCTGAAAAATTTACCGTCTCTGATGACGCTTGTATTCAATGCGGCGATCATCAAAGCCTGAATTCCAATCTTCCTCATCAACAGAGCTCATGTGAATGCAATGCGGGCTATACTGGGACTTACTTGAGCTGTGAAGCCTGTCCAATCGCATCGTTCAAATCCACAAAAGGATCCGCCAGTTGCGTGTCTTGCACCGACCACGCCACGACGCCAACAGATGCCAGTACCAGCATCACAGCATGCGCATGTGAGGGTCCCATGTGGGTGCCCTCAAGTACCGGACCGGATGAGGTGGGTGGTACATGCCAGGCAGCCTGTGGACCTGGAGAAACAGCTCACAACAATGTTTGTATTCCATGCAGTGAGGGTACGTACAAAAGTGTTCAGGGTCTGGAAGCCTGCACTGAGTGCACCGATCCACGCAACAGCAGCGCAACGGGAGCTACCAGCGCGGATGATTGTAGTTGTCGAGCAGGAGAGATCGCTTTGGGGGGAAATTATGTCGAGCTTGTCAGTCTCGGAGACCTTGCTGACACGTCAACAGTTGACTGTGATTCAACCTGTACCATTCTGATGCAACCAAATCAACGCCTACAGAGCGTAGAATTGAAGGGAAGTGGTCATCAACATATTACGATTGAGACGGATAATCTAAAAGTATTTGTTTGCACCAATGACTGTGAAAAATTTACCGGTACTCCTACACCGCTTCCACCCGTAAGAGGAAACACACAGATCACAGTAACATCAGGTCTCATTACGGTCTCCATGTACAATGGACAAAACGCTGTGTTTTCAGCATCTGCCCCGTGGATGGACACCGGCGTCGCAAGGTCGCTCATCACCGAGCTGAATCTGCAGCCCGGTGATTGGTTACTGGATTCCAGTTCAGTCCATTTTACTTCCGATCAGTGCGTTGAATGCCCTCCAGGCCTCATATGCAGGCCATTCATTACACTGCAGTAGAAGGTGTACCATGAACTGTCACGTCCTCTTCGTGCATGGACGCTTCTACTTCTCGCATGCGAACTCTCGGTATAATGTACTTGATCGCACATGAGATGATAAAGACAGCAATGCTAAAAGATGCAATAACAATAATAGTGACCTGATACGAGATCATTTAGTTTAATTTTCTGAGCATATTTATATGATTTCTGCACCCGCATTCATAGTTCGCGTAGATGTCTCCACCCGCAACAGCCGAACGCTCACGCAAGAGCGCTGATCGAAGCTTGCTGGACACGCGCTTGTTCCAACAACGCTGCAATCTCCAAGTGTCCATTGTCTATGGCAACGTTCAGGGCGGTCCTGCCGTTGACGTCACACGCTTGAACGTCAGCGCCGTTCACGAGCAGGAGATCCACGAGCTTGCGGTTTCCAAAGATACACGCCTCGTGAAGACAAGTCCATCCCGAGGAATCCGTGTCGTTCACGGAAACGCCGCTTGCAATCATTTTCTGAGCGTTGTCTACCTGCTCCTGGAAGATGACCTGCATGCGTTCCTGAACCACTGGCAGTTTCAACAGGTCTTGATTGGACTGGACCATCTGCTCCATCGCCGCCGGCTCCATATTGCCCTTCGTGTCTTGAACACGGTCTAAAAAAACAGTCTTTTTAACTTTTTTTAAGCGATTTTTTTACCCAAGGACAGCTTCCGTCCCAAACATGGCGCTTCGGCCGGGCATGATGCATTTCAGACGTACTCTTCCCACGACACCTTCCACAGAGGAGAATGCGACCCTGCCAGAAAATCAGACGTTTTCAGGAAATCAATCGGAAGTTAACCCAGAGCAGAGCGTGGATGCCATGCATTGATGCGTTCATGTACGGCATCCACTTTTTTCGATCCAGAAAGTGCTGTGTTTGAACCAGCAGACCCAACGAACTCCGCGTCGGGTGTAAGAGCATTCTGCCACACATTGCGTCGACGTGGCCGCCATCATGCATCACTCCATACGCCTGTGAGATCCATTCGCGCGCCAAAGTTTTCTGGCCCTCAGAGCAGTTGTGGAGCACGTGTACGTCATTGTGAATCGTGCGATGCAATAAATACTCATAAGCGCAATAATTTTCTGGTAGCCTGCACCTCTGTCTGAACTCGTAGGTGAAATCCAGGTTTCCCTGATGCAGCATGGTCGCGTTTCGGATGGTGTATTCTTGTATAGTTGTATATGCTCCCAGAAGATTTTGCAAGGCAATAGTCACCGGAATGTCGTTGTAAGCCTGCACGACAAACGATGTGAGCGTCCCAAGCTCACCTTGCGTGAACTGTGTCGGGTGCGAAACGGAATGCAGCTGGTATACAGCGTCTGCACCCAATCCCGACGTACCCCAAATTTGGGCTAGATCAAACCGGGCGATGTGTGTCTCATTGGAGCAGTAAGGCGCAATTTCGGTCATGTTTCTCACTGCTACGATGTCTTGATCAGAACCGTCGTCCATATTCAGCGTGTAGTACGCAGAGACTACGTCTGTACTTCCCTGCCAGTACGTAACGTACTCAGTTTTGGTCTCCGAGATACTCAGAGAGTTTGATTCCAGAACAACAGACGACTCCGACAAACTGAGTCGAGCACACTCTCGCACTTCAGAACTCAGCATCTGAGTCATACCAGACACACGAATATTCGCACTGAGGGAGTATCCGCGAATTTGTGTTTTCACGAGATAAACGATGCCACCACCGTCCGTGTAATACGCCTTCAAGACTTCCACCTCAAATTCTTTGAGCGGCACGTATTGGTTCAGTCCAACAAAGGCTACATGCTGCGACGCCCGTCGAGTCTGCACAAGCACTTCCTGCTGTGTTAAAGTCCACATAATCGTGTCCACCATAGACACAACGAGGCGACAGTCTGCGACGCCATTTTGAGGCGGTGTGCAAACTGCCACCGAAGAAAGCATATCATCACTGATCTCAAACCTCAGCGTTGACTCGTCAATTTTTTCCGACACCAATGAATGAAGGCTGTTCTGAGAGCATCCGTCCTCCGTTGCTGCGTTTGGAAATCCTGCCTGTTGCAGTGTTGACACGCGCCACGTCTGTGCATAACAACAACCCCTGACGGTGTCGCAATTCTGCGGCGCTGACTTACCCACCACAATAGCGTATCTGCTGTGGTTTGAATGAGCGACTGTAAACCGAAACGATGATGACAGGCGCTCAAAATTGGAGACCACGAGAACATGGGCCCCATTATTGAAATCGGAAGATGTCAACTCCGAAGTCGCGCAGTCCTCAGTACCGTCTGTCCGGGTGATTCGGGTGTATCCAGACTTGCACGTGAATGAGCACGTCGCTTCATCACCCTCAGCGTTGGTTTCAACTGTGAATGATTTCAACAAAACGTTGCCGGTCTCGCAACTGATGCATCCCAGTGAATGATTTAGAGGGTCCCTGAGCTTTGAAATGCCAAGGCATCGAATCCGACATGAGTACTCGTCGTCATAGATCAACCCAAACGACTTCGGTTCGTGGAGTGTCAGCGACAAGAATTTCGTGTCCCGGTAGTTGCAAGCCGAGCAGAAGCTGTCACTCGTCCTCGTATGTCTGCCTCGGTACTCTCCGATTGCGCAAGTCAAATCAAAGGTTATGTCGTCACACACCCGATTGCTGTCAATCAGACAATCATATCTCTGCCACTCCGTATCGTATGAGCAATTAGAACATGGATTACACACAGTGTTCTGTGTATCCTGACACGCTGAATGAATATAACTGACACCCAACTGACACGGGTCACAAGCGTCGCAGACGGCATTATGGGTCAGTGTACATGCCACCTTTTCATACTCCTGATCCAAGGCTGCAGAACAGACGCGACACTCCTCACAGGGTAGATTTCCAACGAAATTCTTGTAGTAGCCGGCTTCACATGACTGACATGTCAACGAGGGGAATCCAACTGACTGGAAACCCATCTGACACTCACAGTCATAGAGTTTCTCAGAGCCAGCGGGCGAAATAGAATCCTGTGGACATGAATGGGCGATGTTGTCTCCGGGGCAAAAACTGTTTGGAGGACAAGTCTCGCAAACACCATTGTTATCAAAAGTTTTTGGTAAACAGACACAATCCGATGGCTCATCTTGCAGCTGGAGATACTGCGTCCATCGATCGCTCGAGCAATTAAACAGGTTACCATCAAAGCAGTAAGTATCGACGTCACAGGGGATACAAGTCAAGTTCGAATCACTGTTCGCATATCCATCAATACAGATACAATCTGCCAATTCAGACGACCCGGCCACCGATTTTTGGAGGCTATCAGGACAATCCCGGCGAATGTTGTCACCTTCGCAGTAATCATCTGGTAAACATACTTTACAAGTAAAATTCGTGACCGTCAAATTAGTTCTGAAAAACCCGTGAAGGCAATTGCAATCCGTAATATGAGAGCCTCCCACAAACAAATTGAGCGAATTCTCAGGACAGGGTCGCAGGAGTCCATCAGTGCAGAAATGATTCTGCTGGCATTGCTTGCAGAGTGAATCCTCCCGGTAGAAACCAGCTTCACAGCTGCAGTCCTCTTCAGCATCACTGCCGGCCGCGCTGGTGCCGTTGGTGCCA
>MDSX01071071.1_pt1 | contig 12601 bp, 12 predicted proteins | sample 811141 | NCBI WGS metagenome assembly MDSX01 (sample SAMN05326642, study PRJNA326480) | marine metagenome | isolation source: seawater | place: Atlantic Ocean: South East | collected 2010
CCGTCCCGACGCTTTCACGATGCGCCGAATTCAATGCGATGCATGTGCATCACGGCGAGCTGCCGCATCCGGAGTTACCGAGGTTCTGAAATGTCTGAAGACGCCGACAGCGCGGTCGCAGCACTTCAGGAGCGCGTCAACAAGGCGGCTCAGGATGGCGAAGCTCTGGCCATCACGGGAGGCGGCACCAAAAGTTTTCTCGGCCGAGTATCGCACGGCGCCCCATGTTCTGTTCGCGCTGTCCAAGGGATCGTCCACTATGAGCCCACAGAACTGGTGGTTACTGCACGTGCGGGAACGAGCCTCACTGAGCTTGAGAACACACTTTCCCAATCAGGACAGATACTTCCTTTTGAGCCGCCAGGGTTTGGAGAGGGCGCCACGATAGGCGGTACCATCGCATGCGGACTATCTGGACCTTGCCGCCCTTACCGCGGAGCCGCCCGCGACTTTGTATTAGGGGTTCGCTGCATCAACGGCAGGGGGGAAACCCTTCGCTTCGGTGGCGAAGTGATTAAGAATGTCGCGGGCTATGATGTCTCGCGCCTGATGGCGGGAGCAATGGGGACTCTTGGCATTCTCACCGAGATTTCGCTGAAAGTGCTGCCGCGGCCAGCATGCTCTCAAACGCGGACCTTCGAGATGCCGGAAGAGCCGGCATCTGAATTAATGACGAGTTTTCTGGGTCGTTCCCTTCCGGTTTCTGCGGCGGCCTACCTAGATGGAGTCTTGCGGGTACGCCTGTCGGGAAGCGAGGCGGCAGTGAGCACTGCAGCAGGGGCTCTGGGTGGCGACCTGGAAGCAGAAGGAGATGCTTTTTGGTCACAGCTAAAAGAACATTGTCTTGATTTTTTCGCTCACGATTTACCTCTTTGGAGAATTAGTCTAAAGCCCCAGAATGGAATGATGCGCCTTCCCGGCAAGACGTTGATTGATTGGGGAGGCGCGCAGTACTGGGTCAAGTCCGATGCCGAATTCGAGGCGCTCGTTAAAATGGTCAGGCCGTATGGAGGTTACGTGACGGGTTTCGGCGGCCATGATCAAGACGCGCGCTATGATGTTCCGCAAGACGCCGTTTTGAAACTCAATCGACGACTGAAACTGGCATTCGATCCTGCCGGAATTCTGAATCCTGGCCGGCTTTTTCCGCAAGACTAACGATGTACGTCGAGCTGGCTGAAGACTTCAAGGGTACTGCGTTTGGCGAGGAGGCAAGCGAAATTCTCGGCAAATGCGTTCATTGCGGTTTTTGCACTGCGACCTGCCCAACCTATCAGTTGCTCGGAGACGAGTTGGACGGGCCGCGTGGACGTATCTATCTCGTCAAGCAATTGCTTGAAACTGCTGAGGCTTCCGAGACCACGAGAGTCCACCTGGATCGGTGCCTTACCTGCCGATCCTGTGAGACGACTTGTCCTTCTGGGGTTCACTATGGGCGCTTGGTTGAGTTGGCGAGACCCAAAGTCGAGGCATTGTCTCAACGCCCCCGTGTTGAACGGTTGCAGCGATGGTTGCTGGTGAGATTTTTGTTGAGCGCTTGGTTTGGTCAGCTGTTTCGTGTCGGTCAGATTATCCGCCCGGCTTTGCCACAAAGCCTGGCGCGCCATGTTCTTGAAAAAAGACCGGTGGGCCTGCGTCCCGAAAGTCAGGGTGATCGTTCTGTGTTGATGCTGGAGGGCTGTGTCCAGCCATCGATAGCGCCCCAAATAAATGCGGCGGCGCGACGGGTTCTTGCAAAACTTGATGTCAACGTTATCACTGCCAGCGAAGCCGGGTGTTGCGGCGCATTGGCGTTACATCTCGCCGATAGTGATCGGGCGATGAATTCAATGCGGCGAAACATTGATGCTTGGTGGCCCCAGATTCAGGAGGGCGTTGATGCGATCGTGATGACTTCAAGCGGCTGCGGGGTAACTGTGCGTGAATATGGGCAATTGCTTAAGGATGATTCTGCCTATGCGGAGAAGGCGGCGCGGGTGAGCAGCATGACTGTGGATTTATGCGAGTACGTCAGCCCTGAGGAGGCGAGAGCACTGGAATCCTGCTCCGGCAAGAGGGTCGCATTTCATTCTCCCTGCACCCTGCAGCATGGCCAGGGCATCCGAGGAAGAATCGAGAGCATTCTGGAAAGTGCCGGCGCAATCCTTACCCCTGTCCAGAACACTCATTTATGCTGCGGTGCTGCGGGAACCTACTCGATCCTTCAACCCAAGTTATCGAGCCGGTTGCTCGACAACAAGCTGTCAGATCTGGGTCAGGATGATCCCGAAGTTATTGCGACGGCCAATATAGGCTGCCTTGCCCACCTGGCATCCAGAAGCGACCCTCCGGTCCGGCATTGGATTGAATTGATCGATCCTGCTCCACCAGATTAAGTCGGGGGATTGGCGACAGTGAGGTCGACAAGCATCTAATTCATTTTCGGCCTTGGGGTTTTCCAGAAAATCAGCGATTTATCCTTGTTTTTCCATCACAACTTGCCTTGAGCGCCCTGATTTAGTAGTATCCGCGCCTCATTTTTGCGAAAAAATTCAGTCTCTCAATGAAAACTTTCAGTGCCAAGTCCGAAACCGTCCAAAGAGATTGGTTCGTTGTTGATGCTACCGACAAGGTGTTGGGGCGGCTAGCCAGCGAAGTTGCGTCAAGGCTTCGTGGGAAGCACAAAGCCGAGTACACCCCCCACGTCGACACGGGCGATCATATTGTGATCGTGAATGCGGAAAAGATTCGGGTCACTGGCAACAAGGCAGAAGCCAAGCGCTACTACCGCCACTCTGGTTATCCTGGTGGCATCAAGGAGATCACGTTGGGCGAGCAGCTTCAAAAGCACCCGACCAGAGTGATCGAAAGCGCAGTGAAGGGTATGTTGCCCAAGAACCCTCTCGGCAGGGCGATGTTTGCAAAACTCAGAGTGTATGCCGGGCCTGATCACTGCCATCAGGCACAACAGCCCAAGGCCCTTGAAATCTAGCGTTGCCCGGGATTGGCAAGATCTTAGAGTAAAACTTAAAGCGAAATAGGACAACACATTGGCACAATCAGGCGAAATTCATTACGGAACAGGTCGACGCAAGTCGTCCGTCGCGCGCGTATACCTCACTCGTGGATCGGGCAACATCACAGTAAATCGGCGTTCGCTGGATGAATACTTTGGTCGCGAAACTGCAAGAATGGTGGTGCGTCAGCCGCTTGATACTGCAGAACTGAATGACAAGCTGGATATCACGATCCGTGTCACCGGAGGCGGTGGAACCGGTCAAGCGGGTGCAATTCGTCATGGCATCACCCGTGCGCTCATGAGTTACGATGAAACGCTGCGGGGACCCCTGAGAAAAGCCGGCTTTGTGACTCGTGATTCCCGTAAAGTCGAGCGCAAGAAAGTGGGTCTGCACAAAGCCCGTAAAGCCCCGCAGTACTCCAAGCGCTAGTTTCTATAGCCAGACTCGCGCTGGCATACCCTCCGATCCCTCTCGCATCCCAATATTTTGGGATATCGGTGGATTGCGCCGGTAACAAACGTTTTTTGATCGAGAATGCGATACGGTACTATGACTCTTTAGTGATCCAGGACTCTGGTGAACGTTAAAGGTTGGGGTTAAAAATGACAGATCAAAGGATAAAAGCGTTTTACCAGCGCCAGGATATCCTCGGGGAGACCTATGAGCCGATGCAGCAGCTTCGGTTTACTGAGCTGGCAACGTTTATGAGGGTACCGTTAGTCAGTGATCTAACGGATGTAGATATTGGCATCGTGGGTATTCCTTATGACGGAGGGTTAACCGCTCGTACTGGCGCCCGATACGGACCCCGGGAGGTTCGTAATCAGTCGTCGCTGATGCGCGCGATCAACGTCGCAACCGGAGCCCGTCCTTTTGAGCGTGCGCGAGTAGCGGACCTTGGAGATGTTCGCTTTAAGGATCTGTTCAATCTTGAGAACGCCATTAAGGATATCGAGCGAACTTTCTCAAGAATTGCCGAGAGTGAGGTGTTGCCGTTGGCAGTAGGCGGAGATCACTCGGTGACCTATCCGATCCTCAAGGGGCTCTGCTGTCGTTTTGACGAGCCACTTGGGCTTTTGCATATCGACGCCCACACCGATACCTGGCCTGAGTTTGCCGGTTCAAAATTCCATCACGGGGCGCCATTCAGGCTTGCAACAGATGAAGGGCTGATCGACCCGCATCGAACTGTACAGATCGGGATTCGAGGAGGTCAGAACTTTGCAGATGGCCTGGATTATTCACGAGACAAGGGGATGCGCGTCATCACCATCGAGGAGTTCGATGACCTCGGCTGGGAGGTCGTGGCGCAAGAAGCCAAACGTATTGTGGGGGAGGGGCCGGTTTACCTCACCTTTGATGTTGACGGTCTGGATCCGGCCTATACGCCGGGCACCGGCACTCCAGAAGCTGGAGGGATCACCATGCGGGAAGCGCAGCGGTTGATTCGCGCCTTCAGCGGGGTTGACTTGATCGGTGGCGACGTCGTCGAAGTGTCTCCGCCGCTAGACCCATCAGGAATGACCAGCCTTAACGGCGCGACGATCCTATTTGAGATCCTATGCCTGCTCTCTGAGCAAATTACTTTACCGGGAGTTGATTGAGGAATTGGCGTTGTACTGCGAATAAACTAAAATCTCTGTATTACTGGGGGATCGTCTAGCGGTAGGACTGCGGACTCTGACTCCGCCAACCCAGGTTCGAATCCTGGTCCCCCAGCCAATTTCCTTTATTCACTTCAGGGAATATGTGCTCGAGAGGGCAACATCCTCAAACTTGCCCCCTGTCAACTGAGTTAACTGATCCGGGGTTAGGCAAAAAACAGAAGTCGATGTGCCGCCCGCCGCCCAGATTTCCTTGAAATCCTGGGGTGTTCGATCCAGAACGACAGTCAGTTGAGTCGGATGGCCGACTGGAGGCGCGCCGCCTATAGAAAACCCCGTCGCGCGTTTTACGAAGTCGGCTTCAGCGCGATGTATCGTGGTTCCAAGAGTCTGGCCCACCTTAGCCTCATCAACGCGGTTTGCTCCCGATGCGATGACCAGAACCGGGTCACCTTGAGCCTCGGCGAAGACCAATGATTTGGCTATTTGTGCAACTGTACAACCAATCGCGAAAGCCACCTGCGCGGCAATCGCTGTAGGCTGGTCAAATTCGAGCACAGTGAAATCAGGCCCAAGTACCTCCTGCACTTTTTTCGCTTTGTGATGTTTGGCGATCTGCATGGTTTATCAGTTCTACGGATCGGGGACGGCTGCATTTGTCAAAAACCGCTATCATTGCCCCTTGTATCTCTCCATCTTTCTGGATCAAAACCCATGACTGAAGCCGCCGCGAAGATTGAAAAGCCGGACGTCTATCGGCTGATGCCGACCCGGCTGCAGGAACAGGCAGAGTCAGGTAAGACCCGTTGTAATCTCTGTCTCTGGCGATGTGGTTTGCATCACGGGCAAAGAGGGTTTTGCCAGGCGCACGTGAATCGCAATGGCACGTTGTACAACTTGTCGTATGGAATTATTTCGGCGATGGATGTCGGCGCGATTGAAGAGAAACCAGTGCGTCATTACCGGCCGGGAACAAAAGTGTTGTCTGTTGGCAGTTATGGCTGCAGTTTCCGCTGCGGTGGCTGCCATAACCTAGAGATTTCCTGGGGAACCGAAGCGCTGGATTCCCTTGCCCGGGGTGAGTCGCGCGCAGCCTTTGTGACGCCGGAACAATTGGTGCGCGCGGCACTCGAAAGCGGCGCAGAGGGAATCGCCTTTACCTATTCGGAACCGGCAGTGTGGCTCGAGTATGTCTTGGACGTTGCCGAAGAGGCGCACGATCATGGTTTGTATACGGTCTACGTCAGCAACAGTTTTGTAACTGAGGAAGCGCTTGCGTTGCTCAGAGGTAGAATCGATGTGCTCTGCTCGGATATTAAGAGTATGGAAGAGCAGTTCTACCGGAACATCTGTGCCATGGCCTCCATCGATCAGGTGCTGCACTCAATCAAGAAAGCGCAGGAGTTCGGGATTCATGTGGAGACGCGGACGAATATCATCCCCGGCTATAACGACCGGGATGAAAATATCAGCGCAGTGGCCGCGTGGATCCATCAGAATCTGGGCAGCGATAGCCCATGGCATGTAACCCGGTTTCATCCGGCCTACCGCATGGCACATGTGCCGTCGACTCCTGTTGAGAGTCTTGAGCGGGCGGCAGACCTAGGCCGTGAGCAAGGACTGCAGCATGTCTATGTGTACGCCGATAAAGGCTGTGACTGCGCAACTGAGAATGCTCCGGTTCAACACTATTTGCCTGACTGGGCCTCATTGCATGAAGTGAAGAAGTGTGCCGATACCTGCTGCGGCGATGAAGGAATCCTGCTGAATCGGTACGAACGTGAGGCAGGAATCACTCACGGGCAAAGGTAAAATACGGCCGGTTTAAATCTGACGGATCCACTCATGATCAAGGCAGGCATCATTGGAGGTACCGGTTACACCGGCGTGGAGTTGCTGCGCTTACTTAATCAGCACCCCGGCGCACAGGTCATCACCATCAGTTCCCGTTCCGAAAAAAATAAGAGCGTAGCGGATGTGTTCCCAAGTCTGCGCGGGCATACGGATCTTCAGTTTTGTGATCCCGATGACGCTGGATTAGATCAGTGTGACGTTGTCTTCTCAGCAACACCCAACGGTGTGGCGATGACACACGCCCGCACCCTGATGGATAAAGGTGTGCGTTTGATTGATCTTTCCGCGGACTTTCGGATTCGCGACGTTGAGGAATGGGCCAGATGGTATCAACTCGAACATGCCTGCCCCGAACTCTTGGCAGACGCGGTTTATGGGTTACCCGAGATCAACAGAGAAAGCATTAAAGATGCACAGTTGGTGGCCAATCCGGGTTGCTATCCGACCTGTGTCATTCTGGGACTGACTCCACTATTGGAGGAAGGCCTCGTCGATCCGGATCAACTCATCGCGGATGCCAAGTCAGGAGTCTCCGGCGCCGGTCGGGGAGCGGCCATCGGGGCTTTGCTTTGTGAGGCGTCGGATTCCTTCAAGGCCTATGCCGCGCCCGGCCATCGGCACTTGCCGGAAATTCGGCAAGCTTTAACCGAGGTCGCGCAGAAGACAGTAGGGCTCACCTTTGTGCCACATCTTGTGCCGATGATTCGAGGTATCGAGGCAACGCTTTATGGAAGGCTGAATGACCCAAGTGTCGATCTGACGGCGCTCTACCAAAAACGCTATGAGGGCGAGCCTTTTGTGGACGTGATGCCTGACGGCTCTCATCCAGACACTCGAAGTGTACGTGGTTCAAATACGGTCCGTATCGCCTGCCATCGACCCCAGGAGGGCAATACAGCGGTGATCCTTGCAGTAGAGGACAACCTCGTAAAAGGGGCGGCAGGGCAGGCGATCCAGAATATGAACCTGATGTTCGGCCTTGCGGAAACCCAAAGCCTTCAGACGGCCGCGCTCTGGCCGTGAGCGTTTCGTACCTGCGGATTTTCCAAGACTGGTAAAATTCATACAACTTCTAATGCGGATGCATCTTTGGAGCTAATGTGATTGACGACAATGAATTGCAGCTGACCGACAGCGCGATCAGCCAACTGAATACGCTTATCGCCACAAAGGACAACCCGGAACTGCGGTTTCGGGTATACGTTCAGGGCGGCGGGTGTTCCGGATTCCAATACGGATTCCAGTTTGAGGAAGCCTGCATGGATGGCGATATGGAGTTTGATCGCGGCGGGGTGAAACTAGTAGTGGACCCCCTCAGTCTGCAGTACCTCTCGGGAGCACAAGTGGACTTTATCGACGACCTGATGGGAACACGGTTCGTGGTGAACAACCCGAATGCTGCCACCACCTGCGGTTGCGGAGCATCATTCGGAATCTGAATCGGCCCAGAAGCGAAACATCCCCTAAGGCAGATACAGGCTGCCCAATATAGCGGCGCGGCTCGCGCCAGTAACCGAAGGCAGGCTCCCAGCTTTTCTTTCCCAGCGCTGGCGTGCGAGCCAGGCAAAAGCGCAGGCTTCCACCCACATGGGATCAATACCGAGTTTGGCAGTGCTCTCGACTTTCACACTGGAAAGCCAGGATTGAATAGATGCCTCGAGTGCGGCGTTCTGGGCACCACCGCCGCAGAGATAGAGAGTTTTCGCTGTTGGCAGTGCTTTGGCGACCGCGTCCGAGATACCGGTCGCAGTTAACTCCCGCAGGGTGGCTTGGACATCCTCTGGGCGCTCGTCGCCGTTTAGCCGCTCCCTAAGCCACGATAGATTAAAGTACTCAAGGCCGGTCGATTTGGGGGGGCTTTGTTCGAAAAACGTATCTGACCTCAGCCTCGAGAGGAGTGTGTCATCTGCGATGCCGGTCCTCGACCAGGCGCCATCGGTATCCCAAGGGCCCTGTTGATGTTCTTGATACCAGTTGTCCAGAAGGGTATTGCCTGGGCCTGTGTCGAAACCGCTTACGCCCGAGGTTTTTGGAAGGAGTGTGATGTTTGCGATGCCGCCGATATTGACGATTACTCGATCCTCTTTCTCCGAACCGAAGATGTACTTGTGAAAAGCCGGTACCAGAGGAGCGCCTTGTCCTCCAAGGGCAATATCGGAAGATCGGAAATCCGTGATCGTGGGCAATCCCGTGCGGGTCGCGATGATCGCGCCCGCTCCCAACTGAACGGTAAACCCTTGCTCTGGACGATGGCGTACGGTTTGGCCGTGACAGCCGATGGCGAGTGGGGGAGTGTCCAGTTTTGCCATGAGTGCCGTAGCGCACTCCGAGAAGGCCTGTCCCAGATCGCGATCCAGCGCGGCGACCGAATCAAGATCATCATGACATCCCTGCATGATGTCCGTGATGCGTTGGCGTAAAGCGCCTTCGATTGGGTTCGACTGGACGGCGTGAAGTTTTACCTGACTATCCGGAAAGGATACGGCTGCAGCATCTATGGCGTCGGCACTGGTGCCGGACATGATGCCGATAAACGTAGCGGACATTCAGCCGGACTCGTCCAAGGACTCAGGTGGCAGAACGCGCCTCGTTAAGGCGGCTCGACCAGAGTCTGGCATGTTTCAGATAGTTGGCTTTATCTTCTTTGCCGATAGGTGCCGCCCGGGGCAGCTTAAGGGATCGTGGGTTACGCGCTTTGCCGTCCACATGAATCTCGTAGTGCAGATGGGGGCCCGTAGAAAGTCCGGTTGATCCCACATAGCCGATGACTTGCCCTTTCTTGACCCATTTGCCTTTTCGAACGCCTTTTGCGTAGCGTGAAAGGTGCGCATAAAGCGTTCGGTAATTCTGTCCGTGCCGAAGAATGACCGTTTTGCCATAACCCCCCTTGCGGGAAGCGCGGATCACTTTTCCATCGGCGGTCGCGATAATAGGCGTGCCGCGCGGCGCGCCGTAGTCGACGCCGAGGTGCGGGCGGCGCACTTTCAGGATGGGATGCAGGCGGTTATAGGAAAAGCCTGAGGTGACGTGTCTGCCGGGCACGGGGGTACGCAAAAAGGCGCGTTGCAGGCTTTTTCCCTCGGGAGTGTAATAAGCAGCAGTGCCCTCAGAATCGACGTAGCGGATCGCCTCGCGAAGAACTCCGTCGTTTTCAAACCGCACTGCCAAAATAGGCCCGTTGCCGACTTTCTTGGCATCCAGAGAGCGCTCTTCATAGATCATGGTGAGTCTATCGCCACGTTTCACGTCCCGACCGAAATCCAGTTCCCACTGAAAGATCTCTGACACACGGTAGATGACGGATTCCGGAAGTCCTCCGCGCAAAGCACTCTGGTACAGGGAATCGGTAACCTCGACGGTAACTTCGCGCTCTTGTAACTCGAACTCACGTTCGATGATTTCGGTGACGAAGGCGTGGTTATCGGTGGTAACCTGCAGAAAAGTCCTCATGTTGGGTTGGTACCGCAGGGCAATTAAGTTGCGACCGTCACGTTGGATCTTCAGATAGGGGCCAGTTCGAAGGCTGGCCAGCGGCTTGGCTTTTGGTAATTTGCTGATTTCAATTGCCTGTGCCACGTCAAGATCCAGGCGCTTGAAAATCCGAACGAGGGAGTCGCCACTTCGAATTTGAATTGATTCCCAAGGGGTGCTGTCCGTAACTGACGTGGGGTTCTCCGGCAGTTCGGACTCAGGCGCGGCTGCAGCTTTATGTCTTGTGGATGATGCATTCTGAACGTCGGAAAGATCGATATTGACCTCGGCGCTGACCGGCTGTGGTTTTGCGCTGGGCTCAGCTGTGTCGGCCGTGTCGGCGGTGTCGAAAGACGCCCGGTTTACCCCAAGGCCAGGTGTGGTTTCTTTGATTGCGGCAACACCTTGGAAACTTTCCATTGTCGGCATTGAGACAATATCGATACCCCTCTCCACATGCTCTTCTGGCTGTGTTTCTGATGGCGGCACCGGATCCTGTTCCAGGACTAGTTCAATTTGTTTTTTGAGCGTGATAGAGGAGCGCTCAACTGCTGCATCCGGGGCACTGCCCAGCCAGATGCCGACTGCGACAGCAATAAAAAGGGTGGCGACCCAATGAGAGGGGTGACCGAATACGCGAATCCGTCCCGAGGTAGGTTGACGGGAGAGATAGCGAAGATCCTTGTGGAACGTGGGTGTTGTCTTGCGAATCATGGGCAGACACCAAAAAAGCGCGATGGCACTTTTTCAAGGGCGATAATTTACCTTCACGTTAATTATTCGTCAAAATAATTTGTCTCTGACACTTAAAGTCACTTCTTAAAAAGAAAAAGAGATGCTTCTTTGCGCTGTGTAGACCCAACTTCTTGTTGGAAGACTCGATGATCAATCAAAAAATGAGGCATTGCGGCCTTCCCGGGTACCAGTCATTGACCTCAGTTGGAAATGTACAACTCCTCATCGATAAATCAAGCAAACGCAGGTCCGCGCTCGGTTAGAATTCGCCCCCGATGACTGAAAGTAAAAACAAAAGTGCTTCCCAAGAGGTTCTTGTAGAACTGAAACGCGGCGTGGAGGAAATGCTCCTCGAAGAGGAATTGCTTGAGCGTCTCGCTTCGAATCGGCCATTAAAGGTCAAGGTAGGTTTTGATCCGACGGCGCCTGATCTTCATCTCGGGCACACGGTCATCATCAACAAGATGCGCCAGTTCCAGGAACTGGGACATGAGGTGGTGTTCCTGATCGGGGACTTCACCGGGATGATCGGAGACCCAAGCGGCAAGAATGTAACCCGGCCGCCGCTTACGACAGAAGAGATCGAGTCGAATGCCGCAACCTATAAGGCGCAGGTATTTCGAATACTTGATCCTGATAAGACTCAGGTTGAGTTCAATTCGAAGTGGTGTAGTGAACTGGGTGCAGAGGGCATCATTCGCCTGGCGTCAAGACATACTGTGGCCCGGATGCTGGAGCGGGACGACTTCTCTAAGCGATACAAGGGCGGCCAGCCCATCGCGATTCATGAGTTTCTCTACCCCCTCATGCAGGGCTATGACTCGGTAGCGCTAAAGGCCGACGTTGAGATGGGGGGGACCGACCAGAAGTTCAACTTGCTGGTGGGGCGTGAACTACAAAAACAATATGGCCAGCCGAGCCAGGTCGTGATCACGCTGCCATTGCTCGAAGGACTGGACGGGGTACAGAAGATGTCAAAGTCATTGGGCAACATCGTGGGGATTACCGATGCGCCGGATGACATGTTCGGAAAGCTGATGTCGATCTCAGATGATCTCATGTGGCGCTACTTCGAACTGTTGAGCTTTAAGTCCCTGTCGGATATCGAAAAGTTGCGCGAGTCAGTGGCCACAGGCGCGAATCCTCGTGATGTTAAGTTTGAGTTGGCGAGAGAGATCGTCGATCGCTTTCATGCGCCGGGGGACGGACAAAAAGCAGAGCAGCGTTTCGTCGAGCGATTTTCGCAAGGAAGCGTCCCGGATGATCTGGAAGAAAAAGTACTCTCATCAGATGGAGACGGGTTGGGCATTGCCACCGCGATTAAGCAGGCAGGATTGGCCAGCAGCACGTCGGAGGCAATCCGCCTGATCAAGCAGGGCGCCGTTCGGTTTGCAGGCGAGCGACTGGAAGATCCAAAAACCATCCTCACTCCGGGGACAAGCGGGGTATTGCAGGTTGGCAAGCGCCGTATCGCCAAGGTGCGGATAGACTAGTGTCGCGCCGGGTTTACGCGGCTGATGCTCCGATTCGAGCGGGCCAAACCCCACGACTGGTCACCGCAGAGGGGCGTTTTTTTCCGCAGGGTATGCGGGTCTGTAAGAAATCCTGGATTTACGCGAAAAAACCTTTGCTATCTCAGATACTCTCTGTATAATCGCGGCCTCTTCGGGCAACCCTTCTCGGGCGTGTCCTGATCTTTAAAAATTTACAGGCAGATTGTGTGGGCGCTTTTGCGTCTAATTCCGAACAACAGTAACGCGCTTTTATTTCATCTTGATGAAAGTCGAGACGAAAAAGAGGCGCTCCGGAAGACGAAGCCTTGCTTTGTCTGATGGAAACAATCTTGAACTGGAGAGTTTGATCCTGGCTCAGATTGAACGCTGGCGGTAGGCCTAACACATGCAAGTCGAACGGTAACGGACCGCTGGGATCCCTTCG
>MDSX01096601.1_pt1 | contig 12601 bp, 13 predicted proteins | sample 811141 | NCBI WGS metagenome assembly MDSX01 (sample SAMN05326642, study PRJNA326480) | marine metagenome | isolation source: seawater | place: Atlantic Ocean: South East | collected 2010
GGGCGCCTCGACTACGACGGCGGGCGGCTCGGCGCGTTTGGGTTCTGTATGTCTCTTTATCAATTCACTAAGAAAAACTTCACTTTTATATATTTTATCACTATAAGTTATTTTTTCGACAGTATTAGATGATTTATTTATTATACTATTAATATATTTTATTAAAGGTCTTTTATAAGTATCCGAAGGTTCCGTGTTCTCTATGTTTGTATATATAGAATTTAAATCCTGAATTATAATTGATCTTTTTTCTAAATTTTCATTATTATAGTCCTTTCTGTCCTTAATAAATTTCGCTATTTTACCGTGTAGAATATTCGCGCCTTTAACGTCCCGCATGGCGCGTAGCGTTGCGCTCGACGCGGCCGACATCGCCTTCGCCTCGCGCGCCTTCGCCTCCGCCTCGGCGCGCGCCTTTTGCTCGGCGCGCGCGCTTTCCTCCGCCTTCGCGCGCTTCGTCGCCTCCGCGTCGGCGCGCGCCTTTTGCTCGGCGCGAGCATCTCCTTCCGCCTTTGCGCGCGCCGTCGCCTCAGCTTTGAGTTGACGCTCGAGCTGCGGCGGCAGTGGTGTGATATTTAACGGCACGTACCAGGGGCTGGTGCGCGCGCGGGCGGTCGCCACCGAGATCGCGCCGTAGGTCGCCGCCAGCGCGCGTTGCCGGGCGTTGGCGCGGAATTCGCTGTTCGTCAGGTATTCGTTCAGAGTTTCTTTGTCAGTATAATACAAATTCACTTTATCAAAATAATTATCATAATCTGTTTTTTTTTTGAATTCAAAATAAATTTGCTTCCCTCCACCGACAGTATTAAATAAGTGATCCTTATTATGTAATTTATTCTTACGATCATAAACCCTCTTCTTTATGTTTTTTAAGGTTATATTAGACATATGCTTTTTATTTAGTTTATTTGTATATTCCTTCTTAATTTTTTTATATCCTTTATGTCTCTTGTTTGAAATTTTCTTTTTTTTTAAAACTTTATCAATTTTACCTTTTGATAATTTCATATGTATATAATATATAAACAATAAATTAATAATTAGCAATATAATTTATTGTTTATATATTATATACATATGGGAGATAGCGAAAATGATATATATATAGATTGTTCTCCTGTTGGAGAAAGTACACAAGCAATACTTTACACAGACAATAGAGACAGTTATAATCCTAAAAAATATTTTGAAAAAATTACTAATAATGCTGGTAAAATTTTAAATAAGCTTAGTTTAAAGACAATTGGGGTAAATATTGGTAAAACAGACCCCGTTGACAATGCTGCTACTAGAACAAATGATGATGATGTGGCGGACCCGGTTAAAGCGGAAGACCTATTTATAAAATACCGTAACTATGAAGAACAACGAGACGTATACACCCCCGGTAGTCCTGATTACAACAGCCTAAATAATCTAATGAAAGAGGTAGTCAAAGAGTGGAATAATGATGACGATAAAGAAGGTTTTATAAGCAAAAGTAATATAGAAGGTCTTAAAACTAATCGAGGCGTTAAAATAAGTATTAAAGATTATGCAAAGGTTCGTAATATCAATGACGCCGGTCTCGCATTAAACATAACAGGAAAAAACGCAAATAGATTAATGGTTAATTTAACACAAACTACTAAAAAGTATGGTACTGAGTCGTCGGGTGGCCTTCGCGAATATAGGCGGCGCAAAATAGCGACAGACGTTGGATATGGTATAATGGCTGGGATACTTTCTGTTGCATTATTTAATCGAGCTTTCAATAAACTTACATATAAAAAAGAATTAGACGATCCTAAATAGATGTGTATATTTCGTCTGAACTCAATTTACTAGCATATCGTGGTTGTGATATATTATTTTCATTAGCAATAGGTATCATTGTTCGTACAACTTCTTCTTCAAGAGATTCGTTTTTATTTACGTTTTGATAATCGCTTACTTTGCTAACATGTCCAACAGGTTTAATTCTATCAATTATAGTGTTGCTATTTGGAATAATGTATGATGGGGTTTGGGTACTTTGTGATAATATATAAAGTAAAATAATCGCCAATATTCCAACTACCTTATTTCCATTTGAAAATAAAACAAAAATGACAACACATAAAATCATTATACCTGGAACAGATGTTAAAAGCTCTTTAATATTATCTGGTATAGATTTATTCATAGACATAACAATTATTAAAGATAACATTACACCCAATATAAACTCGTAAGGTTTATACTTATTTGTTTTTAATGACAAGCCTTTTGGGATCTTCATATAAATAATATAAATATTATATTTTGAAAATTGAAATAGAAATATATTACTATATTGAATATAGTAATGGCAGATACTTACCTAGGAAATAAAGGATACTCTATATACAAAAAAAGTATTACTGTTAAAGAACAAAATTATATTCGAAAAGAATTGACGGTTAAACCATATCTTCCTAAAACATCTATTTCTTCATCGATAGAGTTTCCTGTTTATAGAGAATCGAATGACAAACTTTATGTTCCTCGTTTTTTCGGATCAAATTTATATGGTGAGCCAAATAAAATAAAAATTCAATCTGGACATGACATTTCCTTAAATTTTACAGGAAATCTTATGGCGTTTCAAATTCCCATTGTTAATGCATATCTAAAAGAAGCTAAAACAAAAGGTGGAGGACTTCTAGAAGTAGGTTGTGGGTGTGGTAAAACTGTTATGGCTCTTTACATAATTTCAATGTTAAAAAAGAAAACACTAGTGATGGTACATAAAGAATTTTTATTAGAACAATGGGTAGAAAGAATAAATCAATTTTTACCAGACGCTAAAATAGGAAGAATTCAAGGACAAAAAATAGATATAGACGATTCAGATATAGTGATAGGTATGATACAATCTTTATCTATGAAAGATTATCCTATAACAATGTTTGATAGTTTCGGTTTAACAATAATAGATGAAACACATCATATAGCAGCAGAAGTATTTAGCAATTCACTGTTTAAAATTGTTTCATCTTATATGTTAGGTTTATCAGCAACAATGAATAGAAAAGACGGTTTATCAAAGGTGTTTAAAATGTTTTTAGGAGAAGTAGTTTATAAATTTAAAAGAGAAACAACAGATAATGTAGTAGTTAAAACAGTATATTATAAAAACGACGATAAAGACTTTTCTGAAACAGTTTTAAATTTTAAAGGACAAACACATTATTCTATAATGATTAAAAAATTGTGTGAGTTTTATCCAAGAACTGAATTTATTATTACTTTATTAAAAGAAGCTCTTAGTGATAATAAAAACAAACAGATAATGGTACTTGCTCATAATAAAAATTTATTGAGTAGTTTATTTAATACAATACAAAATAATAATCTTGATACAGTTGGATATTATATAGGTGGAATGAAATCAAAAGATCTAAAAGAAACTGAAAATAAACGAATAATCCTTGCAACTTATGCTATGGCAGAGGAAGCGTTAGATATTAAAACGTTAACAACATTAATAATGGCTACGCCAAAAACTGACGTAACACAAGCCGTTGGTAGAATACTTCGAGAAAAACACGAACAACCCATGGTAATTGATATAATAGATCAACATCCAGTATTTTTAAAACAATCTAAAAAACGCATATCATATTACAAGAAATGTAAATATACTATAAAAGAAGAGGGTAATAACTTGATCGAAGAGACATCTAACGAAAAAAAAACTACTAATAAATGTCTTGTTAAATGTTTTTAAAAATGCTAAATTACATTCTGTTTAACTCGTGTTTATTAATTATTGTCGAACCATCGTCCATTAATTTTACAGGTGTCCATCTAGAATATTTATGATTATATTCACACATTATATTATAAGACTTGTTTAGCAAATACTTGTCTAAACTAATATTTTCAAACTCATCTTCTGATTCACTTTCTTCTATTTTATCTAAATCTTGGTTTTCCTTTATATTTCTGAATAAATTATTCATAAATACACTTGTCTTGTAAGAATCTACAAAAGCATAATTATAAAATTCTATACAATCATTATTTTTGTAATATAATTCATATATATCACTTCTTATTGTTGATTTAACAAAGAATATAGCTTTTTTGTTTTTATTTATATAATTTACATTAACCGTTTCTCCATATAAATTACGTATTTGAATACAATATATATTATATGATACTTTATTTATCATATTTAAAAATTCTGTTTTATTAACATGCATAACTGGTAATTTAAATATTAATTGATTTTTAACGTAGATATTATTATTAACATCTTCTTTAAATATTTTATTAAACATTTCTAATTTATTTATAAAATTACTTTCCTCTATTTTATCTCCATTATAGTAAAGAATATCTTCTATAATAAAATTAATTGCGTCGCCTTTAACTAAACTACCATAAAAAATTGTTCCAAATGATAATTTATTATTAAATGAACATACCGTTTTTTCTATTCGCATAATTTTTTTAGTTTTAGTGTGCAATTCTAAAAGTAAACATATATTTCCATTATTATTATACGTAAACCACGCCAAATACTTTCTACTCAATGGTATAGCCGTGTATAAATCCCCGCGAGCTTCCTTATGTGTAATGTATTCATAAGGAAGTTCTATTTTAGGTAAAAATTTTAACATATATTCATACATCTATATAATATTATCAACGTCTTTTTATATACCTTAACAACTTTAAATGATTAATTATGTAGGCAATTAACATTGTAATATTATACTTACATAATAGCATACAAAATTAAGAAAAGTTATAAAAAACATAATATAAGTCTCAGTATATTTTTTAATTTTTTTAATTCTAGAATGGGAAAATAGAAAATGGACAAATATATTTGTCCAAAATAGGAAATCTCTGACAAGAATTGGGAAAATACACTGTATTTTTACATTCAGAGCATAATGGTTTAATAATTATTTATTTTATTTATTTTTTGTTAGCATAAATTTTTTTGATAAAAAAAAAATAATATAAGAATATTTTCTCAATGGATAACAAATGGAACTTTTGGATAACAGAAAAACCCCAACGAAATATTCATGTATTATTTGCAGCTTTTACAGTAATAATTTGAAAGATTACAAAAGACATTGTCAAACCATAAAACACGTTCAGAGTGAATTGGATAACAAAAAACCCCAAAAACCCCAAAAAAACCCCAATTTAATATTTGTATGCAAGTATTGTGATAAATCGTATAAATATAGGTCAGGATTATCAAAGCATTTACCTAAATGTAAAGATTATGTTGAAAAAAATTTCAAGGATCAGGCAATAAAAGAGAAAGATGATATATTGATGGAGATGTTAGATAAGAATAAAGAGTTGCAAAATATAATAGTTGAGCAAAACAAGCAGATATCAGAATTAATACCGAAGGTGGGAACTACAACTAATAATACATTTAACTTGAATGTATTTTTAAATGAGGAGTGTAAGGACGCAATTAATTGGACAGAATTCATCAATTCAATAGAGTTTGAATTGAGTAATTTACAGGAGTTAACACAGACTAATATTACAAAGAGCATAACAAATGCAGTTTGTAATAAAATAAATGAATTAGGTGTATATAAACGGCCGATTCATTGTTTAGATCATAAAAGACGTAAATTATGTATAAAGAATAAAGAAGAGTGGGAGAAAGATGACGATAAAGTCAATAGCTTAATAGATAAAAGTGATAAGGAATTGCAACATAAATATGTAGTTTTAATTAACAAATGGGAAAAAGAGAATCCAGGCTGGGAAAACGATGATAAATTAGTTGAAGAGTATATGGATATGTCTAGTAAGATTTATCAAAATATAGACAATATAAAATATAAAATAGAATTAATGAAAGAAGCATCAATACCTAAATAGTTTTTTCGTTAATATTAGAATTATTAATGGATATATTTTTAATGTAATTTTGCAGTTCGTTTTTCATAGTATTTTCGACAGGTTGTTCAGTTTCATTTGGTAGCTCGTTATTTTTAGTTATGACATCGTAAATATCAGAATATTTTTCATCTGTTGATATAACGAGATCCTTAGTTTTTGGAATAGTTAAATTACTTCTAAAAAATAAATATAATTTATGACATAAAAATATAAATATAAAAGATAAAACAATAGTTTTAAGTATTCTCATTAATATAAACAATATTAGTTAATATATGATATTAACTTATTTATATCAATTTTAACAAACTGGTTATCTAATGTTTCGTTTGACACGAAAAACCAGTCAATAACGGTATTATTTGATATTCTAATAATAAGTGAAACAATAGAATCTTTTGTTATTTTAACAGTATACTCTTTGAATTCATGTGAATAATTAGGATGAGGTATAAAATTAACAGGTTTATTAATTATTGTAATATTAGTGTAATCTACATAAATAGGTATATTTTTGATGAAATTTTCTAGATATTCATATGTTCCGTCATGTATATTAAATTTATATATATTATTGTTAATTATAGTATAAATCCCTTCAATAGTATATATATAAGATTTATTAGCACTTGTAATATAAATATCTTTTGAATTGAGTAAATTTTTAATATTTATAGTGTTTTCTATGTATATTCTCATATAATATTTATTAGTAAACTATTTAAACCATTATTCTAATTAGATAACATGGTAAATGTGGTTATAGTTCAAAAAACAGGAGAATTAAAAGAAGTTAATTTCAAAGGAGATATTAATGATATTTATAAGAAATGTAATTATAGAAAGAAAGATGGATTTGAATTAATAGGCAATTGGTCAGTTAAAATTAATAAATTAACATACAATATAGAGTTGCATGGTAAAACAGAAGGTAAAGGAGGATTAGAGAATAAGTATGATTTTCCACCACCGTTTGATAATAATCTATTTTTTGGTAATATGGTTCTTTTACATAAAGATGAAGATATATTAAAAGATTTAACTATTGAAGAATGGAATTTAATTTATGAAAAATTATTTGGCGGGTTTGAGAATTTAGATGATACAGTTGAAGAAGACGAGAAAGAAGAAGATGAATTAAGTAAATTACCAGATAATATGAAAACAAAAGATGGTTATTTAAAAGATGGTTTTGTAATAGACAATGAAGAAAGTGAATTAGAAAATTATTCTGGTTCAGAATTGGAAGAGGATGAATATTCATTTGGTAGTAGTGATAATTAAATTGATATAATATAAATATAAAAATTTATATTACATCAATGATAGTAGATAATCCAAATATATTTCGTGCAAACACTGTTAATAAAATAAATATTATTTTAGATAATATAAAAATGAGTAATAATTTAGAAAAAAGTATATTTAATTCTACGTTGCAGGATGCAACAAATAAAAAGATAATTAAAAAGTGGGAAAATCAGTATTTTGTAGAAATATATGTTGCTAAATTAAGGTCTGTTTACACAAATTTAGCAAATAAACAATTAGTTGAAAACATTAAGAATGGTACATTTAAGGCACATGAAATAGGGTTTATGACGCATATTGAAATGAGGCCAGAATTATGGAAACAATTATTAGAGGAAAAGAAAAAAAGAGATGATACAAAATTCAGCGGAAATATAACAGCTACAACCGACAATTTCACATGTAGAAAGTGTAAATCACAAAAATGTAGTTATTATCAACTACAAACACGTTCGGCGGATGAACCTATGACAACTTATGTAGATTGTTTAAATTGTGGTAATAGATGGAAATGTTAGTAATATTATTATAAAAGAAAATTGAATGATAAAAATATAGTAATAATATAAATAATGGATGGAAGCGATGATGAAAAAAATAATGATATTGAAGTATTAGATGAAGAACAAGAAGATCTTGTGGATGCTGATGCTGATGCTGATGCTAATATTGAAGATAATATAATAGACGAAGACGAAGACGAGGATGAAGATGAAGAAGATGATATAGAAGATGAAAATATAAAAGATATATCTATTATAAAGGATCAGAGCGATGATAAAGTAATGGATTTAGAATTATATAGTAATGATGATGTATTAGATGATTCAGACGTAGATGATAATGAATATTTTCAAAAATTTGATGAAGAGTTAAAAAGTAATTATATAGAACAACATCATCCAGAAGAGAATAATTTAAATTCTGATGAAATAAGAGGTTTAATAAACGTATTTCGTGATGATAACGGAATTATAATAGATGATTTACATAAAACCGTTCCATGCTTAACAAAGTATGAATATACAAGTATACTAGGAATAAGAGCGAAACAATTAAATGAGGGTTCACAACCATTTATTAAATTAGACGACAAAGATATAATAGACGGATATTTGATTGCACAAATGGAATTAAAAATGAAAAAAATTCCATTTATAGTTAAGAGACCATTACCGAATGGTGGTAATGAATATTGGAAATTAAGTGATTTAGAGTTGGTTATTTAAGTATCAATTTTCCATACATAATCGCATGAAGAGCAAAGATATATGTATTTAATTTTAGTATCATCGTATCTAATATATATAATTTCTCTTTTTTTTTCATCTTTGTTAGATATACAATCAGTATTTGGACATTTTATATTGTTAATTCTAGGTAATGTAGGATCAAGTTTAGTATATTCATTTATATAGTCTTGATATTTTTGGTTATTTCTTTTAACACTATTTTTAAATACGCATATATTTTGTGAATTAATATCTTCTTCGTTACCGCAATTTCGGCAATAATTAATTACATTATTGCTATCTTCTTGTGATAATTTTATAAATAGCATATTTTCACAATTACTGCAAAAGTTCATTATATAATAAAATATATTATATTTATCTAAATTCAATTTTATTTAAATATTATTAAATTTAACAATAAGTGCATTATAATCAATTGCAATAAACATCCCATATGTTGTACATTTGGTCTTAGATGGTTTATTAATAATAGATAACTGTTCAAGTTCATTAATAATTAAAGTTTTATTATTATTGAAATATTCATTCATTTCATCTCTAAAAATTTCAAATACTATATTATCAGAAACATATTGATTATATAGCGCATGTTCGTATGTTTTATATTTAATAATTTTATTATAAGGAATAATATCAGGATGTTTATCTGTAATACCAGGTTCATTTATCAACGGATTATCATTTAATATAGTTTGTAATACAAAAAGAATGCTTCTTATAGTTTGACACGAAGACCAGCACTCGCCTTTCCATGTATTTAATATAGATAAACATACTTTTCCATCTCTATATAAGTTAGGGTTAAATCTAGTCATTCCATCATTTGTTTTATATGTAATTTTAGGTGGAGACCATGGGTAACTTTCTGGAAAAGAGAATTCGAAAAAGAAAAACCCATTATGATAGCAAGTATCCTTAGATCCTATAATCATTGCATAACCTTTTAATATATTTTCATGATTGTGTTTATAAAAAATATTATTATCGTTCATTGGATTTTTGATTATATCTTTAACATCAGACAGTATTCTTTTAAAGGTATCTTTTTTTATAACTAAATTAGTCATGATATATTATATGGTGTAGCATTTATATTCTATTAGTATAATAAAATTGATATTAAAATTATTTATTAACATAATATAAGCATGGTTTCAGGATATAACAACCTGAAAGACTTTCTAAATAAACATAAAACCAAGGATAAAAGTAAGATAACTCATACTAGAATTGGAAACGAAGAAGAAAGTATTTATGGCGGTTGTTATGATATTAACGGAGATTCACTAGAAATGTTTTATAAATTATACTATAATGATGTAATAAAAAATAATAAATTAGAATATTTAACAGAGAAGCAAAAAGAGAACGGTGTGATAGCCGTTGATTTGGATTTTAGATATAATAGTGATGTTTCTGAAAGACAACATACAGAAGACGATATTAAATCTATTATAGATTTATATATATCTAAATTAAATACCCTGGTTAATTTAAAAAATAATTTTGATATTTTTGTGTTTGAAAAACCCAATATAAACGAACAAGGAGACGTAACAAAAGATGGTATCCATATTATAATAGGGTTATGTATTGATAAGAGATTAAAAGTTATGTTGAGAAATTTAGTTCTTGAAGATATAGATACAGAGGTATCAGAGTTAAGTGATAAATTAGAAAATGGATGGAATTCAGTGATAGACGAGGGAGTTTGTATTGGAAATACAAACTGGCAGTTATATGGTTCAAGAAAGCCTAAACATGAAGCATATAAACTAAGTTATCAATACATATGTTATTATGAGAGTAATATAAATGAATGGGAATATAAAGACTTTGATGTAATAGACTTCGATTATATAAATAATCTAAACCGGTTATCGGTGCAATTTAACTATCCGACATGTGTAATAAGAGAAGAGATAGATAAAATGTTAAAAGATAAAGAGATAAAAAAGAAGCCTAGGCAATTAAAGTTTAAAAATGGTGCTGAAATAATAAATTATTCTGATATAGATAACGAAGATAAATTGGATAAAGCAATTGACAAACTGCTTGATATGGCAGAAGGTAATGTTAATGAATATAAATTAAAGGAGATTCATGATTATACACTGATTTTGCCTGATAAATATTACGGTCCAGGTAGTTATGACAAGTGGATTAGAGTAGGATGGGCGCTAAGAAATACAAATTATAAATTATATATAACGTGGTTAAAATTAAGTAGTAAAAGTAAAAATTTTAAATGGTCAGACGCACAGGACTTATGGAGGCGATGGAATGAATTCAACATAACAAACGATGATGGATTAACGGATAAATCAATATATTTTTGGGCTAGACTAGATGCGACAGACGAATATGAGAAAAGAAAAAAATTTCATATTAAGTTTTACATAGACGCGACAATAGAAACAAAATCAGATTATGATAAGGCTAATGTACTTTATCAGTGGTACAAAGATAGATTTATTTGTGTTAGTATAAAAAATAACAGTTGGTATGAATACAGGGAGCAACGATGGTTTGAGATCGATTCGGGTATAACATTAAGAAATTTAATATCAACAGCGGTTTTTGAGCTTTATTTCTTAGAAATAAAAGAATTATCTAATAAATTGCATGGAGTAGATCCAGATAGTCCGGAGTATAAAAAATTATATGAACGAAACAGAACACTTGTAGAAATAGCACATACATTAAAAAAAACTGATAAAAAAAATAATATTATGAGAGAAGCAAGGGATTTGTTTTATGTTAAAGATTTTATGAATTTATTGGATAGTAAGAATCACTTGCTTTGTTTTAATAATGGTGTAATAGACTTTAATGAAAAAATATTCCGAAAAGGTATACCGGAAGACTATACATCAAAATGTACAAATATAGATTATATTCCATTAGATAATAAAAATCAAAAAGATACTATTGATGAGATAAACTTATTTATGTATCAACTGTTTCCAAACAACGAGCTTAGAAAATATATGTGGGAGCATCTAGCGTCAGTATTGATTGGTAAGAATGATAATCAAACATTCAATATTTATACAGGACGAGGTAGAAATGGTAAGAGTAAATTGGTTGAACTTATGTCGTTAATTCTAGGAGATTACAAAGCAACAGTTCCAATAACATTAATTACCCAAAAAAGAAATAGTATAGGGTCTACATCATCCGAAATAGTTCAATTAATGGGAGTAAGATATGCTGTAATGCAGGAACCGTCAGTAGGCGATTCTATTAATGAAGGTATAATGAAAGAAATTACGGGGGGTGATCCTATTCAAGGAAGGGCATTATTTAAGGATTCTGTAACATTTATACCTCAATTTAAATTGGTAGTTTGTACAAATCATTTATTTGATATTAAAAGTAACGACGATGGTACTTGGCGGCGTATTAGAGTTTGTGATTTCATTTCTTTATTTACAGAAAATCCAGTAGATGGAGACGAAGATAAACCTTATCAATTTAAAGTTGATAAATATATAGACAGGAAATTTGAACAATGGAAGTGTGTATTTATGGCTATGTTAGTAGAAAAGGCCATGGAGACTGGTGGAGAGGTAAAAGATTGTGATATAGTATGCGCAAAATCTCAATTATATCGCGAAACACAAGATCATTTTGCTGAGTTTGTGAGAGATAATGTAAAAATTCAAGCAGAAAGTAGAATTTTTACACAAAAAGAATTAAAAGATAGTTTTAATGATTGGTGGAAATTAAATTATGGAGGTTCACCACCTAATGGTAAAGGTTTGTTTGATTTCATGAATAAACAATTTGGTAAATTTATTAAAGGTGAGGGATGGAAGGGTGTTGCATTGGATGATTGTGATATAGAAGTTGATCCAACTATGATCTAAATAGAAGAATAAACATTGTTTGGAATAATTATTTCAAAATAATTTATTGTTGTTGAAATTATATTTTTTAATAATCCTCTAATATTTTGAATATCGATAAATTCTGTTGGTAAATATAAAAATGGTCTAAAACCAAACATTTGATGATATTTAATATCATTTCCAGATACTGATAAAATAAATAATATAAAAATAAATGTTAAAAATAAATAAGCTGGATTATTGTATTTTTTTTGAATGAATATTATCTTAAATATAAAAATAGTA
>MDSX01062586.1_pt1 | contig 12596 bp, 10 predicted proteins | sample 811141 | NCBI WGS metagenome assembly MDSX01 (sample SAMN05326642, study PRJNA326480) | marine metagenome | isolation source: seawater | place: Atlantic Ocean: South East | collected 2010
AGAGGTCTCGGTGTAATTCATGGAGGAATTAATGCACTTAGGTTTACTTCACATTTTGGTATAACTTCTGAAGAAATTGATTTAATAGTTTCAATTGTGAGAGAAGGAATTATTAATTTTAAACAAACTTTAAATTAATTATAGTTCAATTCCTAATCCATTTTCAATTTCATCAATTATTCGTTCAGATTTTAATATTTCTACCATTCTATTGTGATCTTTGTAAAGCGGCCTATCTTCATCTAAATAATCTATACTTTCTCTAATAATTTGGTGTGCAATTGAAGTACCTTTTCCCATGCCTTTCTTTCTCATATCAAGTGCTTGTGCTGCAGCCATCATTTCAATGGCCAGAACACCATAACAATTGTCTAATATTTGTCTGGTTTTCTGAGAAGTAGTCAAACCCATTGAAACGAAATCTTCTTGGTCTGCTGCAGCAGGAATAGACTGGTTAGCTGCAGGATGTGATAATATTCTGGTTTCAGCAATCAATGCATCTGCAGTATATTGTGAAAGCATCATTCCTGAATGTAATCCCGGTTTCTCAGCCAAAAATGGTGGCAGCCCTACAGATAATGCAGGATTTGTCAATCGATTCATTCTTCTTTCGGATAAAACAGCCACCATACTTAATCCAGTTCCTATCATTTCCATTGGGAGTGCAATAGGACTTCCTTGGAAATTAGCTCCAGTTAGTACATCTTTTTCTTCAGTTAAGAAGATAGGATTGTCTCCCACTCCGTTTAGCTCAATTTCTACTTGGCTCACAGCATAATTAATAGAATCTCTCAGTGTTCCTGCAACTTGTGGTGTAGACCTCATAGAATAAGCATCTTGTACTTTTTTACCTCCACTGAATAGTATTTCAGATTCTTCAGTAAGAATATTAAGATTATTTGCTATTATTTGAGAACCACTAAATCCTCTTAATTCATGAATTCTTTTATCGTAAGGTTTCATATTTGCCATTAAGGCTTCTAATGTCATAGCTGCAGCAACATCGTGCAATTTCATCCATTTTTTAGCATCATACAGTGTAATGGCTGCCAATGCTGTCAGAACATTACTTCCGTTAATTAGTGCCAAGCCATCTCTAGCTTCAAGTTCAAGAGGTTCCAGCCCAATTTCTCCTAGGGCTTTCTTAGAGTCAATAATTTCTCCATTAACAATCATTTCTCCTTCACCCATGAGAGATAATGCAATTTGAGACATAGGTGACAAATCACCACAAGCCCCTACAGAACCTTTTTCACAAACCACTGGCGTCAAATCTTGGTTCAGGGTTTCAATCAGGTATTCCGTAATTTCCTTTCTGCCTCCGGAATGTCCTTTTGAATGTACATTGATTCTACCACACATTGCACCTCTTACGATTTCTACATCCATTGGTTTTCCAATTCCTGCAGCATGTGAATAAATCAGTAATTTTTGGAATTCTTTAGTTTGATCGGGGTTAAGAGTTACCTCTGAAAATTCACCAATACCTGTAGTTATTCCATACATAATTTCATGGTTATCAATTTTCTCCTCAAGCATTTCCCTACAGGAATTAATTTTCCCCCATGACTCGTTTGATACTGAAATATCAGCTTTGTTTCTAGCTACTTCAACTACTTTCTCAATCGTTAAAGATTTGCCATCGATTACTACAGACATTATCGTCAAGATATTAGTACTTAAATAAAATTCACTGTCCCCTTACTTTTTTTATAACCAGTTTATGCTGAAATGTGAGTGACAGTATAGAATCACAACTTAAATCTCTAATAATAGAGGCAAATTCTTACAAAAAGTTAGATGATTATACTAAAGCTGAGAAGAGTATTTTAAAGGGATTGGAATTAAAACCGGAAAGTAATAGTTTTAATCATGAATTAGCTAAAATTTATTTTAAAACTAAAAAATATGAACGTTGCCTTCAATTATTATTAACTTTATCAGAGAAGGTCAAGCGTCGCCAAATTCTTTTCAAGGACATCGCGATGTGCTATTATAAAATGAATAAGTTAGAAGAGTCTCTAGAGGCCGTTCAGGTCTCATTATCAGAGAATCCAGAAAGCATTTCTTCACTATATGCGGAGGGTTTGATTCATAAGGAATTAGGTAATTTTTCAGAATCAATGAGTTCATTTACAAAATTATTAAGTATAGATTCAGATAATAGAGATGCACTATATCAATTAGGTAAAATTAATCATCAGAAGGGAAACTACAGAGACGCTTTAGAATTATTTGACAAAGTTTTAGACTTTAGACCTAGAGATAATGAAGTCTTGAAGGCAAAAGGGATTTCACACGACGAATTAGAAGAATACAAGGAAGCCTCTGAAGCTCTGAAGAAAAGTATCAATGTTGATGATGAAATAATTTTCAATGATAGGGGAGTTGCTCTCAGTAGGCTAGGTTATAACCACAAGGCAATTGATAGTTATCGTAGAGCCTTAGCATCAAATCCAAAGTATGCGATTTGTTGGTTTAATCTTGGTAAAGCATTATTCAGAGTTGGAGACCTAAAAGATGCCCTAACTGCATTTCAAACATCAACTGAAATTAATCCAAATAATAGAAGTGCATGGAATAATCGAGGAGTTACTCTACGACAGCTAAATAGATTAGAAGAATCTCTTGATTGCTATCAGAGGGCTTTATCTTTGAAAAAAGAGTATGCGTGGGCTTGGCACAACAAAGGTTATGCTCTAGAATTGTTAGACCGTCCTCGCGAAGCACTAGAGAGTTATGAAACTGCTTTAAATCATAAGCCTGCAGCAAGTGAGCATGGCGGTGCAGAGTGGGATAAATTGAAAAAAGATACGGAAGAGGCAATTGAGAGGCTTAAGAAAATTATTGGTGAATAATGGATGTTATAGATCTAATTGAAGAAGGTGAGAATTTCTATGAGAACGGTGATTCTTCAGCAGCTAAGTCAAAATTTTTGAAAGCATCCCTTCTCGCTCCAGAAGATCCTCAGATATACAATAGATTGGGTATGCTTGAGATGTCTAGAGCATCACCGGACCAAGCTAGAATTTTCTATCAAAAAGCCTGCACTTTAGCTCCAGAAGTCGCTAGATATCATATGAGGCTAGGAGATTCATTGCAGAGATTGTCAAGATATGAAGATGCAATAAGATCGTATGCAACTTCGCTAGAATTAGAACCAAGAAATGCTCCAGCTTGGAATAATAGAGGCTTTGCCAATTTTAACATTAATCGTTGGAATGAAGCTTTAAGATGTTATGACGAGTCTATGAAATCTGACCCGACATATGCGGTGGCTTGGTATAATTATGGTTACACACTCCAGTTATCAGGAAGATTAAATGATTCAAAGGATTATTACCAACGTGCAGTGGATTTAGATCCAAGTGATAAAATTGCTTGGAATAATTTAGCCAATGTACACTATAATCAAGGTCTTTACGAAAGAAGTATTGATCTTTACAAAGAGTCTCTAAAATTAGATGAGGAATATGTTATTGCAGTTAATAATATAGGTAATGCATTAGATCACTTACATAGATACGATGAGTCAATATATTACCATGAAAAAGCAATAGAATTGGATTCAACGTTCCATTACGCCTGGATGGCGAAAGGCAGAGCTCTTACTCGCTTAGGCCGTCCAGAAGAAGGACTAGAATTTATAGAAACATCAATAGAGTTAGACTCTGAAGATCCAGATTATCATGAAGCTTTAGGTCGTTGTTTTCAAAGTTTAGGGTTATACGACAAGGCAAGGCAGATTATCAACTTAGGTTTGTCTGTAGACGGACAGCATGTTCCTTGCTGGGTTGCCTTAGGAGATATAAATATGGATATTGGAAATACATTGCAAGCTATGCAATGTTTTGACGAGGCTGTGAGGGCACAGGATGTATTATCACGTAACAGGATGAGAGATTTAGACTGGATTGAAAAAGGGCGTATTCTTCAAACTGCTGGAGTAGTCCATGAAGGATTTAGGCAATACTCTAATGCTATTTCAGTGGCTCCGGGAACTGGCCGACCATATTTTAGAAATGCAAAGGTATTGATTGATTTTAACAAGTTAGTGGAAGCACAAGAATTGATTGTCAAGGGTTTGGAAATTGATCCAAATTCAGTTACAGGTAAAATCTTATTATTAAAGACACTATCAGGAAATGAAATAATAAATCGGGAAAAAGAATTTACAATGTTTAAAGATAACCATATCGAGGCTCAAACAATTATAGCTCAAAAAATATATGAGCTTGATCCAAAGTTAGCTTTAGAATATCTTGACACTCAAAATCCAAAGCATTACCTTTTGTTAAGTCAATGTTTTTTTAAGATACAAAAATTCACCAATTCGTTATCATTTGCTAATAAATTCATTTCTTCTAATCCTCGTGAAATCAGTGGTTTTTTGAATGGAGGTTGGATTTCAATTGAAATGGAAAATTATAATGAGGCTAGTAATTTCTTTGATATGGCTTTAGGCATTGATGATTTATGTTCTGAAGCATTATATGGCAAAGGTTTAGTAATGAAAAAAAAGGGAGAAGATTATAGTACGTATCAACTTGTTCTCTCACAAATTGATAATGAATTAGTTATTTAGTTAAAATATCGGTAAATACGCTTTCAATATCTTTAGCTACTTTTTCCCAAGAAAAAAGTTTCTCTACTCTTAGCCTGCCCCTCTCACCCATTTCCTTAGCCATTCCAGGAGCATTCCATATTTTATCAAGAGCTTTGGCAATTGCATTTGGATCTAATGGTTCAACTATGTAACCTTCCTTTTCCGAAATTACATCTCTTACACCAGGTATATCACTCAAGATAAGTGGTTTCCCAGAAGCCATTCCTTCAAGGCCTACAATTCCAAAAGCTTCTAATCTTGATGTAGATGGCAAAACAACGACGTCAGTAGCAGAATAATACGAGGGTAACCAGTAATCATCTACAGGTCCAACAAAAATCACTCTTTCGTTTAGATCTAATTTGTTTACAAGATTTACTAACCATTTTTTATATGGCCCATCTCCAACAATCAATAATTTCCCTCTTTCTGTATGTGTTAAACTTCGTATCAGAATTCCAATTCCTTTGTGAGGTACGAGCCTCCCTACAAAAAGAGCTAGTGGTTCATCTTTAGATGAATATTTATCTCTGATTACTTTACCATCGTTTTGAAGGTTGAATCGATTGATATCAACTGCATTTGGAATAACTGTAACGTCAATATCCCACAATGTACGAGAGGTTGTAGCGTAACTTTCAGTTGTTGAAATCACACGGTCAGCTTCTTCAAGAGGATACTTTCCTAAATAATTTTGATAAAAATTTACTGCAGTATTACCAAATAACCCTTTCAACTCTAAATCGCAATGGTGCGTCACAACGAAAGGCTTTCCAGCTTCTTTAGCTCCTTTTGCAGCAAATCTTTCAGTAAAAGGAGGCGGAGAGTGAACGTGCACAATGTCTGCATGTGTTCTTCTAACAAATTGCCTTATTGAAGTTACCAGAGGCGTGTTATACATGTTTATCCATTGAGGTAATCTAGTGATTTTGATTCCATTAAGAATTTCAGTTTCTGGCATTCTACTGTATCTTGAAGTAACAACTTCAACTTCATGACCTAATTTTATTAAGTTTTCAGAAAGACCCAGTACGTGTGATTCGACTCCACCGAAATGGGGGAAAAAATATGGAGTTACTTGGAGAATATTCATTATATAATTAGACTTTTACTTTCATAAGTGCCAGAAATTAAGGCATTTGGACCAATTCTAGTTTCACTCCCAATAATAGTTCCAGAATTAATAGATGAATTTATTCCCGTTGCGACATTATCTCCCATGATAACTCCTAATTTTCTCCTACCTGTAACCACACGCTTTCCTTTATGTGTAACAGATATTTCTTTTTTATCCAGTCTTAAATTTGCAACCTTTGTACCTGAGCCCAAGTTACATTCTCTTCCGATGACAGAGTCTCCAACATAGTTATGGTGTGGTGCCTTTGCACCTTCAAATAATATTGCATTTTTAATTTCAGAAGCTGCCCCTACCTTGTTATTTCCACATAATACAGTTCCTTTTCTAAGATAAGCATTTGGTCCGACCACACAGTCTTCTCCAATCCAAACAGGCCCTTCAATGTATGTTCCAGACTTTATTACAGAATTTTCCCCCAAATGAATATTGCCGTTAATTTGAACATTATCTTCGACTTTTCCATAAATCTCGTTTTCGGTTTTGTCAATTAATACTTCATTTGCAGTTAATAGATCCCAAGGAGATCCTATATCTTTCCAAAAGCCTTGGTATTCAATTGTGTAAATTTCATTTGAAATAAGTGCATCAGTTAATTCCAATTCACCTCTAATTGATTTTTTAATATTTTTAAGAGACTTAAATATTTTGTCATTAAAAAGATAGATTCCAGCATTTATTGATGATTTACCACTGATACCTTTTTCTATAATTGATGAAAGCATTCCATTATTACTTTTAACTACACCAAATTTTTTGCCATCATCCACTGTGGTTATCATCATAGCCATTTGATTTTCCTTCTTAGCTAATAATTCTAAATTTCGTTCGTCGATTAAAGTATCTCCATTCAAACAAAAGAAACTATTTTTGATATGATTCTCCGCTAGAGAAACTGCATGTCCAGTACCTTTTTGTTCACTTTGGACTATGTAATTAATTTTAACGTCATATGATTCTCCGTTGCCGAGCAAATCCGATATCTCTTTCATTCGATGGCCAATAAGTATGTTAATCTTTTTCACTCCAACTTTTCTCAATACTATAATTTGTTGTTCAATAATTGCATTGCCACATAAAGGTAATAATGGCTTAGGGATATTTTCAGTTAATGGCCACATTCGAGTGCCTTTTCCAGCAGCTAAAATTAGAGCTTCGGTAATCATAGAATCTCCTTAATTTTTTCCATTAATAGCTTATTTATATCTCCACCGTCCATTTTACCTTTAAATTCAGACATTACAGGGCCCATTAAAGCACCAACAGCACCCATACCTCTTTCTCTTATGAAGTCTTCTTTTTCTTTTACTAGATTATCTATAAATTCATTAACCTCACTTTTGACATTACCGCTGTTAATCTGTATGTCTTCATTATTACTAGATTGAAGAAGCGCATTTGAAATTCCTTCTTTAACAATTTTACCTTCTTTGAATAGGTCTAAAACTTTTTCCAGATCACTATTTATGATATTTGCCCCTTCCTCTTTTAATTGTGGTAACATGTGTAGTAAAATGCGAGATATTAATTTTGGAAGTTCGTATTTTTGATTTAAATCCTTAAATTGTTTATCAAGTTCTTTGCTAACTAATTGTTTTGACTCTTCACTATTTAGAGGTAGAGCTTTCTCTCTCTGATCTAAAGTTTCGGGCTTTAAAACGTTTATATTGTTAACTTTCAATGGTGCAATATCGGTTTCAGGATACATGCGTGATGCACCAGGCATAGGTCTCAAATATCTAGTAAGATTTTCAGGAGTAACCTTACGTACTTCTTTAGGTACGCCTTGTATGTTTATCCTATCAATTACAAGATTCATAGCATTTCTAGCTTTTTTCTCTTTTCCAAAAATTAAAATAAATGCATCGTCTTTGTTGCATTCCAGTTTATTTTTGATATTATTTGTTTCATCTATATCTATTCCATAAGCAGGGAGCTCATCACTGTGCATAATTCCTTTCATCCCAGCTCTTTTTGCATAGTCTGATAACTCTCTACCCATTCTTATGTGGTTCTCTGGAGATTCTTTATTTCCTAAGATTCCATTCCAATTTTTCACTTTAACAGCGAGAGCAAATTCTTTTTTATTATGAAAGCATTCATTTACAACAGTAGCTTTGCCAGTTGTTGTCTCTTCTAATTTATTCAGATTATTTTGTCTTTTCACCTCGTTTTCTACAACTTTCGGCATTGATGTGAGGTCCTGAAATCCTTTCAATTCAACCCTTTGTCCATTATTTATCGAAACATTAACATCTTGCCTTATTGTTCCAAGTCCTCTTTTAACATTGCAGGCTCTAAGAAGTCTACCAATGGTTTTGGCTGCCTTTTGCACATCCTTACAATCATTTAATTGAGGTTTTGTAGTAATTTCCAAAAGGGGCACTCCAAGTCGATCTAGCAAATATTCATGTCCTTCATCACCGTGTCGGCAAGAATCTTCTTCAAGACATAGCTGGTCTAATTCTAGTATCTTCCCATCATATTCAATTTTACCTCCTGTGGCAATTAATCCAGTTCGCTGAAAACCGCTTGTATTCGATCCATCCACGACAACTTTCCTCATAAAATGCATTTCTTCAACAATCTCAGCACCGACTAACTTAGCAAATTGCAATGCGATATTTACAGCCTCTTTATTAGGTCCTCTAGGTGGCTCTTCATCAGCATAAACTAAGCAATTGCAACTTTTATTATAGTACGTAAAAAGTTTAACTTGTTCAGTCTTTGCAGCAATGTCAACATCTCCTAATTCACTTGATGTGGCGTGTAGTTTTCTCTTAAACAATAGGTCTCTTCCAGTATCATTAAAATCACAATTGCAAAATAATTTACCGCTATTCAACTGCTGGTGAATTTCTAAACCTGCCTTTAGTGTCACTTTCTTAATTCAGATATCTACTTTTTAAAATGACCGGTGAAATTTTTCTTTATTTTTGGTAGAAGAATTAGAGCAATAATTCCTAGTAAAGGGCCTACTATCAAGAACCCCATAGCCATTACAGAGAAAAAAGCTCCAATTTGTGCATTCTTATAAGATTGCAAAGTATAAGCTACCCATGACCCCCAAACTCCGATTAATGAAAAGAGTATAATTAATGGAGGGCACCAATTTAACATTTTAAGATAAGTATTTTCGTCTTCGCTAATGATTCCATCACCTTTCTCTAATGTAAAGCTAAATCGGTTTATTCCATCAAGACCGGTACTGTAATCAATTAAACTCATATCTGGGTCTTGTGGCGGGATATAAACTTCCATGACTGAAGTTTTGTAACTTTCAGCATTGACTTCAAAACGATATTTTCCTGGCTTTAAATTAATAATATATGTTCCGTTATCAGAGAAAGTTTGGTTAATCACTTTGTTATCAATTGAAATAACTGCAGTATCAATATAATCGGTTTTATTTTCTACAATGAGATATATTTTTATTTCTTCAGAGTCATTAAATTGTTCAGGAGCATAGTAAAGAGACCCTCCAGTCATCAATCCCATTATTGATGCACTTAGAATCAAAAATGAAATAGTTTTAACCCAAAAGGTTTTTTTTTTATTTCTTTCATTGCCTTCTTTAAATTCATATTTCTGATAATCTTGCGGAACTTTTATTTTAGTTTCTATTTTTTTATTTTCTTTTATCGCAGTATTAATTAATTTATTATCTTTAACATCTAAATTCAAAGTAACTGCACATTTAGTACATTTTTTTTCGAAATTACCGTAGGTTTCTCCCATTAGAGTGATTTTACCCTTGGTATTACAATTAGGACAAGCAAAATTTATATTGGGCATTTTAGGCAATTTCAGGACTGTTTGTAGTAGGTTTAATATTTTTATTTTCACCCATTTTAACTTGAGGAACTTCTATTTTAAAAGGAGGTGGCAAACCTAATTTCCTAGCTACATTCAAAACTTCAAAAGATCCTTCTCCTAGTACTCTATTGTATAGTTCTGCAGTTAACTTTTCAGGTAATTTATGTTCTTTTTCCCATTTTTGTTGTGATGACTTAATTATACTTTTATCTTTGTCGGTGTAAATGACTTCACAATCCAACTGCACCATACCTAAAAGTCCGTAAGAAACAGAGTATCTTATTTCGACGTTCAGTTGGGTGTCACTTTTCACTCTTGATGACAATATAGTGGTACTGTGATTAATCTGCAATTCTTTTTGTCTTGCAGCCTTACGATGACTTTTTGCTTCAATAGAAACTAATCTAAATGCAGTGGTAGGCATGAAAGGCTTACGAATGGCCCTTATTGAGAGTATCCTTATTATCCCCTTTTCGTAAACCAGATTATGTTTCGCAGCGTTGCTTTTGCGGTAATTTTGCTGACAGCTTCACTTACAGGCTGTACCGATTCAACACCAAATCGAACAATAGTAACTTTTCAAATAGATTCGGATGGCGAAGATTATTGGGTTTACCTTTATAGTGTACCTAGGACTAAAATGGGTAATTTCACAATAACTTCTAGTCTCGGAATAGATACAGTGTCTTCAGTATACAGCTATCAAAAACAGTTATCCTTTAATAACTTAACTAAGGATCAAGACGGTTATGCCTCTTTTACTTTCCAAGTAGATTTATCTGAAGTCTTTTGGAAACTTGATTGCAAGCTCAGATTAAGCTCAGATTCCACAGAGGAAGACATAATTTTAGATGCAATTATTTTAAACGGCGATGAAGATGTGAAAGAATGGAAACTGCCTTATAGTACTCCTCTGAATTATAGCTAATGAACATAACACAAGCACCTCTAGCTTATCAGGCAACTGTTGGGATTGTTGTTGCATTTCTACTTTATCTTATCTTATTTTTAACGGGTTATATTCAGTTTGATGTAAGTTCTTTATTAACCTTTTATGCATTTTCAGTTTACACTGTATCTTTAGCAGCAGTTTTGGGCGGTGTTCTTCTTGGAATGTTTATAGCTACAAGAACTTTGTCTACCCAAGGGTTCACTCCTTTTGAAGTATCAATGCTTAGACTGAGAGACGATATCATTAGTCTTCAAAAAGAAGTTAAAATCATCATAAAACATTTAGAAAAAGAGCATGAAAAAGATAGTGAGTAATTATATAAACTTTCTACTTTAATGAATATTATGAAGAAAGTTGTAAATTCTTTTTTTGTTTCGTTCATTGCCTTAATTTTGGCAACACCAATCGCTGGAGTTACCAGTACATTTGTTCTTAATGAGTCCGATCTTTCATCTAATGAAATTTTAGATTATTCGCGTTCTAGCTACGGTGTTGATATAGATTTTGCAGGGGAAAACACGGGTTACGAATCAATTACCCGTAATCAACTTATAACGTTTAGCTTTGTAGTTTCAAACATAGGAACTATGGATGATACTTATGATTTAGATATTACCTGGGAAGATGACGGTGCAGGTTGGTCTGGTAATTCAGAATATGAATCAATTTCAGTAGATTCTCAAGGTCAAGAGAATGTTAATTTCAGTTTTCATGCACCCGTTCAAAACGTTTATGACAATTCCCAGATGACATATACTTTACAGGCTACCTCTCAGAATGATTCTGCAAGCGATTCATTAAATCAGATTATTGACATTAATATGGTTTATGCGATTGATGTTGAATTAAAGCAAGGAGACTCAAAAGAAGCTAAAAGAGGTGATTCAGCTACTTATGTTGTGACCTTAACAAATAGTGGAGATAACGCAGATACTTTTGGAATAGAAATAGGAGATATGCCTAAGGATTGGTCCGCATCATCAAGTATTTCATCGGTATATTTGGAACCGACAGCAGAGCAACAGTTTACAATGGATGTAACTGTACCTAATACTGCGGCAGTTGATGAGTATGCAGTTATACAAATTATAGCAAGAGTTCAGGAAGAGGATTATAATTATATTTACGGTTTTGGGAATACTAATACTACTGCAGAAGACGGGCGTACTTATGATGTAGACATAATTGCAGATGCAGAAGCTAAACAAGTAATCCCTGGCGGCATGATTATCTATGATTTATCAGTTACAAATGAAGGAGACGAAACAGATTCTTTCATTCTAGAATTTGAAGACATTTCAGAAGAAGGTTGGATTTCAAATTTAAGTCAATTTGAAATAGATAATTTAGGTCCGGGAGAAAGTTACAATTTAGTATTAAGCGTTTTTTCTCCAGAATATTCAGAAGAGAATGATTGGTCACTTACAAAAATTCATATTTCATCAACAAATAGAGAACAATTTGGAGATGATTTAATAGTAAATACTTCAGTTAGGTTACCTATTCGAGATGTTTCTCTAACAACTCCTGAAGATAGTTTAAGTGGAAATCCAGGTTCAATATTAACCTATACTATATCAGTTATGAATACAGGTTCAGATCCCGATGATATCAAATTAAGCTTTGAAGTCTGTGAGTCATGTAATGCTTGGGTAGTATCCTTAAGCAAGTACACTATTCAAGACTTAGATGATGGTGATTCTGAGGACGTTCAATTTTTCGTAGAAATACCGTCATCAGCAAGAAACACGGATGAAGCAGATTTCATAATAAGTGCGGAATCTCATGATGACTCATCAGCATCAGCGAATTTAGATGTTACTTCAACAGTCAATACTGTGTATAGTGAATACGTTACATCATCTACAGTTCCAGTAATGTATCCTGGAGACAACAATCAATTTAATATTTCCATAACTAATAATGGTAATAGTCACGAAAGCTACAAATTTAGCGAAGGTTCAGGAGTCCCAGATGATTGGAATTTTGACGAAACTTTGGTTTTTGAAACTCAATCTTTAGACCCTTATGGAGGTTACGAGATGTTTATCCTTCCGTTTAATATACCTGATGATGAAAATCCAGGA
>MDSX01047893.1_pt1 | contig 12595 bp, 13 predicted proteins | sample 811141 | NCBI WGS metagenome assembly MDSX01 (sample SAMN05326642, study PRJNA326480) | marine metagenome | isolation source: seawater | place: Atlantic Ocean: South East | collected 2010
CTATTAATAAAACTGAATTATTAAATATTATCCCAATTTATAATTAAAATATAACCCCTTTTTTATTCAATACCTCAATTATATCATTCTTAAGTCTAGGCACAGGGGATATATTATTCTCACGACAAATATTTTTTAATTCATTTACTGTTGGCGCTCGAGGAAGAATCTGCTTAAGTTGGAATCCTGGAAACTGAAGTCCAAGACTGTTTTTAAATCTTAACATAACGTTTAATGTCATACCACCTCTGGTTTTGCATATAAAGCTATTATGTGTTTTACTTATGACTTCTTCTATAATAAAGAGATTTGGATCCTGTTCGCAATAATAAATTATTCCGTCTTTATAGCACATATAATTCTTGTCTGGCTGGGTCGCCTGAATTTGTTTAGATAATTTGTTTATGTCCAAGTTTGTAATTTTTATGAATCTGTCTATAACAGCGTGATCTATATTTTTACAAAAATCTCTAAACTCTGAATTTTTGTCGTATAATTCTTTATATGGTTTCAAACATTTAACCTTGTTTGTTGTGTTAGTTTTTATATATACATTTTTATCTGGTAGTTCTAGATTAAATTGTTTGGCTATTTTTTTTAAACCCTTCTCAAAAAAATAGTCTTCAAAACAATTATCCATGTATCGAGATGGTTTTCCAGGAGAATAAAACTGAGGAGCATTTTCAATCGTCTTAGTATTATGTTTAAATTCAGCGTTAACTTCTTTTATCGTATCACCCCATGTGAAGATAATTAAAAAATCAAACTTATGTAATCTTCCACCCTTATTCCTCCACTCTATGGATGCGGTTTTGGGTATGTTATATTTACGTCGTAGTTTTTCTATAAACAATTCAATCTGTTTTTCTAATTCAGGGGAATAATTAATCAATGTTTTATTTCCTATACCCATTATTACAGCTTCTCTTTTACTATTATATAAATTGTTATCACATTTTTTACATGGGCTTTTAAATAGTTTATTATATGGGTAATTAGTTAAAAGATCTTTATTTTTCTTTTCCAATTCTATGGCATTAGCTGCACATTTCATAAGTTTTTTTCTACCAATTTTCCTTAACTCCGTTATGTATTTGTATTTTTCCATCTTATATAATTCTAAATTTATTATTTTTTAGCAATATTTTTTTAGTAATAATTTACAAAATTTTGAACTTGTTCTATACTAAGTAAAATGAACATTATCTAAGTCTTCTATGTCTATAGAAAAGTCTGAAAAATTAATACTAGTTATAGTTTTTCTAATAATATTTTCAATAGGTCTTAGTATTATATACATTAACAAATTTTCCATCTTGAATACATTTGCATTTAAATTTAAATTTACACTGTACATATCATTTAAAAAACAAGTTCTTCCGTATTGACTTACTATACATTCGGTTAACAACATTACAATACCGTAATTTAATAAATTAAATTAATTTAAATAAATACAATCATAATTTAAATAAATATGTATCGTATAATCCCGCTTAGAATTTTACGCAGAACACGGGGTGTAAAATTCGACGAAATGGTTCCATCTGATATTCCTAGGATTAGTGGTATTGATCGAGTTATTCACGGTCCAAATTCTATTTCTCCGGGACCGATTGAAGATTGTACCCCTCCTGTTAAAAGACCCTGGTATATGCATCCAGGTCAAGACGATAATCTCCTTGTTCTTCAGGGAACTAGATACATTGATATCTTTGATCCAAAAACTCTAACAAAAGCTTCTTTTATTGTTACACCGGATAAGGTTTATAAAAATGACAAATTGTATTTTGACGGACCGGCTATGGTAGTATGGCCCGCCGGTATTTTTCATAGGATTATTAGCGGGGTGGAAGGTAGTATATCTGTTAATTTTTCAACTAGAACTGAATTGTTTGATCTTAAAGACAATTTTAATGTATACAATCTGTGTACAAATACAGGAAAGTATACATTAGTTAAAGATGGATATGAAGATCAGCCAGATCTTTATTATAAGTACCCTAATAATGAAATCAAGGATCTATTCAAAGACATTGTTTAGTAAATTTACTTTAATTTCTTAACAGCTACACTAGGAGCGCTTTTCTTTTTCAACTTTTTAGCATCAAATTCTGGTATTTCTTTTGCTTTTTTAGCGTCATAATTCTTTTTACAGTAGCTCCAGAGATCTTTAGATCCTATTTTAAATTTACGATTGGGAGTAGCTCTATACCAAAAAACGCAATCTGTTATACTATTGCTTCTAGATGTATTATCTAAAACTAAACAGTCATAACCTTCTGTGCAACTATTAAGAACATCCTGAAATACAGAAAAGTGTGGAAATATCCCAAAGAAATTATTATACAATTTTTGTTGATTTTGTATAATATTTTCACGAAGGATGAAAATGTAATCGATGTTAGCTCTAAGGTCTGGAGGCAAATCCATACAATATTGCATTGTCAGTAAAAATGTAATTCTCCAATGACGACCGTTCATAAATATACCTCGTATATTTGGATCTCTTATCATACGTTTATCATACATACAATCATCTAATAGAACAAATACGTCTTTATCGGAATCTTTCTTTTTACCGTCAATTACTTTTTTTTGACGAGTTACGATTTGTTGTACAATCTCTGGTTTGTATTCAGAATGTATAAGTATTTCAGGTATAAAATTAGAATAAAAGGCATTTCCATCTTCGGTTGCAGATATTGCAACACCTGCATTAATTTTTCTTAGACGATATAATATATCAGCAACTAATGTGCTTTTACCAGTTCCTCTTTTCCCTATAAAAACGCACGTTGCCGGACCTGAACCTGTAAGTCTCTTTTCTTCTATTTTACGTGGATTAAATTTTGATAGACTTATCGACATAATAATTTAACTAAATATTATTAATTGTAATAATCAGACGTATCTAAATTATCAGGTTCTATAGTTGCATATGAAACAATTAAACTAATTAAAAATCCTAAAATTATACTTCCTAAGAAAATTAAAGTCTCGTTTTTTTTCTTTTCATCGGGGGTATCCTTTTCCATGTATTTATTTACACCTAAACATATGCAGATGGTTATTATAATTATAACAACGGCTTGCATATCAAATTTATAAAAGTCAAATTTGGAAAGAAACATTCTGTAATATGTATTACAAATTATGTATATTTTTTAAATTTAAATATAACTTAAAAATAAATAATATAATATGTCATTAGAGATGGCGCAATCAATTCAAAGCATTGATTCTTATAATAGTATAAATGAGATTGATTTTGGAGAAACTATTGTGTTTATCAAATTTGGTACAGATTGGTGTCTGCCTTGTAAAAAAATAGAACAGATACTTGTAGATATAGAAAATTCTATAACATACACTATAGACGTAGAAATTGATGAATTTGAAGAATTTCTAGCTAAAAACAGGATTTATAATATACCTACAACTATCATAAAGTATAAACAAGAAAAATCTCAGTTTGTAGGACTTAGAACACGTGAAGAGATTAATAATATGATAAACAATCTAAAAACTAGGTACACTTCACCTCCTAAAATTATTTGAAAAAATTTACAAAAAAATAACTGGTTTAAAAATAAAATACAATTTATAATCAGTTACTTTACATATAAGCAAGATATGGCTGAAAATTATAAAAAATATACTCAAATAGAGCATGTTTTAGAAAGACCTGGAATGTACGTAGGAGACATTTCAGATGTATCATCTGAATGCTGGATTATAAATCAGGAAACTAACACTGCATGCATTAAGACATGCCGATGGAATCCGGGTATTTTCAAGATTTTTGATGAAATCTTGACAAATGCTTCGGATGAACGTCAAAGAAATATCAACATGACGTGTATAAAGATTTGGATTTCAGATGATAATACAATTTCAATCTATAACGACTCTGGAATACCTATAGAGATTCATCCAGAATATAACATTTACATACCTGAACTTATTTTTGCAAATCTTCTAACCACTAGTAATCATGATGACTCTAAGAAAAGGACGACAGGGGGTCTTAACGGACTTGGTGCTAAACTTGCCGCTATCTTTTCTGATACATTTACAGTTGAGACAGCATCTGGAGGTAAAAAATACACACAGACCTTTGAAAAAAATCTAAGCAAAATCTGTAAGCCAAAACTAGGGAAATCTTCTAAAGAATACACAAAAATCACATTCAAGCCAGATTTTAAAAGGTTTGGCGTTGACACTCTAAATGAAGACACTAAAAGTATTCTAATTAGGCGCGCATTTGATATGTGCGCTATCACACCGAAGGGGGTGGATGTATATTACAACGATAAAAAACTAAATGTAAAAGATTTTTCCGAATACATTTCTGTGTATATCGGTCCTAAAAAGAACTGTCCGAGAGTTATTCAAGAAACTCCTAGATGGCAAGTTGCGATTGCCCCATCTGAAAACGGATTTCAGTGTATCTCATTCGTAAACGGAGTGAATACATCAGATGGAGGTAGTCATGTGGAGCATGTCATCGGACCCATTGTAAAAAAAATTACAGAGATCATCCAAGAAAAACACAAAAGTCTTACTATTAAACCTAATTACATCAAAGATAACATCTTCGTTTTCATAAATTGTATCATTGAGAATCCTTCTTTTTCCTCTCAGACTAAAGAAAAGCACATCACAAAGGTATCAGGGTTTGGAAGTAAATTCTCAGCATCTGATGAATTTGTCAAGAGTGTGTCAAAGCTTGGCATCATAGAAAATGTACTTGCTTTGGCTGATGCAAAGGAAAAGAAATCTCTACAAAAAACAGACGGTAAGAAAACATCGAGAGTTATTATCCCTAAGCTCGATGATGCAAACAGGGCGGGTACAAAAGATTCATCTAAGTGTACTATCATATTTACAGAGGGTGATTCAGCAAAAGCTACGGCTATCTCAGGTCTTTCTATAGTTGGAAGAGACACATTTGGTGTTTTTCCTCTACGAGGAAAGCTACTAAATACAAGAACTGCAACTTATACACAATTGTCTAAAAACGAAGAAATCAATAACATCAAACAGATACTTGGACTTCAAAATGGTAAAAAATACAAGAATGTATCTGAGCTCAGATATGGAAAAATACTTATAATGACAGATGCTGATACAGATGGGTTTCATATTAAAAGCCTTCTTGTGAATTTCATTGGTAATTCCTGGCCGGAACTTTTGAAGATAGATTTCATTTCTTCACTTGTTACGCCTGTTATCAAAGTATCAAAAAAAGACATGGTAATGCCTTTCTACAACCTAAGCGATTACAATAAATGGAAAGAACATAACAACATCAGTGGATACAAGATAAAATACTATAAGGGACTTGGTACGAGCACTTCAACCGAAGCTAAGGAATATTTTAAAAATATGATGACTCTAGATTACAAAGTAGAAACTAATACAGATGAAAAATACCTACATATGGCTTTTACAAAAACAGAGGCAGATGCAAGAAAAAAATGGATCCTAGACAATATTACATCACCTAAAACTCTAGACTACACAAAAAGTAATGTAAGAGTAAAAGATCTGATAAATAAAGAACTTGTACTTTTTTCAATAGCTGATAATGTAAGATCTATCCCAAGTCTTGTAGATGGATTGAAACCATCACAGAGAAAGATAATCTACGCATGCATTAAAAGAAATTTGTATTCTGAAATTAAAGTATCACAGCTCGCCGGCTACGTTTCAGAGGTATCAAGTTATCATCATGGTGAAGCAAGTCTTCAAGATACTATCATCGGTCTTTCACAAACATTTGTAGGTTCTAACAACATGAATCTTCTAGAACCGGTTGGACAGTTTGGTACTAGACTTCTGGGTGGAAAAGATTCATCGAGCCCCAGGTACATCTTTACGCACCTTTCAAAGAATTTTAAGAATCTTTTCAATTCTAACGATTTTAGTACTCTAAATTATCTAGATGACGACGGGTTTTCAATTGAACCATCCTTTTATGTTCCCGTGCTTCCGCTCATTCTTATCAATGGAGCATGTGGAATTGGAACAGGGTTTTCAACTGATATACCGTGTTTTAATCCAGATGACCTAAAAGATAGACTTCTTAAGCTAGTAGAAGATCCTGATTCAGACATTCAAGAACTCATGCCATGGTATAAAGGATTTACTGGTAAAATTACTAAGATAGAAGAAAACCGTTGGACAACACAGGGTGTATACAAAATCGAATCAAATACTGTAACTATCACAGAACTTCCCATAGGAACCTGGACAGAAGATTACAAATCACATTTGGATAAACTAGAAACAGAAAATGAAATCTACAGCTACACTAATAAGTCAACTGAAACTGATGTACATTTTGAAATCAAGATTCCTCTGGAAAATATAGTAAACTGGAGAGACAATAGAGAATTTGAGAAGAAACTAAAATTGACATCAAATTTGTCTGCTAAAAATATCCACGTTTTTAATGAAAAAAATGAAATAATTAAAATAGAGTCCGCCGAAGAAATTGTCTATCGATTCTGGACAATCAGGTGCGAATATTACATCAAAAGACAGAAAGACATTTCAGATAAGTTGTCCAAAGACCTCAATTTGATAAATGCGAAGATAAATTTTGTGAATGACGTGATAGACGAAAAGGTAAAAGTATTTCGACAGAAGATTAGTTTTATAAATGAACAGCTTGAAAAACGTTCTTATATGAAAGTAAATAATTCATATACATACCTAACTGACATGAAGATACATTCTTTTAGTGAAGACACTATTGATTCTCTTAGATGTGCTCAAAGTAAAATACAAACAGAATACAATCTTAACAAAAATTATAAAATGTCGGATTTTTGGAAAAATGATCTGGATAAAATTTAAATAATTAATTATTTTTAAAATAAAAATATATCGCTAATAATAAAAATAATGTCCGGTGTTAGCCCAAACTCGATTTTTGGTATGTTGAAATCAAATCTATACACTATCGTAGTTCCCCTTATTATTGCTGCCTTTGTATGGATGTCCGTAGGTGTATTAGACAATGAATGTAAAAAGAGCAGTAAGTCCGAAACTGTTAAATATACAAAGAGAGCGCATATTCTACTAGGTATTGTCGCTACCGTATACGCAGGTCTTAATGTTCTAAAGTTGCACCCAGCTGGTAGAAAACTAGTTGGTAGAATTTTGTAAATGTAAATAAAAATGAAAATAAAAATTAATTAACTTAGGTTATAATTAAATTAAATACGTTACAATTCATTATGTAAAGTATTTAATTTAATTTAATTCATGTAATGAATTTACATTGTTTTTCTTACATATCCACCGTCTTCACATTCTACCCATTCACTTAAGGTATCTAACTGTGGCATTAATTTATGAGTAAGAAAAAATGCTTCCATGTGTTTAGAATCTTCTGTAAATAATAAAGGCCTTTGTTTAACGGGTTTCCATAATTTAGTAGCTAATTCATAAGCCGTCTTCCATTTTGTAGATCCGTTTGTTAATATACATATAGAATGACAATAACTGTTTAAAATACCATTAACTTCGGTTATAATTTTAATTAATTTAATATATGCATCAAGTGGTAATTCATTATTTTTATTTCCGTTTACACCCAGATTAACCAATAGATGATATTTTAATTTATTTTCCTTGATGTATTCCCATGTATTTTTAAAATATAATAAGAACTCTTCAAATTTTTCTTCATTGTATGGTTTATCTTCTTTTAAATTGACTGAATATATACATTTAGATTTATCTAGAATTATAGCATAAGCATCATTGTCTTTTATAATAGTTTCACCATCCATTTTTATTTAGAATGTAAATATAATTAAAATTAATTATTTTGCCGCAAAATATTACGTTTTTATAGCTATATTAAAGATATTGTGTATAATTTGTATTATAATCGTCTAAATGAACGAAGAGTTGTTATTAGCCTGGGGAGATTTAGATAAAATCATCAATGAACGAGAAGAAACTGTAAAAATTAATTACGGCATGTGTTGCCTTCATGCAAAAATAATATATAATCCATCTGACCAGGCTATGGTATGTTTAGAGTGTGCTGCAGTTTTAGAATCGGAAAAAGAATCATGCGAATGGAACAGTTATAAAAAGGATGATGGCTCTTTTCAAAGTTCAAATCAGCGAGGGGATGCTAACATTTCTGATAATCCATATGATAAAACGGGAAGCATACCGTCGTTTAATAAAAAATCATTGGCCATGACTTTGCATTATCAACAAACATTCTCACATAAACAAAAAACATTTTGGAAGGTATCTGAACAGTTTGAAAATTATAGGACTTTACTTTCATTACCCCATTCTATTTTACCTACCGCAAAAAATATGTGGCATGTATGCATGGAATCTGGAAAATTGACTAGGGCTTCAGTCAGGGTTGGGCTTATATCTGCATGTTTGTATTTTTCAGCTATGCAAAATAACGTATCAATTGACCGTTCTAAGTTGATTCAATTAACAGAGAACTCTGGTAATCAAAAAGGTTTTCTAAAGGGAGAAAAGGTATTCTTAGAGATAATGCAAGATGTTCCAGCCTATAAATACCTGGGTAGAAAGAAAGAAGATAATAAAGATACGGATGTTTTTGCAAAATTTTGTAACCAATTAGAACTACCGTTTAAAACAATATACATGTGTAATCAAATATATACAAAAAACAAAGACCTATTAGATTCAGTTACTCCAAAATCTATTACAGCAGGGGTTCTGTTTTATGTTGTAAAAAATGAACTAAAACTTAAACAGCCATCTAAATCAAAAATATCACAAGTTGTAGACGTATGTATTCCAACAATCAATAAAGTTGTTAAAATATTGGAATCTACTTAAATAAAAAATACCATTATAATATAAGAATGTTTTCTTTATGTCTGTCACTATTGTCTTTTATTGCGAGTCCCTGTATTTATCCATTCTATAAACCATCCTCGCCGTATCCATTCTATAAAAGAAATATTGTAAGCAGTGATAGTCATACTACAGATTTTGTAGAATCTTTAACACCTCCTTCGGGAGGTGAACTAAAACTTTTGACACATCTAAATGGAAATGCATGGGCTCAAAACTGGCTTTTACATATGGGGAGGAACGACACTGAGTTATACGATGAGCATTATTGTACAGAATGTCTCAGAATGAAACAGGCTTCAAATATTTATACATCAGAGGAATACTTTTATTTTGGATTCTATCCAGAAGAATCTGAATGTGGTCTATTCGAACCTAAATATATGGCGTTATTTGTACTTGATGCCAAAAGAAGAGTTCTAAATGCTAAGCTTATAGTTGAAAATCCTAAATTCATAAGTGAAGGAACTATGTTGATACCATTTGAAAACAGTATTCGCCGATTGTGTGATGAATCTTTTGTGTTTTTTAAGTATGATGAACTCAAAAGACCTGGTCAGATCAGGTACTACTACGAGTGGACTTTCACTAATTAACTGAAATTAAAATATTTGGTTTATTGTATATATGAAAATAGATTTATATAAAGCATATAAAGAGCGTTTTGGAAGGCAAAGAAAATTAAATCGAATAGCTGATTCAGTGGGACATGATGAATCGGAGATTTTTTACGGACTTTTTAGAATATTAATGGCATGCGACGCCGTGCATGATTTTTGTGGCAGGGGCTTTAGTCCAAAAAGTGACGATATGTTAAAATTTGTTACCCAACTTACGACAGAACTAATAAAAGATTTGAATGTGTATAATCTAGTAGATGTATGTGAGGACCTAATTAGACAGAATGATTTTAAGAATTTCAAAATAAACTATAATTATTTCTCAACAGAATCAAATTCAAAATCTATTTCAAAAAGAATATTAAATTTATTCGGACTTAGTACTGTACCACTGAAAAATATAGGTCAAGGAGATTGCACCGGTGATAATTCTATCATAAGAATGGTTAAAATACTAAATAGAACATACGATAATAATTTACCCGTTGAACTAAGAGTTGATGCAACTTCGAATTCATCATCTTTGTTACCCATATATAGCTCTATATTAGAACAATCAAGAAGAAAGGCTAGTCGTTGCGAATCTTATAATGAATTATTATTTGTAAAAGACATCTCGAGTGAATATGATGCAGCAAATAGAGATAAACTACAAAAAACCTTAATTGAAGCTGGGATTGTAGGAGATATTAATAAAATTGAAGATACTAATTATAATATTTATTGTACTGTAAATGGACAGCCTGTGAATATAGTAAATTGCGGATTAAAATCAACTAAATATGGGGATAAAATAATAGTAACTTTAAATGTAACCCGTTATTTTAATAAGGACTGTAGTGATATTAAAATAAACAATGATTTAGACAATAATAGTGTTAAAAAACTTACTCAGAGGGCAACACGTGAGGGTGAAAATCATTACAAATACAGTGTATTTAAAACGATGGGCGATTTTTTACAAATAGTAAGTTTTTTAGATTCAAAAACTTATAATAAGTTGTATATATCATTCGATATTCTAAGTGGTGAGATATGTTCATTGTTTAGTAAGTTTTCATTTTATGAAGCTAATGAGAGTAAGGAAAGGCAAAATCTTGTAGAAGATGGCTTGTATGTGTATATGACTGATGAAGAAATAAATGATCAGCTTGCTGCAAGCGGATTGATGTTTCTCCAACAAGAAGGTGTCGAATTTACTCCGACTCAAGATGCTATCGAAATGGCGAAAAAGGCTGCCGAGAGTGGTCTTAATTATGCCCGGAAAGTGAGAGAGGACTACTTGCCCACTTTTGCTACTCCAATTTCAAAGAGACCTGTCCGCGGGTCTCCGCCGCTCCGCCCGGCGCGCAGCCCGAAGCGCAGGAAATTAAGTTTCGGTAAAAAACCTAAGGTTTCAATCAGAAATACATCTACAAGAGTTCTAAAAGCCAAATTAAAATCAGTTGGCGTCCCCGTTACTAAAGTAGTAAGAGGAAAGCGTATGAAGCTAACAAGAAAACAGTTAGAAATGAGAGCCCAGGCATTTAAAAGACTGCAAATTATATGTCAAAAGAAAGGTATTAACCTTACATATGTTTCTAAAAAAGGACGTAAATACAAGTCTGCTAAAAGACTTCTTAGTGATCTAAAAAGACAACCTAAATTTAAACCTAAACCTAAAACTAAACCTAAAATGAAATGGGGATGATCCGGGAAGAAGCCAGCTGAGAAGACAATGAAAATGTCTTTAGCTGGCTTCGGATGATCCTCAAAGCCGGGAAATTCTAGGTTCGGATGATCCACAGTATTTCCTGCGACTATCTAAATAAATTACACCAGAATTCTGAATGACGATATTAAGATAAATTAGTCTCTTTATATCTGAAAAAGAATTCATTTCATTTCAATTAAATTTAAAAAAAAATAATCCCTAAGATTAATAAATGAAAATTCTATGGCCCATACATTTTTTAGCAGGTATTGCCCTGTTAGTTATGTTTCCAACTGCAATAGCAGCATGGTATTCTAATTGTTTTAATGTACCAATTACTTACGGGTTTGGTTTAATAATAACTTCTATATTAGTGAACATACTAGTTATATGTTTAATGAAGGAGGTTCCTGTTGAAGATAAATCAGGTGGAAGTATTTATGAAAGACCAATCCTTGGAAAACAATATGTACACACAAACGCGTCTGCTATTATAGAAGGTGTGTGGTCTTTACTCATGGCTGCTCTTATTTTATATGGTGTATATCTTCAGTTTCAAGGTAAATGTAAACTTGTTAGGAGATAAATTAAATACAACAAATTTAAATTAAATGTCGTACGTTAATAAATAATATATGACATTTAATTAATATAAATAAAATACCCAATCCCCAACATGTGCGAGTATTCACCTTCTCCGTTTTCGAAAACATGCAATGATATATAATATTAATAAAAGTCCAATAATAATATAAATATAAATTTTGTATGAAGAACCTTTCTCTACCTGTTGGCCGCTTTTGCTTCGCGACTCGAAGGAACTTCCATATGGGGGGGTTTCATTATTTTCTGCCATCATTGCGTTCAGGCAGAATGATGATTCATCTGGGACGCGATCTGGCATATCACCGATAATTTTATGCCAATTCATTTCTAAAGTTGCCCCACACCCTAATAACCGTTCGCCTCCAACTTTACATTGTGAAAGTTCTAGTGCGAGTAATTCGTACGCTTCTTTAGGAAGTTTACGAATTTTATCTTTCGTTGTATAAAATTGAGCGCAACAATCATATTCCGTACTATTTCCGATATATCTATGTTTCATATATTTATTATAAAATCTTGGAAAATGTTCTTTCATATGATCACGTCCTCGACCCCAACCCGGCGCATCGCGCTTAGAATCTGGATCGGGTGTAAGAACACCATTCAAGCTGCAATAGTCGGGTAACAGTTTATTATTTGTATTAATCTGAGTAAGAACTTCACTCATTGAATGTTTTTGATGCCAAGCTGTATCATGCCCATGTATAAAACATATATTATTTGGAAGTGTATCATAATGATTAATTATATACTTTAAGTAAGAAGATGCCTCGTCCCCATGGTTAGTATCTACATCACA
>MDSX01035299.1_pt1 | contig 12593 bp, 12 predicted proteins | sample 811141 | NCBI WGS metagenome assembly MDSX01 (sample SAMN05326642, study PRJNA326480) | marine metagenome | isolation source: seawater | place: Atlantic Ocean: South East | collected 2010
AATAAAAACAGAAACTGAAAAAAAGTTTATTTTAGGTAAAAATAAAACTTTAAAAAAAATTGGTATTTTTATAAAAAATAACATTTCTAGAAGAAATATTGAAAACGATAAAATAAACTTAAATAAAACCAAAATAAAAACAGTCAAAAACTATTTAAAAAAACATAACTTAATTAAATACGGATCATATGCACCAAACGATTTACTGAGAGAAATTTACGCGAATTCTGTATTATGTGGTAATATAAATAATTCGAATGGAGAAACTTTAATTCATAATTATTATGAAGACAAAGATGAAGAATAATATATTTAAAAAAAAAAAATAAACACTTTTCTATATTATAATTAAATAATGGATAATATAGAAAATTTATTTACAATTAGTTTGAAAAAATACAATGATGACTTTTATATTTTAAAATTTGTATATAATAAATATGAAATTACTGATTTGCGTATGTTAAAATTTATAAAAAATACTGAAAAGGCAATAAATGCATTAAAAAATGATAAAATAAAAAATGTAAATTTAATTTTTGTCTTAAAAGATATAATTATACCTACAAATTTCTCTGATTTAAAAGATTTTATTAAATTATTTGATAAAAATTCAGAAATAATGATTAATAAAGTTGGATTTACAATAATAGAAAATGAAAATAATCTTTTTAAAATATTTATAAATATTTTTAAACAATATTATAAACCATATAAATCATTATATCTTTGTAGAAATAATGAAGAAACTGAATTGTGTTTAAATGACGAAGAGTCTAGAAAAAAATTTCCAAATATAACAAAATTATTGTAAATTATTTAATATTTATTCTACACGTTGGACATGTATTATTATTTTCTATCCATCTAGTAAGTGCTGATTTATTAAAAATATGCTTACATTTTCGTATCATTAATACATTTTGTATAGAATGAAATCTATCTCTTGTAATAGGACATATATCATTTATTGGATTTTCAATATTTTCATAATTTAATATATTAAATATATCTACATCTGTATTTGATATATCTAATAATTCTATATTAGTACAACTTATATCTTTTATATTATAAGATAAATCATTATTATTTCTTGGATTTATTATACTATTTTGTGAAAAAAGAGTATCAAATCTAAAAATATGCGATATATTATTGTCTAAATCATTTAAAAAATCAATAGTATCATTATTATTTCTAAATATTCTTTGAGATCTTTGTGATGACGGTCGTATAGGTTCAATAATCGAATTACTGTTATATTCTAATAATATTTCATGACTATCATTTATTATATTCGTTAAATTATTAATATTTTCAAAATGTAACATAAGCGCATTATTATATGTTTGACTATTAGAATATATTCTATTTCTTCTCGGTTGTGAATATCTTCTATTACTTGATGAATTATTATAATTCATAATATAAATACTAATAATTTACTATTTAAATATTAAATCATTAATATTATTAACATGGAATTTAATGGATTATCTGGATTAGCAAATTTAGGAAATACATGCTATATAAATAGTGTATTACAAATATTAAGTAATTTAACACATTTAAATAATTACATAGATAGTTTTTTGAAAAAAAATAATATATCTAATGTAGAAATTAATTTTATAAAAGAATGGAATAGTTTATATAAATTATTATGGCACAAAAATGTTATAATATCACCAAATAGATTTATAAAAGTTATAAATGATATATCTATTATAAAGAATAATGAAATGTTTATAGGTAATCAACAAAATGATGTCGCGGAATTTATATATTTTATATTAAGTATATTTAGTGATGGATTAATAGACAATAATTTATTTTCAATTTTTAAAAATAAATGTATAAAAAATAATTATGATAAGGAATTTATTAAATATATAAACAAAATATATAAAAATTATTCTTACATAGATGATTCTTTTACGTATTATTTAAAAATAGAATATATTGACGAAGAAACAAATAAATTAATTAGTTATAATTATGAACAAAATTTTATTTTAGATATACCTTTAACAAGCTTAGATCTAAATGATTGTTTAGAAGAATATTTTAAAGATGAAAATTTAAATAATGAAAATAATAATCAATATTATTGTGATAAAGATAATAAATATAAAAATGTTATAAAAAGAAAATATTTATATCATAGTTCCAAATATTTAATAATTCAAATGTGTAGATGGAATAATAAATTAAAAAAAAATCAAAGAATAATAAATTTTGATAGCGAAGAGATATCTTTGGTAGATTATAGCAATAATAAAAAAAATATTATTAATTATAAATTGATAGGAATTATTAATCATTCAGGTACTTTAGATGGAGGTCATTATAATTGTAATATACGAAAGAAGGATACTTGGTTTTTAATAGATGATACGACTATAAAAAATATTAATAAAATTATAAGTAATAAAAATTATTGTTTGATTTATACAATAAAATAAAATATATATTATATAATAGACATGAATGTTGATATAGACGAAACAACCTATATACCTTCGACAGATCATCCTTTATTTTTTTCTATTTTTAAAAATATGAAATTATCTTTTATAGCGCTTTTAATTATTATTATTTTTGTATATATTATTATTTTTTTTGTAGTTGGAAATGCAAAAAATAATCCTACAGACTCATCATTTAATTTAATAGTTATATTATTAGAAATATTTTTATGGAGTTTATTACTGTATGTGGTGTATATTAATTTAAAATATACTAATGATAAAAATTATAATTTTCAGGCAGAAGTTTCAAATTTATTTAATACTAAGTTAGCAGATCTTTCGATAAATGCCGAAAGAAATCATTATTTAAATGGTAGAAATGGAGAATACGATGAAACAACCACAGATACTACTCAAGATACTACTCAAGATACTACTCAAGATACTACTCAAGATAACACTAATGAAAATGAAGTTTTTCATATAGCAAATAATAAATATAATTATGAACAGGCTAAAGAAATATGTGAAAAATATAATTCAAAATTAGCATCTTATGATGAAATAGAAAATGCGTATAATAATGGAGCAAATTGGTGTTCCTATGGATGGTCAGAAGATCAATTAGCATTATTTCCTACACAGAAAGAAAAATACAATCAATTAAAAGAGATTCCGGGTCATGAGCATGATTGTGGTAGACCTGGAATAAATGGTGGTCATTTTTCAAATAAATATATTAAATTTGGAGTAAATTGTTATGGAAAAAAACCTAAACCAAAACATAGCGATAAACATTATATGCATTCTGTAAATCACACACCAACTATAGATAAAATAATTGAAAGTAAACAGAAAAAACAGTTATTTAATGATTATATAGTTGCCCCATTTAATAATGATATATGGTCACAAACAAAATAATTATTTAATTTTTTTCAGTTTTATTTTTTTTATTTTTTTTATTTTTTTTATTTTTTAAACTTTTATTCATTTTATTATTGTGAAAAGATAATTTCTTAAAAAAAACATAATCATGTATTGGTTGTTCATATTTAAAATTAAACTTTTGTAAATTAACATTTTTACAAAAGTTATCTTTTTTATTATCTAAAACAAAGAAGGCTATCTCATAATCATTTAATAACATAAATATATTAAATTATACATACATTTAATATATTTTTATTTCACTTTTAATTCTTTTATCTCTATTATTTTTTAAAAAATTTATAATGTTATTTACATTTAAATTAATATTATTTAATGAAAAATATTCTTTTAATTTGTTTTCTAAATATTTTATACTAAAACTTTGATATTGAATATATTCTTTTTTTTGTATTTTATTATTATTTAAAACAAATATCTTTTGTTCTAAATTTAAATCGTGTAATAAACTATTTATTTCTAATTCTATATCATTTTTTTCTTCTTTTAATTTAGTAATTTCATCACTTTTTATAGCAATATCATTGCGAATATTTATTAAATAATTTATATGTTTTTTTAATAAATCTTTATTTGTACGCTCCATTACATATTATATACTTTTTAAAATTATTTTTTGCCTTTTTTGCCTTTTTTACTTTTTTTACTTTTTCTACTTTTTTTACTTTTTTTAGAAAGTAAATATTTACTTGCTAATAATGTAGCAACTGCCGCGTTTTTAGCACTAAATCCTCCGCGATATTTTTTTCTTTTTTTCATACTCTTTTTTTTACTTTTACTTTTTCTTACTTTAGTTTTTCTTTTTTTTAAACCTCCGCCTATTTTTTGTTCATCTTCTAACTCATCATCACCAACTACAATATAACCGCCCGCTTGTTCATATTCCAGTTCTTCACCATTACCATCATCACCTCCGTACATCGAATGTTTCATATATATTATATAAATAAATTATTATTTGTAAAAATAAGAATATAAATATAATCTTTTTATTTAAATAATGCTTATTAATAATTTAAATTTAGAATTAATAAAAATAAAAGATCCTAAAGTTATTGATGATGATGAGTATTTTTTTGATTTATTATATGATGATACAGAATTTGTATTAGAATGCGAACATCATTATAGTTTAAAAAATACAGAATCTTTAGTTGTGAAAAGTAAACAAGAAGCAAATTATTTTTTTAAAATATATAAAAAAATTATAGAACTTTTTTTCGATTCTCAAGAAGAATGGTTTAACGATAAATTAACATATGAAAGAATAGAAAATATGTTTAATAATTATTTAGTAGCAAATATAGAAGAAAATTGTTTAAATTTAATAATAAGTAAAAGCATAGATTTAAGTAATAATTATTTAAATAGTGAAATAATTCCTAAAATAAAAATATCGAAATTAGTTTTTAAAAATGAAAAAATAACTGTTTATTTAGAATTATTAGGTATTAATTTAGCAAATAATACAGAAAATGAAATAAAAGAAAATATAAAAAATGGAAATGAAACATCTAATAACGTTAGTGAATCCATATTAACAAATGATATCGCACAGGAAGTTGTTAATAATGAACAACAGCAAATGGAAGAGCAAAATAAAAAAGATTATGAAAATCCTGATGAAAACACTTATGAAAACCCTGATGAAAACCCTGATGAAAACCCTGATGAAAACCCTGATGAAAAAGAGAATGGAGAAAAAGAAGACGAAGATGAAGAAGAAGAAGAAAGTGAAGAAATTGATGAAGATTTAAAAGAAATAAATATAGTCAACGATAATTTAGAAAGTATTGATTTTAATTTAACAGATGAAGATTATTACATTATTTATAATATTTTGAATAATAACATAAAAGACAATTTAAATAATTCTGTATTAAAAATATTAAAAGAAAGAGATATTAATATAAATAAAAAAGAAATAAATGAATTATTAAATGATAGTGATAATGAAAGTAGCTATAGCGATGATGAAAGTGAAATATATGAAGAAGAATCTGATAGCGAAAATTCTATTCCATAATAAAATAATTTTATTTATTTTAATTAAAAAATAATAAAATTATTTTATATACTATTTTATATAATGAAACTAGCAAAATTTTTTAGTAAAAAAAAAAAAATGGTTATTAGCGGATTAATATTATTAGGTTGTGTAATATTATTAGGAATTTTAGTAAATTATAATAATGAAAAAGGTACAGTAAGTGATTCTATGATTGGCGGTAGTGCATTTAGTGGAGCGGCGCCTGTTGAACACAAAAGTGACGTATCTCCTGATAACGAAATAGAAAATGTTAATCCTGTTGTAACTGTTGAAAAACCATCTTTTTTGGAAGTAAAAGATATTAAAACGTCTACAAATAATGATAGTCAATGTAATAATAGTACCTCAATGGATCCTTCTGAATTATTACCTAAAACAGATGGTCAACCCATGATGGGCGCTGAATTAGTAGACGCCACAAATAAAGCAGTAAAAGAGACAAGTCATATTTTAATGGATGCCGGATTTCATAGTGGTATAAACACGGTCGGTTCTTCTTTACGTAATGCGAATTTACAATTAAGATCTGAATTTGCTATTCCTAAAACAAATGTAGGACCATGGTCTCAATCAACTATTGAAGCAGATGAATACAGAAGACCTTTAGATATAGCAGTTTAATAAAGTTAATTTTATTATTTAAATAAAAAATATCTTTTTATTTAAATGAACGATAATATAATATGTTATTTGCTTATAGTTATAATTATTATTATATCAATAAAAAGTTATTATGATAGCGATTTATTTCAATTAAAATGTATTATATCAGACATAAACGGAAAAAAATATTGTGTCAGAGAAAGAAAAAATATAAAAAAAGCAAGCGATCTTTTAGCCATAACAACAAAAAATATGACTACTTTAGTAAAATACTTAATAGACAAATATCCTGATAAAGAATCTGTTATATTATTACATAAAAACTTTAATCCAAAAAAAAATAAAAGAAATATTGCCGACAAGCGAATATACGGCGTACAGTGAAAATAAAGGAGAACAGATTGCATTATGTTTAAGTAATAAAGGTAAAAAAGATAATGATAATTTAATAGACAAAAATACATTAATGTTTGTTGCTTTACATGAATTATCTCATTTAGCAACAAAAACAATAGGACATGATGAAACATTTTGGAAAAATTTCAAATTTTTATTAAAAGAATCGGAAAAAATTAATATTTATAAACCTATTAATTATAAAAATAATAGTACAAATTATTGTGGTATGGAAATTACAGACAATCCTTATTACGACTAGTATATACATAATGTGTAAAATTACTATTCGAATATTTCTTGCTTTCTTTTAATATATATTTATTTTTGTCTATTTCGGGAAAAAATTTATTACAATTATAACAATTATCAATTATAGAAATATGAAATTCTGATATTAAATTACTATATTTTTCAATAACAGATTTATATAATAATTCTCCACCTATAATCCAATATTCATCATAATCTGTATTATTTAATAATAATTTAAATTCTTCGTCTAAATTATTAATTAATAATACATTATTGTCTAATTTAAAATTAGTATCTTTAGTTATTACATAATTTATTCGATCATTCAAAGGTCTGAATCTTTTAGGAATACTCAAATATGTATTTTTACCCATTATTACACAATTATTCTTATTACCAATTGTTTTATTTTTAAAAATATTCATCTCTTCTTTTATTTTCCAAGGCAGTTCATTGTCTATTCCTATTCCGTTATTTTTGTCACAACACGCAATTACTTTTATTGATTTAAACATTTTATTATTAATATATAATAAATGAATTATAATTCTTTTAAATTGTATTTTTTAAATAATTCTAATTCAATAAAAAAAGTTCATTTATATAATAATTCATTTAGCGATAATAATACTACTAATATTAACAGTGAATATGAAATAGAAACTCATGATTTAAATATTTACAACGATGATACTATTGAAAATGTATTGTATAAAATGTGTTCTGTATTAGATGATAAAAATATAAATAATTATTACTTTTTTTATAAAAATAAAAAAAAACTAAATTTAACTAATAAATCATTCACAAAAGAAGAATTGAATATTTTATTAATAAATTTAAACATATATGATGTGACTTTACCAGATAAAGATGTATATTCTATAAATGAAGTAAAAGAATATATAAGTTATGATAAAGAATATATTATAGATAGACCTTTAAATTACAGTATAGATTTAAATAAACATGTTATAAATCCTTTGTTAAATAATTATAATTATTATGATAGTAAAATTAAATTAAAATTGTCTAATTTAATATTTGAAGAAGAAACCATCTTAGATAATATTATTTATTGTGTTCATATAGAAGATTTTTTTGGATTTGTGAATGATAATCCATTATTATCTATAAAAAATACTATAAATATTTATTATGTTACGTTAAATAATAAAGAATTATTTACATTAGATGAAATCACTAATAATTCTAGAGAATCTATTGAAAAATTATTTGAAAAATATGATAAATATAATAAATTAGTAGATTTACATAATTCCTTTTTTGTTAATAATTATGAAATCATAAAAAATCTTAATTCAAAATTATATTTAGATAATATTGAATTTATTTATTATACAAATGAAGAGATATTATTTCCGTTAGAAGTTTTTTTTAAAAAAATAAATTGTACTTTACAGATACCAATCATTAAATATAATCCTGGATTTAAAATAGAAAATATTTATAAATTATATTCAAGTAAAAAAGATATCTATGGTAATAAAATACCTGAAATCAGTAAAAAACAAGCAAAATATTTTAAAGAAAATATGAAAAAAAATAAATCTATTTCTTTAAATATTATATTTGATACTAAAGTAGAAGTATTGATAGATATAGATGAATTTGGAAATATATTATGTAGTCTAAAAAAACTAAATTATAATTATACAGAAATAGACAAATTAAATAATTATTGTAAAAAAATAATAGATACTATTATAAAATATTTTATAACATTATTTGATCCTACATCAAGTATATATAAGTATTTTAATAATCTTTTACAAGATAATATTAAGATATTAGATTTAAATTACACATTTGATTATGGTATTATAAAAAAAATAAATATTGATTCTTATAAATATTTTCCGGGAATATTATCATTTAATAAAATTGACGATAAAATAAATAAATTAAACTATAAACGTGTATCTTCATATAATAAAATGAATGATATTGATACTTTAATAACTCAATTATTTAAAAAACAGACAGATATTAAATATATAATAGATAAATGCGCTATGGATTTTTATCAAAATGATTATGAACAAGCAAGTGAATATATTATGAATTTTTTATCTAAAATACAAATTGAAGATCATTTAAAAAATTCAGAACAAAGTGTTAGAAGTATTAAAATAGAAAATAATCCTGGTATAAATATAGATTTAGTTAATAATAATAAATATATTTATTTAAAAATAAGCAACATAGATAATCTTTTATACATAAATTATTTTAATGTATATTTTTTTAATTATGTTTCTATTCTTTTAAATTATTTCACAATTGACGGAGTAGATGATTATTTTAAAATTATATCAAAAGAAAAAATTACTAATACAGACATCGAAATTAGTAAAACTATTGAGAAAAATTATCCTTTATCTAGTAAACTAAAACCTGTTTTATTAAATTCAAGTAGTAATGAATACAGTAGTAATAACGATGAAAATATTATAGATTATGAATCATCGTCTAATAACGAAAAATTATTAAATAATAATTCTATAAAAAATAAAAATGAAGGATTAAATATTACTTCTTTAAGTAGCGCAAAAAGCATTGAATATAATAGTAACGGAAACCCTATAGGACAAGAAGAAAGAAAAAAAAGTTATATATCATCAGATGAAGAAATTAAAAATGATGTAAAAATATATAATGAATCACAAGAAAAAGGTAATATAGAAAAAGATACTAATGAGGCGGTTGTAGAGGTCGATGGTGAAACCGATGATGAAGCAGAACCGGAAGTTGAGATTGAAACTGATAATGATGAAGAAGCGGAACCTGAAGTTGATCTTGAAACCGATAATGAAGAAGAAGCTGCGCCAGATGTCGATGTTGAAACCGATAATGAAGAAGAAGCTGCGCCAGATGTCGATGTTGAAACCGATAATGAGAGAGAAGCGTCGCCAGATCTAAATTCAGAAAGTAATAATGAACCTGAAGTTGAAGTTAATACAACTGCTAAAAGTGTAAATAATGAAGAAAATCAAGAAAACAGAGGTCAAAATGATTTTTATTTAAGTTCATCAAATAATGAAGAATCATCTTCTAATGAACAATCTGGTGGTTCAGATATGTTTAAATTAACATATCCAAATCCATTTCAAAATAAATTACATAAACTACAACCATTATTGTTTAAAGTAGACAAAAAATCAAAATATAAAGCGTATAGTCGAATGTGTCCGTGGACGGATAGACGCCAACCAATTATATTAACTCAAGAAGAGAAAGATTATATAGATAAAAATTATCCAGGAACGTATGATGATATAATTCAATATAGTACAAATCCATTAGACAAAAAATATTATTATATATGTCCAAATTATTGGAATTTAAAAGAAAATGTTCCCGTTAAAGATGAAGATGTAGATAAAAGTAAATTAATACATCCGAAAGACGATGAAACAGATTTAAATAAAAAATATATATTCCAATTTACTAAGGATCATGGTAAAAAAATACCTAAAAAAATACCAGGATTCTTACAAAAAGGTACAAAAATAAATGAACATGGATTTTATGTTCCATGTTGTTTTGGATTAAAAGATGGAGAAAGTCAGAAAAAAATGATAAAAGATGCTGAAGAACAATTGCAAAAAATGGAAGAATCTGGTTTAGAAAATCAAGACGAAATTATTGAATTTGTAAAAAAAGGTGATAAAAAAACTAAAGTAGTAAAAGAAATACAAACATTTTATATTTTAGATCAATATAAATTTCCTATACCACAAGATCGTTATGGATTATTACCAATTACATTACAAAAATTTTTTGGACAAGTAGGAAATAAATGTAATAATAATGAATCGTGTTTAATGAGAGTAGGTGTAGAATTTAATACAAAAAAATCGTTTTTATCATGTCTTACATATTTATTTTATACTAAAGAAGAATTACAAATGTTGTCTAAAAAAAATATAAGTTATGTTGATAGCATTATAGAAAGAATAAAAGAAAGAATAAATATTGATAATATATTACAATACCATAATGCAAATATTCCAAAATTATTTTATAATGAAAAAGAGTTATCAAATGTAAATTTAGATAATTATAAAGATTATGAAATATACAAAAAGTTAATAGGTCTTACAAAAAATGATAAACAATTGAGAATTATTATTAATGGTTATGAAAATTTTATAAAATTTATAGAAGATCCTAATGAAAATATTACATACTATTACTTATGGGATATTGTTTGTAGCGGCATTTTAAATTCAAATAATTTAAATAATCAAATAAACATGATAATAATTAAAGAAAATAATGATGATATTACGAATAATATTAGCATAATATGTCCTGTTGCTAGTTATTCAAAATATTTATTTAATAGTACTAAAAAATGTATAATATTATATAATAAAAATGATATATTTGAACCCATTATTACAAATTTAAGTGTAAAAATTGGTAAAGTTGAGAAAATGCAAATAAATAAATTTATAGATATTGGTGAAAGTAATTTCTTATACAATACATTGATGCGTATAAATGAAAACTTATTAAATAGTTGTTCATCAGAATTTAATAACGAACTATACGAATTTAAAGAAAATATAGATATACACGAATTATTATTAAATAATGAGGCATTATTAAAAAATTACAATATATTACATCAAGTAATAAATTATGATAATAAATCAATCGGGTTATATTTAGACTTAAAAGGAACTCATTTTTTTGTTCCATTAAAACCTTCTTCTATATTTGAAGGAATTGACTATAAATTAATAAATGATACTATATGGAATAGTTATAGAAATACAAAAGAAATGCTTAGTAAATTATCAAATGATACAAATGGATTAATAAAATGCTCGCCAAAATTCAAAGTAATTGATAATGAATATGTTGTAGGCATATTAACACTAAGTAATCAATTTGTAAAAATAAATGACGTAGAATCTCCTATAAATGATGGACTACCAATAAAATATGATTACAATTTAATTGATGTTGAAAAAGAAATTTATGAAAATAGCCATGAAATAGATAAAGAAAGAAATAAATTAATTCATTTTATGAAATTAGAGAAGAAGTTTTATAATAATTATATAAATACAATTAAATATGTAATATTCAAAGAGAATGATAATAGTATAAAAGATATAATAGAAAATGATACGGATTATAATATGAAACAAAAATTTGAAGAAATATATAAAAAAATAGAAGAAATAACAAATAATTATGTAGAATTTATTAATTTTGAAGATGAACAAAGTCTATTAGATTTATTTGATATAAATTTATGTTTTATTCAAGATGATTCAAATTATTGTAAAATAGTTGGAGAAAATAATATTCTTTTAATACCAGAAAATAATTTATATAATGGTGAAGATAATAAATTGAAATATATTTCTTCTTTGGTTCATGATATATTATTAAATGAAAATGTAAAAAAACAATTTATAAATGATTCCCATAATATTATAAATTTAGACAAAAATTATTCTATTAGTGAAAACGAAATAATATTACTTGAAAAAAAATTATTAGATTATTATAACAATTTACAATATCCTCAAAGTGATTATGTATTACAAAATGTTTATGAAAATATTCAACCGCATGATATAATGACTATGTTAGATTATAAAATGTACAAAAATGTAGATGATTTAAGACCTATTACAAATACAAAAATAAAATACAATGATAATTATACACCATTGGAAGAAGAAGAAAAAAACGACCCCCTTATTATGCCTCCTCTTGCTGCTGCCGCTGAAGAAGAAGAGCAAGTATCTCAAAATAATAACGCAAGAAATGCGACTCAGGACATTGCTTCTGTTGCCGAAGAAGAACCTCCACAAAAT
>MDSX01037814.1_pt1 | contig 12587 bp, 14 predicted proteins | sample 811141 | NCBI WGS metagenome assembly MDSX01 (sample SAMN05326642, study PRJNA326480) | marine metagenome | isolation source: seawater | place: Atlantic Ocean: South East | collected 2010
GAGAGCGAGTGATGGACGCGACCACTTCTGGCAACGGCGGTCTGGATACGATCCGCCTGCAGATCATGTGGAATCGGCTGATCTCGGTTGTCGAGGAACAGGCGCAGACCCTGATGCATGCGGCATTCAGCCCGATCGTGCGCGAGTGCGGCGATCTCTCGGCGGGCGTCTTCGGCCTCGACGGGCGGATGTACGCCCAGGCGGTGACGGGCACTCCCGGCCACGTCAATTCGATGGCCGAATCGGTGAAGCATTTCCTCGACCATTTTCCGATTGAAATCATGAACGAGGGCGATGCCTTCATCACCAACGATCCTTGGATGGGGACGGGCCACCTCAATGATTTCGTCATCACCACGCCCTGCTTCCGCAACGGCAAGGCGGTGGCGCTGTTCTCCTGCACCAGCCATCTGACCGATATCGGCGGGCTCGGGACGGGGACGGATGCGACCGACGTGCATATGGAAGGCATCTACATTCCGATGCTGAAGCTCGCGGATCGCGGTGTGATGAACGAGACTCTGATGGCGATGATCCGTCAGAACACCCGCCAGCCGGTCGAGTCGGAAGGCGACGTCTATTCGCTCGCCGCCTGCAACGACATCGGTTGCCAGCGCTTGGTCGAGATGATGGACGAGTTCGACCTCGACAGTCTCGAGACGCTCGGCGACTACATCTGCGACACCTCGGAGAAGGCGGTGCGTGACAACATCGCCAAGCTGCCAAACGGGGCCTCGAAGAACACCATGACCATCGACGGCATCGGCGATCCGATCGACCTCGTCGCGACCCTGACGATCCACGACGACAAGATTACCGTCGATTACGACGGCACCTCGCCGCAATCGCTGAAGGGCATAAACGTGCCGATGGCCTATACCACGGCCTATACTTGCTTCGGCCTGTCCTGCATCGTCTCGGGCGATATTCCTAACAATGCGGGCTCGCTTGCGCCGTTCGAGATTTCCGCCCCCGCAGGCTCTATCCTCAATGCGCCCTATCCCGCGCCCGTCTGCTCGCGCCATGTCATTGGGCAGATGCTGCCGGATGTCTCCTTCGGCTGCCTCGCCCAAGCGGCCCCAGAGCGTGTGCCGGCGGAAGGGGCGTCCTGCCTCTGGAACATCACCATGCGGGGCGCGACCGACCGGGCCGCCAACGACAGCAAGCTCTTCACGATCACCGCGGTAACCAATGGCGGCACTGGGGCGCGGCCGGCAAAGGACGGTTTGTCGGCGACCGCCTATCCGAGTGGTGTGCGCGGTACCCCGGTCGAGATCAACGAGACCGTGGCTCCCATCGTCTTCCATCGCAAGGAATTCCGCCCGGATTCGGGTGGGCCCGGCGCCTATCGGGGCGGGCTTGGCCAGGTGCTGGAGATCGAATCGGCCATCGGCGCTGATTTTGAGCTCCTCGCCGCTTACGACCGGATCGATTTCCCGCCGCGCGGTCGTCAGGGCGGGCAGAACGGCGAGGGCGGATCTCTCGGCTTCACCAGTGGCGAAGCGCTCCGCGGCAAGGGCACGCAGACCATCCCGGCCGGCAAGATCGCGCGCTTCCACACCCCGGGCGGTGCCGGTTTCGGCGATCCGAAGGACCGTGACCCAGAGATGCTTGCCCTTGACATCGAAAACGGCCTGATCACCCCCGAAGCCGCGGCCCGGGATTACGGCTACGCGGCTGGCGGCGATGACTAGGACGTTTCTTCAACCGGACTATCGTCAATCCGGTAACCGGAAGGGTTACCGGAATTAATGCCTGAGTCTTACAGACAACAAGATCTAGCCAGCGTCTCTCTGGCAGTATTTCTAGGTTCCGGCCAGTGCAGCCACGGAATGATGACACATCTGGGCTTGGTACTTACTTCCCCTTAAACACCGGCTTCCGCTTCTCGGCGAAAGCTCTTTCCGCCTCACGGTGGTCTTCCGTGAACCAGAGGTTGACGAAGGTGTCGGCGGCGAGACCGTGGGCCTCGTCCGCGGGGCCGCTTGCGGCCTTGTGGATGACGCGCTTGGCGCGTCCAAGGGCGAGAGGGGCTGCCTTATCAAAACTCTCGACGAACTGCATCGCCGCGCCGATCACGTCCGCGTCCTCCGCGACCTTATTGATCAGGCCGAGCCTATAGGCTTCTGCCGCATTGAAGCGTTCGCCCGTGGTCACCACTTGCATGGCCCGGTTAAAGCCAATGTCGCGCACGAGCCGTTCATAGCCCTCCCAGCCCGTGATGATTCCAAGGCGGACCTGCGGCATGCTGATCTCTGCATGGGGGGCAACGACCCTGAGATCGGTCGCCAGCAGAATCTCTGTGCCGCCACCGATGGCGAGGCCGTTCACCGCGGCAATCACCGGGACGTGCAGCGCCTCAAAGCGCCGGAAGACCGTTCGGGCGAGCCGCATGACCTCGCGCAACTCGTCCTTCGTCGTCAGCTGGGCGTAGCGCTTCACGTCGCCGCCGGTACAGAAGAACCGATCCCCTGCGCCTGTGACAATGATCGCGCGTAGGCTCGTGTCGCCCTCGATCTCGTCGAGGATGTAAAGAAAAGCCTGGGAGACCTCAGCGCTCAGCGAGTTGCCGGCCTCAGGCCGATCGATGGTGAGGACGAGAGCGTTGCCCCGCCGCTCCTGCTTGACCACTTCCATTCGCCGGGCCTCAGCCAAAACCCTTGGCTGCGAAGCCACCATCGATTTGGGGTTCGACGAAATGTATCAGCAGTCCGCCGCCAAAGTTCGAAGGGTGGACGAAGCCGATCAGGGAGCCCCGTCCGCCGGGACGGCCTTCGAGGTCAATCATCCGCCAGCCATCGTCGGCGAGTTTCGGCAGGATGGCGTCGATGTCTCGGGTCGCGAAAGCGACATGGGCGAGGCCCGCGCCGCGCCGCGAGACGAACTTGGCAATGGCGCTCTGGTCGCCCTTGGTATTGCCCCTCTCTTCACCGAGCTGCTCCTTCGGCGTGAGGTTCGGGTCGTAATCCATTAGCAACTCCAGCTCGCAGTCGCCGATATTGATGAAGACATCGCGCAGACCGCCAAGAATCTCCGGTGGGCGGGAATGATAAATCGCGCCGTACTTATCCGAGATGAAACTCTCGGTGACCTGCCGAACTTCTACATCGGTCTGCGTGCTGTCGATGGGACAGCCGAGGTTGTCGGTGAACACGCGCACCGTCGCATCGTTGTCGTCGGTCGCAATGCCGAGGTGGTCGATTTTGTAGGCAGGGCTGTCCGCAGTTGGAATCTTCATTGGCTCAATGAAACGCGTGCGAATACCAACCGTCTCTTTCGGGTCGATGGTGACGAAGCGTTTCCCGTCCGGGCCGACACCGTTCTCGGTTACCGTCAGCCCATGCTTCGCGGCTGTCTCTGCGGGGTCTTCCGCCGCGAGTGCCATATGATGAACGCCCGGATAGCGCGGCTCCTCAAGATAGGGATCGTCCGGCTCGAATAGAGCGACGGCGGATTGGCCGATCCCGAAGAATGGAATACTGCGACCTTCAAACGGAACGTCCCGTCGTTGCAGTCCGAGCGAGTCATTGAGAAATCGACAGGCCGACTCGACGTCGCGGGCGGCGAGGGCGAGATAGGTCATCTCATATCCGGGCATGTTCAAATCTCCTCCCGCGCGACGAAATGCATGAGTCCCCCGCCGATCATGGTCGGATGCATGAAACCGATTAGCGCTCGGCGCGATCCCGGCCGGCCTACCGTGTCGATCGTCCGATGGCCGCCCGCCTTGATCTTGGCCAAGCTTTCCGCCACATCCTCTGTCTTGAACGCGATGTGGTGTAGCCCCGCGCCGCGGGCCGCAATGTAGCGGGCGATGGCGCTGCGGTCGCCCCGCGTTGTGCCCGCCGCGTCGTGGCGCGCTTCGTCGGCTTTGACGTCCGTTGTAAGGTCTTGGATGAACTCGAACTCCGTATCGCCGACCGTGATGAAGGTCACCCGCATGCTGCCGATAAGCTGCGAGGGTCGCGTGTGGAAAATGTAGTTGTAGGTATCGGAGGTGAAATTCTCCGAGATCGTCTCCACTTCGCTGTCGGTCTGCTGGCTTTCGTAGACGCAGCCGAGCCTGTCAATGAAGGCGGTCCGGGCAGCATGGTTGTCGGCGGAGGCGACACCGAGATGATCGATTCGCTCGACGATCTCCGACGAGGCTGGCGCCATGCCGAGTACCGGGGTTAGGCGTGTGCGCACGCCGGCTGTCGCATCACGCGCGATTTCGATTTGCGGCCGTCCACCGATACCGTCCGTTGCGCCGTTGATTGTTGGCAGGCCGGAGTCTCGGGCCGCGGCTTCGGGATCGCCCGCGCCGATGGCGATGTGATGGACTCCCTTTTGCGCTTCTGGCCCAAGGAACGGGTCGTCCGGCCGGAAGAAGGCCATGGCCGATCGCCCGACGGCGATGGCCGGGACGGTCGATCCGCCGCAACTGAAATCCTGGCGCGGCAGGCCGAAATCTTTCTCGAAAATGGCGGCGCTCATCTCCGGCCCGTCGACGACAAGGGCGACATATGCCAGATCAGGCGCTGAATCGGAGGCGGTCATGCAGTATCCCTTCTTTGGCATTACTTCTCGGCGATAGGCGTCCAATTCCGTCGCCGCCGGGCAAGGCGCGACTCAAGCGGCTCGTCGTCATAATCCGGATGCCGTGCCATTTTGGTGAACAGCGCCCTGTCTTCGAAATGCTTGATCTGTGTGGTCGAATACCCGTGCGTCGTCTCGTCGTCCATAGTCGCGCCCATATAAACCCCGCAATGCCGACAGATGAGAAAATCGCAGGTCTTGGTGCCGAAGCGGTAGCGGACGATATCGCCGAGACTGCGCTCAATATAGCGGATTTGGCCGTTCGGGTCGCTGGCGGAGACGGCGCCGTGGGCGCGGCAGAACGAACATTGGCACTCCCGCACGTAAATGTCGGCTGGATTGGTCTCCGTCTCCAGTTCGACCGTGACCGCGCCGCAATGGCAGGATCCTTTATAAAGCGTCATCACTCCGTCCCTATCGGGCGTAGTCGTCCATGCCGGTGCGCTCCAGCTGGCGCAAAAGCATCGGCCATTCCTTGCCGGCCTCGAGAAACCCGCCGGACCCGTACATGCTAAGTCCCATATTAATGGACTTCTGTTGGGCTGCCGGCGAGATCTCCTGCAATTCCGAGCCGCCGGTCATCGCGTCAATTTGGTGACGGCAGGCAGTCTCGATGCGATAGAGATAGACGAAGGCCTCACCGACCGTCTTGCCGACCGAGAGCAGCCCGTGATTGCGCAAGATGAGGATCGTCTTGCCCTCGATGTCGTTGACGATGCGTGGCTGTTCGTCTGCGTCGACGGCGGGCCCCTCGAAATCGTGATACCCGATCCAGCCCATGATGGTCAGCGCCTTCTGGCTGTTAGGCAGCAATCCGTTCTTCTGCATGGAGACGGCGGTGCCGTAGCGACTGTGGGTGTGCAGCACGCAATGCCTCTCGTCACCGGACATGTGGATAGCCCCGTGAATAACGAAACCGGCCGGGTTCATCGGGTAATCGCTCTCGCCCAGCAGATTACCGTCGCCGTCGACCTTGATCAGCGACGATGCGGTAATCTCCTCGAAGAACATGCCGAACGGGTTGAGCAGGAAATGGTCTTGTGTGTTTGGCACCCGCAGCGAGAGATGCGTGTTGTTCAGGTCTGTCCAGCCATAGAGGTGGCACAGGCGGTACGCGGCCGCGAGTTCGCAGCGGGCCTGCCATTCCTCGGGACTAATGTCGGACGGGCGACCGTCCTGCGGAAACTCAATGATGTTGGCTTCAGAAATGATTCTCTCCCTTGTACGCCGTTTCGCCTGGTATCCGTTGACTCTTAAGATAACATGCGCGCGACAAAAAGCAGGCCCGGCAACTATAATCGGCCAGCGGCGTCCTCCTCGCCGATGGCGCCGCTTGTGGCGAGGGATTCGATCTCAGCCGCGCTGAAACCGTACTCAGTCAGGACCGCGCGATTGTGCTGACCGACGAGCGGTGGTGGCGTCCGCACGGACCGTCCCTCGAACGCGTCCATCTTCATCGGGTTAGCCAGCAAATCGAGTGCGCCGATGGTCGGGTGTTCGACCCGTTCCACCATGGCCTGATCGATGACCTGCGGATCGTTGAACACCTTGTCGAGCGAATAGACTGGGCCGGACGGTACGCCGCCCTCCATGAGATCTTTTGTCCAGTCGATCGCGTTGCGGGTTCGGAACCGGGCATTAAGTATGTCGCGCAGCGCGTCCTTGTTTCGCATTCGCGTGTCGTTGCTGGCAAAATCGGGATCGTCAATCAGCTTTTCCAGGCCTATGACGGCGCAAAGCCGCTGCCAATGCTCTTCTCGCGCGGTCGCGACGTTGAGCGGCCCGTCCTGCGCTTCGAAGATGCCGTATGGATAGATCGTTGGATGGTCGTTGCCCGTCTGTCCCGGCACATCGCCATTGCTGAGGTACCGCTGTCCCTGGACGCTAAGCAGGCCGACGAGTGCGCTGAGAAGGGACGTCTCTACCCGCTGTCCCTCGCCAGTCACGTGGCGCTGTGCCACCGCTGCCGTGATGGCGAGGGCGCACCACATTCCGGCGGTGAAATCACCGATCGGCACGCCGTAACGGGTTGGCTCGCCACCTGGCTGGCCGGTCAGACTCATCATGCCGGACATGCCCTGTGCAATCTGGTCGAGACCTGGCCAGGTGCCGTACGGGCCGGTCCGCCCAAGCCCAGAGATGCTGCCATAGATGACCCTTGGGTTGGTGGCTTTCACGGTTTCATAGCCGAGGCCCATCTCTTCCGCAGTGCCGGGTTTGAAATTCTCGACCACCACATCGGCCTCCGCCGCCAGGCGTTGCAGCGTCGCCAGCCCATCCGAATTTCGGAAATCGATGCCGAGGCAGCGCTTGTTGCGGTTAATGCTGAGATAGTAGATGCCGATACCGTGATCGTAGGGACCCCACAGGCGGGTCATGTCGCCCTTCGGCGTCGGCTCGACCTTCACCACGTCGGCGCCGAGATCACCGAGAATCATCGTTGCAAACGGTCCGGCGGCGGCCCGCGTCAGGTCAAGCACTCGGATATTTTCCAGCGGCAAAGCCATTCGCCACCTCCCCCAGTTGCGTCGCCAACAACCTAACCCTCGCATGCGCCAGATCAATGTGCCGTTGCTATCCCATGGCGCCAACTTGCCGCTTCCCAAATCAGACGCCGCCGTTTACTAAATCCTCACCAATTTCAAACGCAGGAGACCGGGATGAGCGCTATCGCAGACGATCACGCTTCGATCAAGGCTTGGTTCGATACTTGGAGCGGTTATGTGGCGAGTGTCGACTACGACTCCGCCCGGCCGATGTTCGCTGAGGACCTTGTCGCCTTCGGTACTTGGATGGATATCGTTGAAGGGCGCGAAGTTGTCATCGAGAAGCAGTGGAAAAGCATCTGGGGCACGATCAACGACTTCCGTTTTCTGACCGATACGCTGCAGGTGCGTGTCTCGCCGGACCGGCTTTTTGCGGTTGCCGTCCTGGTCTGGGAATCAACGGGGTTCCACGACAACGGCGATTCCTACCCACGGCCCGGTCGGGGCACGGTCTGTATGCGGCGCGCGGGCGTTGACGCCTCCTGGATGGGGATCCATACGCATCTCTCGCTCAACCGCGGCGTGCCGCAAAAATCTTTCGGCGCGCCTGCCTGACGTCGGAGGGATGGCGGCGGTGATCAAACGGCTCTACGACTGGGTCATCGGCCTGGCGGCGCATCCTCAAGCGATTTGGTGGCTGGCGCTCGTCTCTTTTGCGGAAAGTTCGGTCTTCCCGATCCCTCCGGATGTAATGATCGTGCCGATGGTGCTTTCGGATCGCGCGGCTGCCTGGCGGATTGCCGCTGTCTGCACGCTGGCATCAGTTCTCGGTGGGCTTGCGGGATATGCGATCGGCTACTTCTTCTACGATGCTGTTGGCGCGCGCATTGTTGAGTTCTATGGATATGCGGGCAAGTTCGAAGAATTCCGCGGCACTTACACGGCGTATGGTGCCTGGATCGTCGCGATGGCCGGGCTGACCCCGTTTCCCTACAAAGTGATCACCATCGCAAGCGGTGTCTTTGCGCTCGATCCGGTAGTCTTCATCATTGCCTCGCTGTTGAGCCGAGGCTTGCGGTTTTTTGCCGAGGCAGCGCTTTTGTGGAAGTTCGGACCGCCGATCCGCGAATTTATCGAGAAGCGCGTGGAACTGCTGAGCATAGTATTCGTCATCTTGTTGTTTTGCGGATTCCTGCTGATCAAACTATTGTAAGGCAGTGCGCAGCCGCCACATTTGGAATATCATGTCGTTGATCGCATTGAGTGAGAAATTAAACACTACGCGAATTGCCGGCGTTCAGGCGGGGGCTGGGGCTGTTGTCCTCGCGGCGGCCTATGCCTTTCAACACCTTGGCGGCCTGCAACCGTGTGTGCTCTGCCTCTATCAGCGATGGCCTTGGTGGATTGCGGTTGGGCTCGGATGTCTGGCGTTGCTACTGCGCGGGCGCTTCGGGATGGAGTTGGTATTTGCAGGCGCTTCTTCCATCGCGATCCTCTCGGGCGCGGGCATCGCAGGCTTCCACGTTGGTGTGGAACAGCACTGGTGGGAGGGCCTCGCCTCATGTGGTGGCGCCGGTGGGATACTAAATTCAGTTGAGGCGCTAAGGCAGCAGATCATGAGCGCGCCGGTGTTTCGCTGCGCTGAAGTGGCCTGGTCGTTGTTTGGGATTTCCATGTCGGGGTACAATTTTTTGATTTCGCTAGCCCTCGGTGTGGGGGGGCTCTGCGTCCTCTGGCGCCATCGGGAGATGTCGCATGCCGGATAGGCCAGGGCCGCTCTATCTGCCGGGTGATCCAGAACCGGCAGTCGATGCGATGATCCGTGTCGATCATGCGGGAGAGTTTGGCGCGGTGCGGATTTACGAAGGCCAGCTAGCAGTCTTATCGCCGGGACCGGCGCGCGACGCGGTCGCTGAAATGGCCGAGCAGGAAAAACGCCATCACGAAACCTTCGACCGGCTGATTGCTGAACGCCGGGTGCGTCCGACGCTGTTGACGCCGCTCTGGCGGGTTGCCGGCTTCGCGCTCGGCGCCATGACTGCACGGATGGGACCGCGCGCGGCGATGGCTTGCACCGTCGCTGTCGAAGAGGTGATCGACGATCATTACCGCGAGCAGGCGGCTCGATTGGGCCCAGAGGATGCAGCCTTGAAGGCGACGATCGAGGAGTTTCGTGCCGAGGAGCTTGAACATCGCGATACCGCGCTTGAGCACGAAGCGGAACAGGCGGCCGGATATCCGGTACTGTCGGCATTGGTGAAAGCGGGTTCGCGAGCGGCGATTTGGTTGTCGATGCGGCTCTAGCTGCTCAGTTCGCCTCGAGCTCGGCATCCCAGTAGAGATAGTCGCGCCAGCTTTCATGCAGGAAATTCGGCGGGAACAGGCGGCCGTTTTCCTGCATGCGCCACGCTGTCGGCTGTTCCGGTTTGCGTTTCGGCAACATGCGCGCCGCTTTCGGCATGCGGCCGCCCTTTTTCAGATTGCACGGCGCGCAAGCGGTAACGACGTTCTCCCACATGGTGCGGCCGCCCCGCGAGCGCGGGATCACATGATCGAAGGTCAATTCTTGCGATGGCAGCGCCACACCGCAATACTGACAGGCGAAACGGTCGCGCAGGAACACGTTAAACCGCGTGAAGGCGGGTTTGCGCATCTGCGGCACGTATTCCTTCAATGAGATCACACTCGGCAGGCGCAGTTCGAATGACGGTGAGCGCACGACCTGATCGTATTCGGAAATCACATTGACCCGACAGGTGACCGCCGCTTTCACGGCTTCTTGCCAAGTCAATAGAGACAAGGGGAAGTAACTCAGCGGACGGAAGTCAGCATTCAAGACCAGGGCCGGATTTTCCTTCGAACCCCAAACCAACTGTTTTTCCCCTTTACGTCGGCTTCTCCGGTGGACATAAGTTGGATAAACGAATCGCCCTCAATACACAATATATAGCGTGTAACACGAAAAAAAATCCTCTGCATTGTCATATCTTGGGGGTCTTGGCCGTAGTGTGCAGGGCGGGACGGAACCCGGCGGCGAGCGTGCGAACGGATGTCGGCGGCGTCAACACGGTGACTTCCGCCAACGGCCGCGGTATCGCCGAGGTGTATCCGGTGTGACGCCAGGCGAGAAGCCGATCGCCGAGAACGAGATGCGGCGCCCCTTCCCAGGCGACAAAGGCGCCGTCCGGCAAATCGTTCAAGTGGCAGGACCAGGTCCTCTGCCGACGTGCCGCACGATCGACGCGTTCCAGATGCAGCGCTCGGTCCATTTCCTTGGCGCAAGGCGGCTGAACAGCCCCATGGGCGATGCGCCAGGCCTCTGTCCAGGCGCGGTAGCTTTGTCGCCGGCATTCGTAACAGGGGCGGTGCCCAGCGGCGAGGGCGACCGCCTCGTCGAGAAAGAACAGCTCCGTGTAGTGGCATGGCGACATCACCGTGCGATGGCGCCCGCGGAACGAGGTGTAACAGATAATCCAGTTGTCGTGCGCCCAACGGCGGCGGCCCAGCTGCCGGTTCGCGTCGTGAAGGATGCCGCGATTCCCCATGAAATCGCCACGCGCCGGATCGGCCTCGATCTCGCCATGCGGGGTAACGCGGTTTTGCAGCGGCATGACTGCCCTAGACGCCAAAGGCGGTGCGCAGGAACTGCGTTCCCTGCACCAAGCCGTCCTCGTCGATACTGTGACCGAGGTTCGGGCAGCGCAATGTCTGCACGGAAAATCCGCTCTCGGAAAGGATCTTCTCCGCGACATCCATGCTTTCGACGGGGACGACAGGGTCCATCTCGCCGTGTGCAAGGAAGATCGGCGTTCGGCTGACGGTTTCGGACGCCAGCTGATCCCCACCGACAAGACGGCCCGAATACCCAAGCACGCCGGCGATCGGCTGTGCCCGGCGCGGAACGGTGTAGAGGCTCATCATGGTACCCTGGCTAAATCCGACCAGCGCCAGCTTGTCCGGTCCGATACCGAGGTCCTGCAGTTCCTTGTCGATAAAAGCGTTGAGAATTGCAGCAGATTCCTGAACTGCCGCAATGACCTCGGCCTCGACTCGGATGTCGCTGGAAATCCACTGATATCCGGACAAGCCCTGGTCATAGCGATTTGGCGCGTTCGGCGCAACGAAGGCTGCGTTCGGAAAAACCTGCCCGAGATGCGGCGCCATCTCGATCAGATCTCGGCCGTCGGCTCCGACACCGTGCAGCAGCATGATCAGTTGCGTCGGCGTGCCGCCGCCGGCGGGACCGTATCGGGGACCATCGAGGGGAGGCGTCTCGGACATCGCATTTCCTTCCTATTCGGCGGCGCGTCAGGTGGGCGCGCCCTTGTAATAATGCCACAAGAACAACGAAACGACACCGCGATAGGGACGCCAGCGCCGCGCCACCGTTTCCATGCGTTTGCGGTCCGGTCGCTTGCGCATGCGTTTCAGCTTTTGTGCCGCGACCTGGATGGCGAGATCGTCGAGCGGCCAGGCATCGGCACGGTCGAGCGCGAACAGCATATAGATATCGGCGCTCCATTTGCCGAGGCCGCGGATTCCGGTGATGGCCTTCGCCACCGCGTCGTCGTCGAGTTCCGACAGGCGTCCCGTATCAAGGGTACCGTCGAGGACGGCCTCGGCCAAGCCGCGACCGTACTCGACCTTGCGTCCACTGAATCCGACCGCGCGCAGGGTCTCCTCACCGGCGGCGAGGAAAGTCTCCGGCGTCAGCGGATCGACCGCCGCTTCGAGCCGGCTCCGGATGGCGGCTGCGGCATGGGTCGAGACCTGCTGGCCGATGATGATATTGATCAATGTGCCGAATCCGGGCTCGCGGTTTCGCGGCGCCGGATAGCCGAATTCGTTGAGCGCGGCACGGAGATCGTCGTCCCGTGCCGCGACCTCGTCCAGTGCGTCGCGGATGAACTCAGGTGTCATGCGGTTTGACTTAGCCCAAGGTGACGTATAGGGCCAGAGAGATGACCGGAACCGTGACCCGTTTTGCGCCAAGCCCGACCGGACGCCTACATCTCGGGCATGCGTATAGCGCATTCTTCGCGGCAGAGATAGCGCAACGCGACGGCGGCCGTTTTCTATTGCGCATCGAAGATATCGACCGTACCCGCTGCCGTCCCAAATTTGAGGTGGCCATCATGGAGGACCTTGCCTGGCTCGGAATTGAGTGGGAGCCGTCGGTGCGCTGCCAGTCGGATCATATGGCCGATTACCGCGAAGCGCTTGACCGTCTGCGCAATCGGGGCGTGGTCTATCCGTGTTTCTGCACCCGGAACGACATCCAGCGTGAGATCGCGCGCGCGGGTGCCGCGCCTCACGGTCAGGAGGGCCCGATCTATCCCGGTACCTGCCGCCACCTCTCCGAGGACGAGCGTGCCGCCCGGATGACTGGAGGGCACGCGTTCGCATTGCGGCTCGATGCGGCGCGGGCGCGGGATATCTGCGGACCGTTGGCGTTCGTGGATCGCAAACGGGGCCGCATCAATGTCGATCCGATGCGGGACGGGGACGTGGTCGTCGCCCGCA
>MDSX01081655.1_pt1 | contig 12578 bp, 9 predicted proteins | sample 811141 | NCBI WGS metagenome assembly MDSX01 (sample SAMN05326642, study PRJNA326480) | marine metagenome | isolation source: seawater | place: Atlantic Ocean: South East | collected 2010
ATTCACATAGTCATTGTCTGTTAAATGACTATAATCTGTTTTATCATAATCTAATAATTGTATATTTACATTATTTGTTATTATTCCATTATTTATATTATTTATTTGTAATTTTGATGATAACTTTTCTATTTTTTCATATAAATGTTTTATATGTGCGCCTTGTTCTTTTAAAATAGTTTCTTTATCATTTAAAAGTCTACATAATTCTTTTATTGATTCGTCTGTATTTTGATTACAGGTATATTTTATATGACGATACATCGCCTGCTTTGTTGTGAATAATTTTTCACAATATTTACATTTATTTTCTTTTTTTTTTGTTTCAAGGTTGACTTTTTGTTGACTTTTTGTTGACTCAATGTTGACTTTTTGTTGACTTTGGGTTGACTTTTTATGTTTATTTGTTTTCAAATGTTTATTAAAACTACTTTTAACTTTCGCATTGTAGTCACAGTACTTACAATAATATTTATTGTCCATTTATAATTACTAAATATTTTTTTGAAACTTTTTTTGAAACTTTTGAAACTTTTTTGAAACTTTTGAAACTTTTTTGAAACTTTTTTTTTTATAAAAAAATAATATATTGAATATTCATATTAAAAAATAACAAATATTGAAAATAATTTACACCATAATTTTTAAAAAGTTTCAAATGTTGACTAAAAAAAGTTTCAAATTTAGGGGGGGGGAGCAACTAAAAAAAAATATAAAAAAATTTATTTTTTCACTTTTTTTTTTTATGTATTTTTTTAATAAAAAATAAAATTCATTTTTTCTTTTTTATAATTAAAATATATTATTATATTAATAATGTCTGGATACGAAAATATAAAAGTAAGTTCGTTAGGCGGAGGAATTCCAGGGAAAGTAGAAGCTGGATTTGGAAATACACTTGTGGGGGGAGAAGTTGCATTAAAAAGAAAAATATTAAGAAAAGCATTTAAAACTAATAAAATAGCAAAAGCGAATAATATATCTGCATCATGTGGTCCATTTAGAATGGCTAATAATTTAGGAGATCCATTAAGTAGAAAATATTTAAGTTGCGGCGGATGTAATCAAGTAAATGATACGACTTCAAATGTATTAAATCATAAATTAGCAGATAGTGTATCTAACCGTGATTGTAATGTTTCTGTTCATGGTGTTACGCCAAATGAGGTTGCTTTACAAAACAGTAATATTAAATATGTTTCTGATAGTTCGTTATATACTAATTTTAAACATTTAGAAGCAATAAATTTAACATATAATGATAAACACGGTGGAGGTGATGATCACAACGGTTCTTATTCATTTTTAAATAATCTAAGGGGGTAAAGAGTGAAATATATAAATATATATATATATATTATATATATTTATAATGGATCAAAATGGGATAACCGCTTATGGTAATAAAACTCTTATAAAAAATATTCAAAAAAATAACTCAAAAGAGATGTCTACAGATTTAAATAATAATTATACTACTGCTCCATGGGCATTAGAATTAATAAAAAATGCTTTAATGATTTCAATGTACACTACATTAAATACTGTTATATATTGGCCGACTTATTTATATAATTTGCCCGAATTAAGTATTGAAGCAATATTACCGCGAAAAAAAACATGTAAAAATTTATTAGGCGATGAAAAAATGTGTAAAAAAAAATTAAAATGTTTTTTTAAAGAGTGTAATATTTTAGATGATCCAATTATAGAACAGATCAGATTGCTGAAAGGCAACACAAATGATGATAATTCAAATCTAAAAATGTCCGGAGGTAGTTCTGATAATAAAAAAATGAAAAAACTTTACAATTCTTATTATAATAATCTAAAAAGAAAAATAAAAAATATTTATATTAAATTAGACAAAATACGAAAAAAAAAGAACAAAATACTTATTAAATATATAGATAAAAATTTAAATAAAAAAAATAAAAAATATAAATTATTGAAACATAAAAAAATAATAAAAGGAGGTACATTATCATCTAAAAACGTTCCGTCATCTGAAAACGTTCTGCCATTTGAAAAATCTACATTATCTGAAGTAAAAAAAAGTAGTAAATTAAAAGATAAATTTATGAAAAAAATGAAAAATTCTAAAAATAATTATAATAAGGGTAAAAAAAATATTAGTAATGTAATGGATTTTGCTAAATCTTTACCAGACAAGGCGTATAAAGATTTATTTGTATCTGATAGTAAAGGTCGTAATGAAATTGAAAAAACAAATGAAACATGCTGCTTAAATCCAACATCTTACAGATGGTGTGATCCGTATATATATCCCGACGCAAGAAGTTATAAAGCAGATGATGGTAAATTACTAAAATTTATTAATTACATTTTAGATATAAAAAATGAAAATACTGAAATTTTAAGTGTAGAAAAATTAACCGGTAGATTAAAAGATATATTAACTAAAACTATAGAACAAAAACAAAAACAAAATAATAATCTTGAAGGTGGGTCAAATTCTAATGAACTAACACAAGATAAAATTAGTATTCTAAAAGATAATCCCGAGTTAAAAACAACGCTTGAAAAAATTTTAAGTACTGATTTAAAACGCGAAACATTATTCAGATTAATTGTTATTTTAAAAATATCTAAAATCATTCATGATGATTATCCACAATTTTGGGATTTTGAAAATGTAAATAAATCAAATGATGAAAGTGAATATAGTAATTTAAAAAAAAGCAAAAAGGGGTGTTGTTTTAGTGGCGGTGGTAATAATAAATTAGAAAATCCTTCTCCAAATAATAGTCCACATTTTGATATAAATGAAAGAAAATCTTTACAAGATTTACAGAGTAAATATGGTATAACTATTAATGATTTACCCGATTATGTATCTTGGCCATATCCTGACATAGAATTATTATTTGATTCAGAAAAATCTTATGGCAAATGTTTAAAAGAAATGTTAATAGGGTCAAATGAAGCAGCAAGTTCTTGTTTAGAATGTCCTACTTGTTATTTAGGAAAAACGGCGAGTAAAATATGGGGAGAAGTAATTGATGATATGCTTTTTTCTAGTATTTCTAAATCAAAATCTAGAGTATTATCATCATCGTTGAATCATCAAATAGATACTATATACGATACATTATTAAATAAATATACAGTATTTAATGAAAGAAATGATCAAAGTTATGAATCTCAAAAAAGATATTTAATAGATAGATTTACTGTTAAAGATAAAGATGGATTTTCTACTTTTTTAAAACAAATTATATTATTAGGATTATGTTCGGATGATATAGATGTATATAAATTAAAAAGTATTCCTAATTATAAAAAAAGCACACCATTTTCTACTGAAAGTAGTAAAAGATCTAATAGTAATTATTTAAAAAAAAGAAAAGAACTTAGTCAAGAAATAGTAGATGGTATGCTTGGTATTCCTAAAATAAAAATAGATCCGAAAGTTTTACAATCAGTTTTTACAAGAAAAGATGGTAAAACTATATTACAAAACTTAGGTAAAATTTATCATCAGTTACAATCTTTTGATATATTAGATATTATTGAAAACGAATATTATAAAAAATTATGTCATGAAATAATTAGCATTAAAAAATCTAAAAGAATGAATGAAAGTACTCTTAAACATAAAATAAAAAAAATAGGTATAAATAATTATTATTTTCTTTATGGTAATAAGAAACAACATCCATTTGGTAAAAAACACATAGATTATGATAAATTAATGGATTTTGTATTATATGCCAAACAATATGGATATAGCAAATCGTTATTAAATAAAATAGACAGTAATGCATTATTTGATGAAAATAGAATGATATTTAATAATATGATTCAAAGATATGCATTAGATCCACCAGATAAATATTATTCCAAGCATACTACTCCCGATGATTTATTAGTAGATACAACAATTTATCTATATAGAGATATTCACGATTACGCTGAACAATTAAGTGATTATTTAAATACAGATAATTATGAAACTTTATTAAAAAAATTAAACAGTAAGAAAATTACTATTGAAAATATATTAGATATAATGAATGGAGGTGATAAATATAATGAATTAATAAAAATAATTAATGGAATGAATAAGGTACCTCAATATAATGTTAAAGAAAATGTTAAAGAAAATGTAGAAGAAGAATTGAGAGGTATACTGGCGAATAATTTTTCTATAATAGATCACGATCAATTTGAAGATTTAGATGCATGTTTGTTTCTTCGGAAAAAAATAGGAATAGATTTGAGTAAAGACATTGTCGGAGATGATGAAAGAATTATTACAGATTCTAAAATTAAAAATGAAAAAAAATTACAAATTATTAATTCTTTAATAGATATGTTAAAATTAGATAAATCAAAAATAAATAATACAGAATAATTATTTTATTAATTTAATAAACATTTATTAATTTTTTTATGTAAACAACTATTGCCATGCCGGCGACCATTCGTTTTCTTACAAGCAGTACAACAATAATACCAAGAATCTATATCATTATTTTTTTGTTTTTTAATTCTCCACGCATCGTTTGTATTAATCGCATATTTACAATTAGGCGTTTTACAACAAATGTTATTGTGTATATTTATATTATTACTCAAATCAAATATTAAATTATTAGACAAATCGTATGTAAGATGATTATTTATATTTTCATTATAACTATCTAGATCGGCCACAGTTTTCAAATTTCTTATATTTTTTATTTCATTATTTATTTTATTTATATTATAACTATATAAAGGTGTATTTAATAAATATTTATCATCATTTTTTACCCGAATAGAATTAATAAAATTTTCTTTTATATTTACATAAAAAATATTAAAAAATAGTATAAGTAAAAATAATATTATAATAACTAATTTCATTATATATTTTAATATTATAATATATAATGAATTATACTTTTAGAAATAATATATGGAAAGGTGAAGCAACTAATTCTATAATACCGACTAATTCTAGACCATTTAGTAATAATGATAATAATTTAAATAATATAAAAAGAACACCATTTAAAGCAAATCCAATAAAACATTGGCGTAAACAATTATACCCATATTATGAAACAAAATCATCTAAACAAGTATCTATTGATATGATTGAAGCTCCCACAACATCAGTATATGTTAAAAATACATTTGATTGTGATGATAATATTCAATTACTAAAAGAAAATATTACTATGTTAAATAAATGTAATGGTATAAAAATATCAAATGAAGAACACACAAGATGTATTGGCGGAACACATAATGTAAAAAGAAGCGGAAGTACAAACATAAAAAAAAATTATTATAGTAATTATTCAAAATATCTAAATGCTAGATGTAAAAGTTATGAAAAAAATAATACATTAGGTACTAAAATAGATGATACAACATTTAATCCTTCGCGTGTTTGTTCTATGGGCACTAATAAAGACTGTTCATATAGTATAACATACAATCCTTCTAATAAAGTATTTCTAGAACAAGGTGCCGTATCATCATCTACTAATACTTTGCGTAAAAAAAATATAGAAATAGAAAAAAATTCTAATTCTTTAGTTAATGAATATGGTATAGGTATATCAAAAAATAGTTTATATAATACTAACACAGGTTATAATATACAATTCAAAAAAGAAAAGAATAATACAAAATGTAAAAAATATAGACAAAAAAGCACAATTTGTTAATCTAATTGTTTATTATTTATAAGTTGTGTATTATTTATAAGTTCTGTATTATTTATAACTTCTCTATTATTTGTAACTTCTCTATTATTTATAACTTCTTTATTAATTGGTTGATTGTTATGAATACACCACTTTATACATTTATCTATATTATTATTTTTTATTTTGTTTATTTTTTCATTATGATTAGTGCTAGTATCTTTAATATAATTAATTGTATTCATTATGTTTTCAATCTGTTGTTGTCCAAATATAGCATTAATTTCTTGAATTTTATTTAAGTAATATATATTTAAATCAAATTTAAAGATATTATTAATTTTTTTATTCTCTAAATCATAAAAATTTTTAGTTAATTTGTCTATAATTTTGTTATAATTTAATTTTTTTTTAAATTTTTTACAAATAATATATTTTTCTGAATTTGCTTCTCTACTCGTTAATGGTTTATATATATTTACTTTTTCATAAAAATAACATAATAAATATAATATTTCTAATGTAACTTTATGAAATATATCAAATATTTTTAATATAAAAGAACCATTTTCTTTTTGTAAAATTAATGCATATAAAACCTCGCAAAATATTAAATTTAATGAATTTTCTTCTTGTTTATTAAAATCTATGCTATAATCAAACCCACCGTCAGCTGTTATAAAATCATATTTATTTGAATAATTCTCTTTAAAATATAATAAATTGTGATTTAAGTATAAATTACCATCATTTTTTGGACCATATAATAATTTAATATTCTTATTTTGTTTCATAAAATTTGATATTTTATTCCACTTGGGTATATCACTATTATTATCCATGAGAGTTATACCATAATAATTATCAGTTTTATTATTTCTATAATTTGCTAATGCCTCTATAAATCCACCCGGTCCTTCCGCTAAATGAAACGAAGATATATTTTTTTCAAAATTAAAATCAAAATTATTTAATATTTCTATCATTTTGAAAAAAGACCTTGATATCGGTTTATATGAACATATTGGGTATTTTATAGTTCCATTATTTATTGCACTATTTATGTACTCATATTTATTTGTATATTTTTTATATATATCCCATTTTTGCTGATAATTTCCTATTTCTTCTTTTATACTTACTAAATATTCTCTCAAACTTTCATTTAATATATAATTTGATGTAGTATTAAATGAATAATCAACCTCTATAAAATCTTCGTTTATGTTAAATAAAAAATCATTAATTATATAACCATTTGACGACATATAATAATTATCAATAAATCTTTAAATTATTCAAAATAAATATTATTACTCTTTTTTTAAAATAATTTTTTTGTCTAATTTTATAGCTTTTTCAATTATATAATCCTTATTATAGTCTATATTGTCGTCATATACATCAATTATATTATCACTTATCTTTTTAAATATAAAATAATTATTCAAGAAAGATATATCTTTTTCTTCTTTAGTCATTTTATCAATCCAGTTATATTTTTTCTTATCTTTTAATGATAAATTATTTATATTGTTATATAGATTTTCAAACCGATCTATTGATTTACTTAGTGTATTATTATAATTAAAATTTTCTTCTAATACAAATCCGTAATCTTTCATAACACTTATAAAATAATCAAAATTAACAAGATATTCATCAAATTCTTTATTAATTGATTCTTGATAAACAGAAATTGTATATCCTAGACTATTATTATTATTATTTAAGAAAACATCTGAATTATCATTATATTTTTTTTTTATATGAAATATTTTATTATTACCTTTGAATAATTCTATAGTATCCTTTTCTTTTAGTTTTTCATATACTACTGTACCATTGTAACATGTTCCAATAAAATATGAACCAATTTTAGTAGTATCAGATACATTTTTTATAAAAGTATGTAATGTCTTTTCATCTTTGAACATATAATGTATCGCAAATTGAATAGAACATATATCAAATTTATTTTTAAAAATTCCATAATTTTCATTTAGAAATTCTTCTTTAATTTCAGATTTATTTATAGAACCTGTTAGAGATTTAAATATATATGAAGATTTTAAAGAATCGTCGGAATAATCATCGTCATAATCAAAGTCGTCATTATATATTCTTTTACTACTATCGCCATGTATAAACATACAAATAGGCATTTGTTTGTAATTATATTTATTATTTAATAAATCTAGATATCTGGCGCATGCTCCATCATTGCTATTATGTATATTATCTTTTGAAATATCAATACCTAATACAGAATGTAAATTATTTTTTATCCACTTATGAATATCACCACCTTTTCCTACGGCAAGATCAATCAATGAACATTTAGATTTATTTCTTGACGCATATTCAATTAATATATTTTTTATATCATTATGAAATAATCGTAAATTATTTGTTTTGCTATCTTTTCTTTTAGTATTTGTGCTATTATAATAAATATCATCACTAGATGTAGTCAATTCTTCCAATTCAATACTTTCACCATTTATAAGTATTTTTTCTGTTACCGGATTATGAATTGTTTGCCAGTTATTATTAGCCACATGATATGCATTACCAAAATTATTATTATTATTTCTATATTGATTTGTCTTATCATATCTTACTTTTAAAGGTTTCCAGGAATTATACTTGTCTACACTTTCTAAATGATATTTAAACTCTACTATAGTATCGTCTTCGATTATTTCATTTTCTTCTGTAAATATTTTTAATTTACCATCGTGTGGTTTTAATTCGACATGACAGATGTGCGCCTGTTTATCAATTGGATTCGTTGGATAAAATAATTCTGGTTTATAAGATTTGTAATCAAACTTTTTTTTTCTTCTACCAAAGTCTTTTTCTAATAATTTCTTTTGACTATCAAATATACCGTGCTTTTTTTCATCAACGCCAACATATAATTTTAATTCATAATATTGTATTACAGAATCATTCATTTTTTTTGTTTTAATGATTGGATTATTAAAATTGTCTTTTGTGAAACTAATCAAGAAATCAATTGTATTATATTCTGGTGGTTTCCATTTAAAACTATGATTCCAGGTATATGTTGAATTTTTTAGTTTATCATCTGGAGTTTCAAATCCAACCCCCAAATTCATAGAACTATATATTAAACCATCTGTGTTGTAATTTGACTTTTTTATCATATGTAAACATTCTTTGGAAGCATTAAATATACTATGAGTGTCATTTGTAAAATAGAGATTTTTATTAATAATTTTTAATGAATCTTCTCTTTTATTATCAATGCTATCTATCAATTTTTCTAAAACATTTCCAAGTATTAAATATCTTTGTTTTTTATTAGATGTTGTTTCATCATTATCTTTAAAAGGATACTTTCTAACATCTTTTTTACCGTGTTTATAAATATCAAATGTTGCGTAAATGTTGACATTATTATTAAATTTGTCTTTTGTTATATGTTCACCGTCAATAATTGTTCCAACAAACGAATCATCATTTGTATTTAATCCAGTGTATTGAACATCCATCGATGTATTTATAAAACATAGTTGTAAATTGTTATTTACAAATAGTATTTTTCTAGTACCATCTGCTTTATCTGTAACACAAAAATTTTTATCTATAAATACTACGTTATTTAATAAAGGATTTGTTTTTAAATTAATTTTTTGTAAAGTATTTGAAGAAGGTCCGATAAAATTTTTAGGATGATTATTAGTAAAATTAAATATTTTATTATATTGATTTAATGTATCTCTTATATTTCCAAAAGGTATTGGATACATTGTATTTTGAATACTTGATAATACAAATTTTATAGTATTTTGTAAATATTTTAATAAATTATTTCTAATACTATCGTCAAACGGTTTATTAACATTTATAATTTCTATTTCTATCTCATATTTTTCTTTTGTATTTAAAACATTGCTTTCTATAAATTTTGTATTTTTATTTAAATTTTCTTTTACTTTACTCATATCAATAGAAATATTTGGATAATCATCATGTACTAATGACGTTCTATGTAATAATCGGAATATTTTTAAACTTGTTGCCCAATTTTCTTCTATTTTTTTTATTACTATATTTTTTTCTGTATGTAATGTTTCTTTTTTTATAGAAGTTTTAAATCCATAATTGTTATTAAAATTATCCTTTTTTAATCCATCTATACTGTCTTTTGTAACATATTTTACATTTTCAGACAATACATTGTTATTACAGAGTTTTTGAATATCAAATAAATTTTCTAATTCAATGCGAGTTTTAGATGTTAAATCATCTTTATCAGGAGTATCATAATCTATAAGAATTTTCATTGAATGTGATTTATTTTTTATTTTAAACCCTCTAGATATTAATTCGGAAAAAACTCTTTCAAAAATTGTAAATGTAATATATTTTTGAAAAAATCTTATTTCAAATTCAATATTGGTTCTTTTTTTATTTTTTGGCGTAATATCATTTTTCAATGATTTGTTATATATTTTTAATAAATCATTTAATGATAATGAAGTCTCCATATTAATAATAATATATATATTTTAAATAAATTATATTCAATTTTATAATATTAAACTATATATAGTTTTTTTTATTATTTCATACATTTCTTTCTTTTTATATTTTGTATGACCATAGTCATTATTTATTTTATTATAGATTTCGCTTAATTCATCTAATTTATAGTACGTTATAGAATTTATAGGTTTTTCAATATTTTGTATATTATATTTATTTTCGCATATTTTATATAAATTTTCCTTTTTTACAAATTTTATATCTTTATTATTGTTTACTAAATAATATGAATTGCTATCTTCATTATAAAACATCTCATATTTTATATTTTCATTTATATATATAAAGTTTAAATTATTGTATTTACATAATGCGGATAATGTATATAGATTAATATTTTCTTCATAACAAAGATTTTCTATTACATTATTTATTTTTTTAAATTTAATTTTTTCTAAATTTTGTGCAAAAATGTATTTTATATTTTTTTCAATATTATTATTGTAGTTTATATCTAATCCAGGATATCCAATAATAATTAAAAAATTAAAGAATAATTTATCAAAATTATTATCTAATTTACTTTTTTTTATTTCTCTACTCACTCTTTGAGGTTTATTTGATTTACATAAAAAATGTAAATAAAATAAATTATTAGTCATATTAATACACTATAATAGTTACCGTTTAAGTTGTTGTTATAAATGATTCTATTATATTTTTTTTTATTAATTCTTGCTTATCTAATCCTAAATTCTTATTTTTTATATAATTTAAATATAACTTTATATCTTTTAAAACTTTATCAGGAATATCTTTCATATTAATAAAGCAACCATTGATGTTTTCTGTAATATTTATAGAAGTATTTGATTTTATTATTCTTAATATTTCTACATGATCAGTTTTATTTAATTTTTCTATATCGTAGCAGATTTCTTTTAAATTCATATAATTATAATATAAACTAATTTTTTTATATAATTATTCCTAATATATATATCGATGGATCAAATATTTCATATCTATTACCAATTACTTTTACTTTTATAATATCACCTATTGAAACTGTACTTTTATTTGTATCAATATTATTGTTTTGTTCTGATTCTTCATCATTCATTAAAATATGATCATTATGTATTCTACTGGCAAATACTACTAACGGATTTTTATTATTATCTTCTGTAATAACCGCTTTTATACCAATTTTAGTTATATTATTTACCTTTACATATAATTCTAAATCTTCGTGTGGGACAAATACATCAAATTCATAAAGTACATTATAATTTATTTTTGAACCATCTAACATTCCCGCCGTTTTATTTATTATTTTTACATTTGTATCTGATATGTATCCTTCTTTAAAACATCTGTTACATATATTTTTTTTAGCATAATCAATTATATATTCATCTACGTTTGATGTATACTTTTTAAAAGGAATTTCTAATTTAAATTTAATCAATTGTTTTGAATATATATTTTGTTCAGTTAATATTAAATCAGAATGTTTTACTTTATCCTTTTTTTTAAACATCCTTATATTAAATATAAAAATAATATATATTTTTAATTCAATTTTTAATAAAATAATTATCTTTATTTTTTAATTTATTCAAATAATATAATATATTTCCAGTAGTATTATAATATCTACATAATATTTCGATTATAACACAAAGTTGTTCTTTTATAAAGCTATTGTTGGGAGGCATTTCTTGATTTAAAAGTGTATTTATTATAGGTATTATTTTTTTGGGATATTCATTTATAATAAAACGACCTTTATTCTTTTTACTAATTTCTTTTGTATTCTTTATTTTTATCTCAACGCTACTACTCTTATCATAATAATCAACAAATGATATATAATCATTCACATTCATATTTAAATTTATATTTAATATATTAAATATGTTTTTTAATCCAATATCCATAAATTCAGATTTTTTTAATTTGTCTAATTTATTATTTTCTATTTTATAAATTTTTAATTTATTATTTATCAAATTATTATACGGCGTCGTTTTTGTTTTATCTTTTAAATCAACTAAAAATAATAATTTATAACCATTTGCGTCATATATGTAATTGTTTTTATAATAATCTAAAATCATATTTTCTAAATCAGATAAATTATTACTTTTATTAAATAAATACTTTACTAAAATTAACTCTTTATCAAAAATTAAATTTTCTATAATATGTTCTAATAAAATACGCCCTTTTAAATTTTCATTTAAATCTAATTCCGGAATCAATAATTTAAATTGATTATATGTTTCTGAATACAAATAATAAAACTTTTTATTTTCTATAGAACGGTTTTGCATTCCTATAGAATAATTTAATTTTATTGACTGTATTACTTTTTTATATTTAGATAAATCC
>MDSX01015584.1_pt1 | contig 12576 bp, 8 predicted proteins | sample 811141 | NCBI WGS metagenome assembly MDSX01 (sample SAMN05326642, study PRJNA326480) | marine metagenome | isolation source: seawater | place: Atlantic Ocean: South East | collected 2010
ATGCTTTTCGATGTCAGCAGGAAGCATACCTGCAAAAATGGAATTTCTACTGTATTGAGTAGCCGTAGGCAGAATACTATAAAATGACTCCTCTCTATCCACTCTAAATGCCTGTCTAATTACGGGCTCTAGAATTTTCCACTGGTCATATCTTAAATTATCCAATACGAATAGAAAATTGGGCTCCTTTTTATCTAAGTGATCAAACAAATAGTTTTTGAGAAGATTATGAGACATTACTGGTGGATCATTTTCTTTAATCCATCCTTCATAATTTCTCATTATGAATTTTGAAAATTCAGAATTGGCTTCTTCCTTCTGCATGTTGAGTATTTCACTCATGTTGTCAGCATTAGAGCTATCTAATTTTAACTCCCAATTAATGATATTCTTATACGCCTCGGCCCATCCCTTAAAATCCAAGCCCTCACTAATTGTCATTGATATATTCCTAAACTCTTGTTGATAGTCAGTCATAGTCTTAGCACTAACCAATCGATCGTTATCTATCAGTTTTTTGAGCGTCAATAAAATTTGATTGGGGTTCACAGGTTTGATCAAGTAGTCATCAATTTGTGACCCTATTGCCTCTTCCATAAGGTTTTCAGCCTCATTTTTTGTAATCATAACAACAGGAACATTGGCATTTATTGCTTTGATTTTTGTCAAAGTTTCTAACCCTGTGATCCCAGGCATCGATTCATCTAAAAAAACTACATCAATATCATTTGCATTAGAAAATACATCTACAGCATCATATCCATTAGTGACTGTTTCCACCTTGTAACCTTTCTTTTCTAAAAAGAAAAGTTGTGGTTTTAACATGTCTATTTCATCGTCAGCCCAAAGAATTTTTATTTCGCTCATATACGTTTTGAAGTATTATTGTAAAAAATATGAAGATTGGGTACTCTTTTTGATATACATCTAGAAGAAATTCTATTCACTAAAAGATGCAGGATTACGAACGAGTATAAAATCGTAAATAGTATGAGGCATCAGCTTTATTAGCAAATGAAAAAAAACCGCGTACGCTATTATACGGATCCTGTACACGGTATTATAAGTTTTCCATGGGAGCTTTTACAACTAGTAATAGACCACCCTTACCTTCAAAGGCTCAGAAGAATCACGCAATGTGGCCTATCACATTTTGTGTTTCCAGGAGCAAACCATACAAGGTTTCACCACACTTTGGGAGTTGCTCATATTGCTTGGAGAGTAATTCAAGTAATGCAAGAAAAGGGATTCTCTATAAGTAAGGATGAAGCAGAGGCTACATGCCTTGCTGCTTTACTTCATGATATTGGTCATGGGCCATATTCTCATGCCCTAGAACAAAAAATCATCCCATTTCATCATGAAGAAATATCTCTTGCTATTGCGCAAAGAATGAATCAAGAATTAAGTGGGGCTCTTGATATGGCCATTTCTATACTCAAAAAAGAGCATCCCAAAAAGTTTCTGTCTCAACTCATTGCTAGTCAACTTGACGTGGACAGGTTAGATTATCTTACCAGAGACAGTTTCTATACTGGTATAGAAGAAGGGCGTGTAGGAATAGATAGATTGATAAGAACATTCAGTGTACATGAGAACAAACTGGTCACAGAAGAAAAAGCGATTCAGACAGTTGAAAAGTTCTTAGTAGCTCGTCATCATATGTATTGGCAAGTATACATCCATAAGGCTGTTCTCTCAATTCAACAAATGCTCATCATGCTTGTGGAAAGAATCAAAACTAATTGTAGAAACCAAAATGATGTGATCATGCCATCATCTCTGAGGTCATTAATTACAAATGCTGAAAATTCGTCGGTACAAAATCTTCTAGATTCTTATCTCGCTTTAGATGATGTAACTATCATGCAAGTCATAAAAGATAATTTGGGCCATCCTGATTATATATTGTCCTATTTGTGCAATTGTCTTTTAGATCGCAAAATATTTGGATTAGAATGGATAAGTATTGAAAAAAATGATTATACTTTTGCCCAGAAACTCCGTAATATCAATTTATCACTTGGCGATCAAAATGATGAAATCCTTTTTTTAATAAGAACTGGGACTGAGAAGTCGACTTCTTATGTATTGGATAACGAAATTGAAATCTTAACAAATCACGGAGATATTATTCCATTGTCCGAGGCGAGTCATGTATTTTTTAAGGAAGAAAGCCTTTCTAAATCCTTTATTTGCTACCCAAGACATAAGAGATAAAATAAGTTAAAGTTTTGTATTCGAGGTACTTAATTCAATTTTGAATCACAGGGTTTCAAAAATAATTTACTTTTGTGGCGCTCAAAAAAGACGCTTTTTTTAAAAATCATTTTCTCATTTAAATCATTTCCATAGAACTATGAAAAATTTTATTTCACTATTTGCATTGCTTGCATTTGCTACAGTAGGATTCGCTCAGCCTGAGGCTGGCATGCCTTCTGAAGCTGGTAAATGTTATGCAAAATGTCTTATTGCTGATCAATATGAGACTATAACAGAGCAAGTTTTGGTTCAAGAAGCTGGTACTAATGTAGTAGCAACTGAAGCTTCATTTGAATCTGTATCTGAGCAAGCATTGGCTAGAGAAGCCGGTACTGCATACAGCATTGTTCCTGCATCTTTTGAAACTGTGACAGGTTCTGTGACAGGTGAAACAGCAGAAGCACTTAGAATTGTACCTGCATCATTCGAAACTGCTACAGAGCAAGTAATGGCTAAGGGTGGTTGTGGAGACTCTTCTAGCGGAGACGATGCTTGTGGCAAAACAATCACTGCAGCACAATTTGAAACTGTCACAGAACAAGTTGTTGCTAAAGAAGCATATACTACCATAAGAGTAGTACCTGCAACTTTTGAAACTGTTACAGAACAAGTTTTGGTACAAGATGGATATACAACATTAGCTGTAGTCCCTGCAACTTATGAAACTGTTACAGAACAAGTCCTTGTAAAAGACGGATATTCTGAACTTACAGTTATTCCTGCAACTTATGAGACTGTTACAGAACAAGTCCTTGTAAAAGATGGCTATTCCGTATACGCTCCTGGAACTACTAATTATGAGTCGCTCTCAGAGCAAGTTTTAATTAAAGAAGCGAGCACTAGAATAGAGACTTCTCCGATGCAATATGAGACTGTTACAGAAACTATCGAGACAGCACCTGCATCGACTAAGTGGGTCAAGAAAAAAGCAGATAAAAATTGTCTTTCAGCAAATCCTGATGACTGTTTAGTTTGGTGTCTTGTTGAGACTCCTGCACAATTCAAAACCGTTACTAGAAAAGAGGCAAGTGGATGCGCTGATGGATTTTCATCTGATTCTAATGGAGGTTGTTCTAGAACAATTGAAGTACCTGCTCAATATGAAACTAGAACATATGAGAGACCAGTGACTACTGCTCCTAAAGCCAGCACTGTAGATGCAGTTTACAAAACTGTTTCATATAGAAAGATTGTTTCTGCTGCTTCTACTACATCAAGAGAAGTACCTGCTCAGTATACGACAAGAACTTATTCTCAAATGGCAACTCCTGCGAGAATAACTACTACTGAAGTACCTGCTCAATATGAAACAAGAACATACCAAAAGATGCTTACTGCTGCTACAACAGAAGTAACTGAAGTTCCTGCAGAGCACATTACTAGATCTTACTCTAGTTTAGTTGCTGATGCAAGTGCAGTAAATGCTGTGGCTGAAGCTGCTGTGTATGAGACTAGATCTTTTGAAAGATTAGTACAAGATGCTTCTTCAGTATCTGTTGCTGGTGATGCTACAGGTGGAGAAAGCACTACTTACTCATCAGAAAAGTTAGTATCTGATGCATCAGTAGAGTCTTCTGACGTTGCTGCACAGTACACTACAAGAACTTACGAAAGTTTAGCTGCTGCAGCTGGAACTAGAACTGTAGATGTACCTGCTGAGTATAGCACAATCACGAAGAGAAACCTTATCAAATCTGGTGGATTCACTGAATGGAGAGAGGTTGTGTGTGATACAGATATCACTGCTGACTTAGTAAGAAGAGTACAAGTTGCTCTTATGGCTCAAGGTTATGACCTTCCACAATATGGAGCGGATAATAATCTTGGAGCTGAGACTAAAGCTGCTTTAGTTAAATTCCAAAGAGATAATAACTTACCTATTGGTCAGTTGGATCTTGAAACTCTAAGAGCTCTTGGAGTTCAGAGATAATATCTTTTAACATAGATATAAATGAAGCCCTGTCAGAATATTCTGACAGGGCTTCTCATTTTACTGCATTCGGTAGAAGAATCAACATTCGCAATGCACAGTTCTTTTCACTCCCTTTATCATATATTCTTTATTAGAATATAAATACATTTGTGCCACATTCTAAAAAATTATCAATGGACATCATTTTTGACTTAATCGATCAAGAAAAACATAGGCAACAATCAGGAGCGGAACTTATCGCATCTGAGAACTTTGTAAGTCAAAATGTACTAGATGCCATGGGAAGTTGCCTTACCAATAAATATGCTGAAGGGTATCCAGGAAAACGTTATTATGGAGGTTGTGAAGTTGTCGATGAAATCGAAACTATTGCAATTGAACGGTTAAAAACACTTTTTGGGGCAGCTTATGCAAATGTTCAACCTCACTCTGGGGCACAAGCAAATGCAGCTGTTTTTTTGTCAGTTCTTCAACCTGGAGATACTATCTTAGGATTTGATCTTTCTCACGGAGGTCATCTTTCCCACGGTTCTCCTGTTAACTTTAGTGGCAAGATATACAATCCTGTTTTCTATGGTGTAGAAAAAGAATCTGGGACTATAAACATGGACAAGGTAGAAGAACTTGCCTTAGAACATAAACCCAAATTAATCATATGTGGAGCTTCAGCCTATGCAAGAGATTGGGACTATATACGATTTAGAGCTATTGCAAATGAAGTGGGTGCTCTACTTTTAGCTGATATTGCACATCCAGCTGGACTAATAGCTGCTAAACTATTAAATGACCCTATTCCCCATTGTCACATCGTGACATCCACAACACACAAAACCTTAAGAGGACCAAGAGGTGGAATTATCATGATGGGTTCTGATTTTGAAAACCCTTGGGGTAGAAAAACTAAGAAAGGCAACCCAATTAAAATGTCTTCTGTAATGAATAGTGGTGTTTTTCCTGGTATGCAGGGAGGACCATTAGAACATGTCATTGCTTCAAAAGCAGTAGCATTTGAAGAAGCAATGCAACCATCTTTTAAAAGTTATGGTGAAGTTGTAATCAAAAATGCTAAAGCTATGGCAGAAGAGCTAGTAGCAAGAGGATATTCAGTCATTTCTGGTGGCACAGATAATCATCTTCTACTCATTGATCTTAATTCAAAAAAAGTTACTGGAAAAGAAGCTGAAAATGCACTTGTAAGAGCTGACATAACAGTAAATAAAAATATGGTGCCCTTTGACACCAGAAGTCCATTTGTCACATCTGGAATTAGAATAGGCACTGCAGCCGTGACTACTAGGGGCTTTAAAGAAAATGACTGTCTAAAAATAGTAGACTGGATGGATCAGGTGATTATGAATCATGATAACGATTCTATAATATCACAAGTTAAAAGTTCAATCAATGATTTTATGGAAGACTTTCCATTATACGAAAAAGCCCTTGTATCATAAATCTAGAACTGAGTCTTTAGGGTAATTTACTTTATATAGATATAGACTATGAGCAGGAACACTCCAACTATTTTGGAGTCTTTCAGTTCTCTCCATAGCTGAATATAATTCTTGAATATTCATCTTACCAAGTCCTATATTCAACATTGCCCCCACAATCATCCTTACCATCCCTCTGAGAAACCTGTTTCCATGAATGACATATCTCATTTGCTCCCCTTCAAAGTCCCATTCAGACTTAGTAATGTGACAAAATGTGTTAGAAACATCCGAATGCGTTTTGCAAAAGGTAAAAAAATCTCTTTTACCTAAGAGCAAACTTGCAGCTTCCTGAAGTTTTTCTTTATTCAACTTTCGAGTCCCTAAAGTCAGATAATAGGATGAATCTTTTAGAAAAGGATTTTTACTCGTATGAATGAAATATTCGTATCCACGTTCAGTAGCATCATAGCGCGCATGAAAATATTTGTCTACTCTTTTGATTCCACTTAGGACTATTTTATCACCAAGTATTCCATTGAGACTATATAGTCTAGATTGAGGGTCTGCAAATGCTGAATCAAAATGAAAATAATACTCTTTTGCGTTTACACCTGTATCTGTTCTTCCACATCCGACTATCTCTACTACCTCTTTGAAGACCACTTTCATTGCATCTTCGATGCTTCCTTGAATGGTTTGTCCTTTTTTTTGTTTTTGATAACCATAGTATCCTTTACCCAAGTACATCATCTTGGCGCAATATCGATTAGTAATGGTCATTTATAAAGTAGAAGTTTATGCGACTTTTAGCTGGGCGATTTTGGAAGTCATCAGTTTTTTATGAGCATAATCCAAATTTATCACTAATTCTTTCACATCTTTTTGAGAAGGCAATTCGAACATATCATCCGTAAGAATCTCTTCACAAATGGATCTCAGCCCTCTTGCTCCTAGTTTAAATTCTAGAGCCTTTTCTGCCAAGAATTCAATGGCCTCTTTTTCAAATTTGAGCGAGACTCCTTCTAATTCAAAAAGTTTTTCATATTGCCTTATCAATGAATTTTTAGGCTCCACTAAAATACGCATCAATGTTTCCTTATCCATTGGATTTAGATAAGTTAAAACTGGAAGTCTTCCAATAAGTTCTGGAATTAGTCCAAATCCTTTAATATCTCTATGAGATATATATTTGAGAAGAGAATCTCGATTGATGCTTTCTTTTGACTCATTCTTGTATCCGATTACACTAGTTCGTAATCTCTTAGCAATTACTTTTTCTATTCCATCAAAAGCACCACCACATATAAATAGAATATTTCCTGTATTTACGGCTACCATTTTCTGCTCTGGATGCTTCCTTCCACCGTTAGGAGGCACATTTACTGTAGCTCCTTCTAACATTTTAAGAAGCGATTGTTGCACCCCTTCTCCTGATACATCTCTCGTGATAGAAGGGTTATCACTTTTGCGAGCAATTTTATCTATTTCATCGATATACACGATTCCTCTTTCAGCTGCTTCTACATTGTAATCACAAGCTTGCAAAAGTCTAGAAAGCATGCTTTCTACATCTTCACCAACATATCCAGCTTCAGTAAAGACAGTTGCATCTACAATGGCAAATGGGACATCCAAGAATCGAGCAATTGTCTTGGCTAATAATGTCTTACCTGTGCCAGTCTCCCCTACTAACAGAATATTACTTTTCTCAATCTCTACTTCATCTAGGTCCGGTATGTATTTTAATCTTTTATAATGATTATACACCGCTACAGACAGATACTTTTTGGCCTCTACCTGACCAATTACGTACTTGTCCAAGAAGGTTTTGATTTCAACCGGAGTAATATTCTCAGGAAATTCAAAATTCAGTTCACTTTCACTTTCCTCTGTGACCAATTCTCGGCTTACAATATCTGAAGCTTGTTCTACACAAGTTTCACAAATGTGACCTTTGAGACCAGCTATTAGGAGTAAAGCTTCATTTTTTGCCTTACCACAAAAGGAACAATTTTGACCAATATTTTCGTCCATATTGCTAAGATAGAGATTATTTTAAAGGATTAAGAGGCTACTTTCTTTTGAGTACTTCATCAATTAGGCCGTAGTTCTTGGCATCAGTCGCACTCATCCAGTTGTCCCTATCTGAGTCCTTTTCTATTTTTTTGAATGTCTGCCCAGTATGACTTGCTAATATCTCGTACAACTCTTTCTTCATACTCTTAATAAGATTGTATGAAATCTCCATATCAGAAAACTGTCCTTGCATCCCACCGGAAGGCTGATGAATCATTACTCTACTATGTGGTAGACAACTTCTTTTACCTTTTGTCCCTGCTGCAAGTAAAACCGCGCCCATAGATGCTGCCATTGAAGTACATATAGTACTTACGTCAGGAGAAACATACTGCATTGTATCATATATACCAAGTCCTGCAATTACACTTCCTCCAGGGCTATTTATAAACATCTGAATGTCCATTTTCGGATCAGTAGACTCTAAAAATAACAATTGAGCTTGAACAACATTGGCCACATAATCATTCACAGGTACTCCCATAAAAATGATTCTATCCATCATCAGTCTTGAAAAAACATCCATTCCCACGATATTCATTTGGCGCTCTTCAATTACCTGAGGAGTAAACCCGTTAATATTGGGTGCAGATACTGCATTCTTATATTTATCTAAATGCATGCTACTCATTCCTAGATGTTGAGTTGCATATTTTTTAAACTCGTCTGATGTATACATATGTATTATTATTATTAGAAGTAAGAGAGAAACAGAGAAATTCCTTTTTAGTTCTGTTCTTGCATATTTTTAACACGTTCCTTGTAGTCATCTAGGTCTATTTTTTTCTTTTTTAAAGTTACTGATTCCATAATTTGATCAAAAACTTTACGTGCATATACCTCTTCAAAAGTTTCTCTCACCTTTTCAGGTTGATTTTTCATATAAGTCTCAGCAAGAGAGTCGTAGTCCATACCAGGGTAATTATAAGCCTGCAGCATCTCTTTAACTTTTTCTACCATTGCTGCTTTTATGTCCTCTGGTTTTACCTCAATGTCGTTTTGTTTTCCTAGGTTTTGCTTTATTAATGACCACCTAAGACTTTTTTCAAAGCTTTCATATTCTCCTTCTAAGTCTTCGGGGGTGGCTTTATCATTACTTGCTAAGAGCCATTCTTTTAGGAATTCATGTGGTAGATCCACATTGTTCTTTTCTACAAGATCTTCAAGAATATATCTCTCAGTCATTGCTGTACTTTGAGATTTATAATATGTCTCTAATTCTTCTTTGATTTTTGCCACAGCATCCTCCTCTGATTTCACTTCCATTCCTTGAAATGCTTTTTCAAAAAATTCTTCGTTTAGTTCTGCTGGCTTCATCTCCTTCACCCCTTCTACAGTAGCAATAAAGTGATCATTAAATCTTGTATTTGGCTCAACTTTCAAAAAATATTTCAAGACAAAATCCCGATCGACTTCTTTTTCTAAATCCATGATATTCACCACAATCTCGAATCCTTTCTCCTTTCCTATAAGTTGCTCCTTGTACTGATTTGAAATACGATCTACTAAAATGCCAAATTCAGAAGATACTCCTCCTTCCAATATGATATTTTCTTCATCAAGCTCATTGACTTTAACGGATATATAATCTTTCTCTTCAATGGCCCTTTCCACTAGATCCTCGGTGCCATATCGTTTTCTAATGTTCCTAAACTCCTCCTCAATCATGCCCTTTTCAATCTTCACTTCGTAAGATTCATAGACATCACTTTCTCCCAATCCAACAATCTCAAATTCTGGAGCAAGGCCTATTTTAAAAGTAAAAGTAAGAGGAGTGAAATTATTCACATTTATATCACTTCCATCAAAATCTGTAGTTGGAAGTGGTTCTCCAAGTAAGTTTAATTCTTCTGATTTAATAAACCCATCGACTTCAGAAGAAATCCTTTTATTCAAAATATCAGCAAGAACACTTTTGCCATACATTTTCTTAATAGCAGAGACAGGGGTCTTTCCTTTGCGAAAGCCTTTCAAATGTGCCTTTTGCCTAAAAGTCTTAATCTCCTTGTCGAATTCAGGTTTATAGTCGGACGGTTCAAGTTGAAGTGTAATTTCCGAAATTAAATTACCTATTTCTTTTCTGGTTATTTCCATAGATACAAATCAGTGAAGAAGTTTTCTGAGAGGAAAAAAGTGCGGGTGAAGGGACTCGAACCCCCACACCTCACGGCACTAGATCCTAAGTCTAGCGTGTCTACCAATTTCACCACACCCGCAAAAAAGTCGCGCAAATATAAAACTCTTCTATGAAAGAATCGAGTCTTACAAATTTATATTTTTTCAAGTTTAACTAAAGTGCAATTTAACTGCCTAAGGACAAGTCATTAAACAATTAGAATATGACCAATAATATTCTTTAAAAGGAATTCTTTGGCGCAAAATGATCATTCGAATCATGCATGATTCAGCCATTTTATCTAAATTAGATTTTGTCTAAACGATTATTAATGCCTCATACTACTGAATCAATAACTAAAGATGAAATTGACGTTTGTCATGAGGCCTACGATATACTCATAAAGAACCTTGCTTCAAAACTAAAAGGTGATGACAAAGAAATGCTCGATGCCGCATATAGAATGGCTCTAGATGCACATAAATTTCAAAGAAGAAAATCTGGAGAACCTTATATACTTCACCCAATTGCCGTTGCCAGAATATGTCATGAAGAAATAGGTTTAGGTCCAACAGCCGTGATATGTGCTTTGTTACATGATGTTGTTGAAGACACCCCGATTGAATTAGATGAAATTTTCGAAAAATTTGGTCCTAAGATAACTCGTATTGTAGATGGCTTAACCAAATTAGACGGACTCTATAATGTAGGTAATACCAATGCCGAAAACTTAAAGAAAGTACTTAGCACTCTTGTGGAAGATGTAAGAGTGGTTCTTATAAAGATGGCCGACAGAATCCATAACCTGAGAACTATCGGTGCCATGCCAGTACATAAGCAAATCAAAATTGCTGCAGAAACAGAATTTATTTATGCACCGCTGGCACACAGGCTTGGTCTTTATAAAATCAAATCAGAATTTGAAGATATAATTCTCAAAATTACTGATCCTGAAGTTTATTTGGAATTAGAAGAAAAAATTAAAACGAGTGAAAAAGAAAGGCAAAAATTCATTAAGTCCTTTCTTTCTCCAATTAAGAACAAACTTGATGAACTAAATATTCCATTTCGAACCATAGGAAGAGTAAAGGCAATCTCATCCATTTACCAAAAGATTCAGAATAAAAATGTTCCATTTGAAAGAGTATATGACCTTTTTGCTATTAGGATTATTATCGATGTTCCGGTAGAGGAAGAGAAAAGAGCATGCTGGCACATTTATTCCTTAATCACTGATTTTTACAAACCTATCCCGGAAAGGTTAAAAGACTGGATTACTTCTCCTAAAGGTAATGGATATGAATCTCTGCACACTACTATTATTGGGCCTAAAGGAAGATTTGTTGAAATCCAAATCAGAACAGAACGAATGGATGATATAGCTGAAAGAGGATTCGCAGCACATTGGAAATATAAAGGCAAAAAAAATCAGAATAGTGTTTATGATGGATGGCTCGATAATATTAGAACACTTTTAGATAATCAAGAAGGCGATGCCATCGATTTTCTTAATGATTTCAAAACTAATCTTTTCAAAAAAGAAGTTTATGTATTCACTCCAAATGGAGAGATGAGGATACTTCCATTGGGTGCCACAGCCTTGGATTTTGCGTTTGATATACATAGTGATATTGGAATTAAAGCATCATCAATAAAGGTGAATGGAAAGCTAGTCCCTATGGGATATAAGTTAGTCAATGGTGATCAAGTAACTGTAAATACATCAAAAAATCAAAAACCAAATAAAGACTGGATCAATATTGTTGTAACTGGGAAAGCACGATCAAAAATCAGACAGTCTCTCAATAGTGCAAAGAAAATTCAAGCAGATCTTGGTAAAGAAATTCTAGTAAGAAAGCTAAAAAACTTAAAGGTCGATTTCGAAGAAAATATGGATTTCCTTGTAAATCAATATGGATTTAGAACAAGAATGGAGTTTTATGCAGCTGTTGCTGATGAGCATGTCAAGACCTCTGACTTCAAGAAATTCGTTATTGAAAATTCAAAGTTATGTCTACCGAAGGAAGATATTGTAGAAAAAGAAGAAGTAAAGAAAACTAGTAAGAAGGCTAAAAAGAAAGTCCAACTTGTTGTAATAAACGGAGAAGAAAATCAACAGTATGAATATCAGCTATCCAGGTGTTGTAATCCTGTAAAAGGAGATGAGATATTTGCTTTTGTATCCAGCACACAAGGCATGAAAATCCACCGTAAGAATTGTAAAAACGCTTCCAATCTATTTACCAATTATGGATACCGTATTCTGAAAGCAGAGTGGCAAGGTATGACCAGAAGCAAGTTTATTGTCCAGTTAGAAATAGAAGGTTTAGATACCGGCATTGGGGTAATTCAGAATATCACCAATGAAATATCCGGAAAACTGGGAATCAATATGAAGTCTTTATCCATTGCTGAAAAAGAAGGAATTTTTGAAGGATCTATCGGTATGGAGGTTAATAATCTGGAACAACTGAATAAGGTGATCAAAAAACTTAAAACAATAGAAGGAATAAATTCCGTAAACAGAATCACAAATTCAGAATAAATTATCATGAACGACATTGTCGCGGAAGCAAAGAGCAAATTCAGCGAATTCCTTGAGAACAATAACAATAGGAAGACTCATGAAAGGTTTGCCATTTTAGAAGAGATTTATACTAACCAAAATCATTTTGATGCTGAGACTTTATATGTACAAATGAAAAAAAGTGCATATAGAGTGAGCAGGGCTACTGTATACAATACCATTGATGTGC
>MDSX01008047.1_pt1 | contig 12572 bp, 10 predicted proteins | sample 811141 | NCBI WGS metagenome assembly MDSX01 (sample SAMN05326642, study PRJNA326480) | marine metagenome | isolation source: seawater | place: Atlantic Ocean: South East | collected 2010
AAGGTGATATAGAAACATTAACTAGTTATGTTTCAGGGTCTTCTCATATATTTAAAAATTCTGGCATTATTTCAAACTCTAGTATAAGCCCTGGCGCTATTGCATCTTTTAAATTAATAGTTCCAAATGAAATTGGTAATTTTATTGGATATAGTTATCAAATAGAGTGGGATTTTTATGAATAGATATATGTTTATAAGCTTTCTATTTTTTGTCAATATTTTTAGTATTGAATTCTTTTGGGATTTAGGAGTAAGTATTTCCCCTCACCCTGTAAATTCAGCAACTAATAATATTAATATTTCTACTTATCATAGATTAGAGGGAATGAAAAAATATTTTGAAATGGATTATGAAACAGCTATATATCACTTTTCACAATTAGATCAAAATGATAAAACATTTATTCTATACGAATATGTAGATTGTTATTATTCGCTTAATAAATTAACTGATGCGTTAAAAATATTAAATACTTATGATAATAGCGAACTATCTGATAATATTATTTTTTTGAAATCTAAGATATATTTCAAACTACAGTCTTATACGGAATCGTTATCTGATTTAGAATATTTATTAAATCACCATGAATATTCTGATTATCACAACATTATAAAATTTGAAATAGAAAAAATTAACTTATTAAAATAATGAATAAAAAAACATTAATATTTATAATCTTTATATTTAGCCTCTTATTAGGAAATAGTAGAGTTTCTTTTACAAGGCCAGGGGCATTTATGCGTATTTCTAATATAGAACAAAATACAGCTAATTCACTTTTTTCTATATCAGCAGGAACTGAAATTACAAGTGTGGGCGATATTTTAAGTCACAGCTCAAATTTTGCATATAATAAAGCATATGCTAGTGGTCTAAGTTGGGGGTTAAATTATAACATGTTACCTTATGCTGGTATAGATGCAAATGCGCAACATAATGATAATGGCTATGAATTTGGTTTTCATTTTCAGAACCAAGTTTATACTACGGGCAGATCTACTATTACATTTGGAGTACATGATATACTCATTAGTGATAGTGACTTAATTAACATTAATAATATCTCATTTTTTATTAATTTTTCTAATTCTATTTCCTCAGACATGTATACTTTAACTTCTCTATTAGGTTTAGGTACAGGTAAAATGGTTTATGATCCCCATATTGCTGAAGAAAACTCAGATAGTTTAGCATCATTAGGCTTATATGGAGCATTCAAGCTAAACACACCATTTCTGAAACAATGGGGGGGTATGGACTTTATTACAGAGGTAGTTGCTAGATCAATAAATATTGGATTTGTTTTTCCTATTACTAGGGAATATGATTTTTCTGTAGGAATAACTAATATAGAAAATTTAAGTAATTTTTCTCAACAATCATCTTCTGATGGAGATGCAAAAAATTTATCAGGAAATTCCCCAGCTATATGCCTAAGTTTAACAGCTCATATTCCAAAAGTGAATACTCAAAAAACACAAAAGATTTCACAAAGTTATCCAGTTTTATTTTTAAACGGTAGAGTTGATTCTTCATTATATAATGCCGGTGAATATATTTATTCATTAAAGGATTCTTTAGAAATTTTAAAACAAGAAATTAATAATGTTTCTGCTCAAAATGTAGAGTTACAATTAAATAATCATTTTTATAAAGATAGCCTTAATAATATGATTTTACAATCAGATATTAATAGCTCAACACAAAATGCAGCTATGCGTCATTTATCTAGATCATTAAGGCTTTACTATCAAGGTGATTTTCAACAAGCTTTAACTGAAGTAGACGAAGCAATCGCACTTCAGCCAAACATAGCTGTAGCTTATGCAAGAAAGGGATCAATTTATTATAAATTAAATCAAATTGATAGAGCAACATTAAATTGGAATATATCACTTAAATTAGACCCTGAATATTCTGAAGTTCGTGAAATGTTAAATGCATTAAAAGAAAATAAATTAAGACCAGTATCTATTGGTAATTAAGAGGAGTTTGTATGGATTTTGCAACAATAGTCGGATTATTATTAGGAATTATTTTAATTGGTGGTTCTATGTTCTTAGCAGGAGCTACTGCCGGCCTATCAATAATTAATTTTTGGAATTTAGAAAGCTTAATGGTGGTGCTTGGTGGTACTTTATCTGCAACAGCCATTGCTTTTAGATTAAATGAAGTAAAAAGGGTATTTGGTTTAATAAGTTTTGTATTTAAAAAACCCGCATTTGAATTAGATGAGGTAGTTGATGATATTGTATCTCTAGGTGAAGCTTATAGAAAAGATAGACAATCGTTAGAATCTCAAGCAAGCAATTTAAATAATAGATTTTTAAAAGATGGTGTTATCTTTATAACTCAAGGGTTACCACTTGATGATTTACGTGAAATTATGGCTACTCGTGAAGAATATAGAGAAAGAAGAGAGGCAAACGAAGCCGGACTAATGAAAACATTGGGAACATATTCACCCGCATTTGGTATGGTTGGAACATTAATAGGTTTAATTATGATGTTATTAGGTATGGGAAGTTCAAGTGGTGATGATATGGCGGCCCAATTAGGTCAATCAATGTCAATAGCCTTAATTACTACTTTTTATGGAGCTGTTCTAGCAAATTTATTATTTTTACCATTTGCAGAAAAAATTACATCAAGGAATAAAGAAAATACAGTTTGTGGAGAATTAATTATTGAGGGGTTAATGTTAATTCATCAAAAAAAACACCCTATTGTGATTAGAGACGTACTTAATTCTTACATTCCTCCAGCTTTAAGGAAAAGTGAAGAAGAATAGTATGGCTGATAATATTAAGAAAAAACAGGAAGAACAAGTTGAAGAGGGTCTTCCCATTTGGATGGCAACTTTTGCCGATATGATGACATTGTTGTTTGCTTTTTTTGTATTATTATTTTCTATGTCTACTATTGATCCTGTTAAAGTATCAGCTATGGAAGATGCTATGAACCAAAATGCAGTTCAAAATGCTGCTGGGGCTGCTGTAACTGCAGCAAAAGGCAACTCACAACCAAGATTATCTATTAATGAAATTAAAGGAACATTAGAAGATATTATTGATAGCCTTGACATTGATGATGAAGCTACTGTTTCCAGCGATCCTAGAGGTGTAGTTCTTGAGTTAAATGGAAGCATTTGTTTTCCATCATTAAGTTCTGATCTAAGGGAAGACTTTAAAAAAGTATTAGTACAAATAAAAGATAAAGTGATTAGTCATCCATATGATAAAAGAACAGTTATAATAGAAGGTCACTCAGATAATGAGCCAATTAAACCTGATCAACCATATCATAAAAATCCTAATATAAAAGCAATAGAAGTATGGGGCACAAATAGACACTTATCTGCCGCAAGAGCATCACAGGTAGTAGAAGTATTAACTAGTGATGGTTTTTGTTTATCAAATGAAGATTGTAATGTAGATAACTGGAAAACAAAAAAAGAATGTAGTCCATGTGGGTCACAAGGATCAAAATGGTATCCTATGGGTATAAGGCCGAGTAGATTAGTGGCGGCTGGCTATGGTGAGTTTTGGCCATATGGCATGTCTTGGAATGATGTTAAAGATGACGATTTTACCTATGAAGACATCATACGTTTAAATCAAACAGCAGAACAAAGAAACAAAAATAGAAGAGTGAAAATAATATTTGCAAAAAATTAGTTTATTCATAATGGAGATAAATATGAAACATATATGTATTAATAAAATCAAAGGTATAATAGCAGGGTTTTTATTTATTAGCTTATCCCTCACTACTACATTATCCTTAAATAATCGTGAAATGGCAACTAAATTAGAAATCGAAACTAATTTAGAAGAAAAAGTCGTTAATGTAATAAGTAAAATTTATGATACTAACAAATTTGCAGTTACTACTAATGTACTGTTAGTAAGTTCTATGAAATCTAATGAAAGTATTAACAACCAACAATCATTTGGCTCTTTACAGCTAGAAGGTATTTTGCCTGCTGTACCTCAAAAATCTGAAAGTAATTCATTAATAAATTCAAGTGATTATAGAGTACAAATTAAAGATATTACTATTTGGTTAGATTATGATTTAGACATAATAGAAGCCAGAAATAATATTAGACCTTTTTTATTTAAGACAATGGATTGGCTTTCTGACTGTGAAAATTGCATTCAATTTCAAAGAACGCAGTTTACAAAAAATGATAACAGCAACTTGACATCATCCAGCACATCTACAGCATCTACATCAAACGCAGTTGATTTAGAGGACATAAGTATCATTGAAGATAATATTACTTATTTAATGGATCAATTAGACAAATTAAATGATAGTGTTAATTCTGATGGTTACGGAAATGAAAAACATCAATGGATGATTGATTATTTAGAAAGAAATTTACAAGAAGAAAAAGATGCAAGTTCTGATTTGTCTGAAAAATTAATGAGCTTACAAGATAGAATAATAACTAGAGATTCATCTATTATCATGAATACTACTTTAGGTCAAAAAGAAATTGCACAAACAGCTATGCAAGAGAATACTAGAATTGTTGAAAAAAATATTGACAATCAATTTGAAAATAATAGATATATGTTAATTGTGTTATTTATTTTAATTGGAGTAGTAATATTATTAGTTATTTTATCCTTTTTTAATAAAGGACCTAAAACAGTTTATTTAAAACCTAAGGGTCAAAATACAGATACTAAATCAACACAACCAATAGAATCTAATATAGTTGAATCAAATAAAGTAGTAAATCAAAATGATACTTCTATACAAGAAAGCAGTAGCGCACCTATTAATACGACACCAACAACTGCATATGCAGATGATAGTGTAATTCAATCTGATTTAAAAAACATTAGACAATCAGCAGTTAAAATGAGTGTAGGACAAAAACAGGGTGCTTCACAAATAGTAAAAGATTGGCTTGATGATGGTGGCGAATCAAATGAAGAAAATGTTGATAATAAACAAGACGAAACTGAGGAGTAATTAGAAAATGAATAATATCAATAATTTATCTGGCTTAGATAAAGCTGGATTACTATTTCAAATGTTAGGTGAATCTTTAGCCTTAACCTTGTTTAATGACATGTCAGAATCAGATTTATTAAAAATCAGAATTAGGTCAAAAGAATTAAAAAATATTTCTGTTTCAGTTAAAAAAGAAGTACTTGAAGAATTTTATTTTAAATTATTATCTAACCAAAACAAAAATCCAGAACATGATAATTCTGAAGCTTTATTTGAATTTTTAAATAAACTAAATAATGAACAATTTTTCTACTTACTTGCAAATGAATCAAGTAGAGTAATTGCACTTGCAGTAGACCAAGTATCTGATGTGAAAAAGCAAGACTTTTTTAGTAGACTTGATGATCCATTGCAAAAAAATGAAGTGATTATGGAAATTGGAAATCTAGATAATATACCATTAGAAGCTGTGGTTACAATTGCAAATGATTTAAAACAAAAAGTTGCTTTTCTTCCAGCGCCAAAAGAATTTTCAAGAGGTGGAGGAGAAAGTATGGCTAAAATTTTATCACAAATGGATGCAGATGAAGCTCAACAATATTTGGATCAGATACAAGTAGATGATATTGAATTATATACTTCTATTAAACAATACTATTTAACTTTTGAAGATTTATTAAATATGCCTGAGCATTTAATGAAAGATTTTTGGATGAGCCCTGATGTTGACCCTGATAGTTTAGCAAAAGCATTAAGAAGTTATGATGAAGAGGTAACAAATACAATTGTTGCATATTTACCTAAACGAAAACAGGCAATGTTTACCCCTATTGACAAGCCAATTTCTAAAAAAGAAATAAGAGCATCTAGAGCTCAATTAGTTTCCTTAGCACGATCCATGGTAAGCGAGGGTCAGTTTACGATGGATGATATTTTTGGTCAAGAAGAACTTGAGTAAATAAATTCATATTTTAATTATAAAAAAAGGAGATAACATTTATCTCCTTTTTTATTTTATAAGTATATGTAAAGTTTTTTAGTTATTTAAAACGGCGTTTACAAGTAGAACTACATCTAATACATTCAGAACAGAATCTTGATTCATATCTGCACAAAAATCATAGCAATCTCCACCATCTAAACATAGTACATTATTTACTGTCAGTACTACATCAAGGACATTTAAATTTTGATCACCATTGATATCACCTTGTATTGCACAAAGCTCTTCACCGTCTACAATTTGTCCATTTACTATCAACACATCTTCATATAATGTTATTTGGTCTTCGATTTCATAACTATTCCCATCAGAAAAACTAACTTTCGCCACATAATTACCATCTAAGATATCGCCTGCTTGATCTGTAATAGTTTGTGGTAGTGTAATACTAAAAGTTGTACCTTCTAAGTATGTATGTTGTGTAGCAATCATATTAGAAAAATAATAACATGGATCATACATGCCAGTACCAGCACAAATTTGAAAATTTTTCAACCAGGGTAAATTACCATCCTCATCAATATAGTTTACATTATAGGAATTTATCTCTGAGTCATATACTAAGTCTGATAACTCGCAATCTATATTCTCATTTTGTGATTGTGTTGTCAATAATATTAAACCAGGACTGGTTTGATCTTTTAATTCAATAGCAATATCTAATCCATCTAATCCAGCTTCAACTGTAACGCCAAGAGCAATAAAACCCTCATAAGAATTAGGCCATGTCCCCCAATCAGAATCATTCACAACAGTACTTAAATTAGTTGCAGCCTGCATATTACTTCCAGATGTATTGACATCGACATTACCAATTAATTCAAAATTACTTACCTCCCCTGTTTGCAAATCTCCTGTTATTTTATATACACCTGATGTCAATTGACCAAAACCTCCATCAGCATAACCAATCGCATATGCAACAGCATCTTCAGCCTCAGGATTAACCAAAGCCACTCCATATAAATACCAAGGTCCAAAAAAGCCCCCTGTATCACAGCAACCTCCAGCAATACCCATAGACACAAAAGCCTTATCATCACTATATGTTGCCCTCAAATTTGTAATATCTTGATTAGAGCTTGCATCTCCTGTTTCATCTTCAGCTAAGGTAGCGTATAAACTGTTTGTTGGAGGAAAAGAATTATTTTCATTATATGGAGATTGTGAAACAATAATTCTACCGTAGTCAAAACCTAAGGGTTCAGAATCTACAGCTGCAGAGACATACCATGAAACATCTTGTGACCCATCATTTTGTATAATACTTTCCCATGTATTTTCATAACCTTCGCTATCTATTGGTGTAGCATTAGATGATGTCCATGTATTTTGACCATCTGTTGATAAATATACATAGCCCTCTGGATTAGCAAGCGCTAGTTCATCAGCAATATCAACATTAACAATAAATTCTTCTCTAGGAGCGGTAGAGGCAAGATTTTCAATTAAATCATTTCTTGTATTAAGATTTTGATATAATGCTTTGGCTTCCATTGCCTGTTTCCAAATTATAGTTAATGCCTGTTTATCTATCTCTAGGTTTTTTCTATAATGTTCTAAAGTTGCCAAGGGGGGGTTAATATTATTTCCCAAGGCAAAATTTGCGAGTAATATAATAAAAATAAATTTCATAAAATTTTCTCCTATTTAAGATTATCGTGAAGTTATAAAAAAAAACTATAGCCTGCACTTGATTTGTATCACAGTAACAAATTGTTACATTGTTTTTCTAATAGAGTTTTTTGCAGCACTTAATCGTGCAATGGGAACCCTATATGGTGAACAACTTACATAATCTAACCCAATATTATCGAAGAAATAAACAGATTTTGGATCTCCACCATGTTCACCACAAATACCAATTTTAATTTTTTTATTAATAGATCGTCCTTTTTTTGTGGCTATTTTTACTAAGTTACCCACCCCATTTATATCAATAGTTTTAAATGGATCATCTTTTAAGATATTATTATCAAAATAATTTTGAATAAAACTACCAATATCATCTCTTGAAAAACCAAAAGTAGTTTGAGTTAAATCATTAGTTCCAAATGAAAAGAAATCAGCTGATTTTGCAATAGTATCAGCTGTTAAACAAGCACGAGGTAATTCTATCATAGTACCTAATTTATATTTAATTTTTATATTATATTTTGACTCTATTTGTAATGCAATTTTTTTAACTATATTTTTTTGATGATCAAATTCTTTAACACTACTGATTAGAGGAATCATAATTTCGGGTTTTGCTTTAATACCTTTTTTAATAAGTTTAGCAGTTGCAGATAAAATAGCTGTTACTTGCATTTCCGTAATTTCAGGATAAGAAATAGCTAACCTACAACCTCTATGCCCTAACATTGGATTAATTTCAAATAGATCTACTATTCTATTAATAATTTTTTTAGATGAAACCTTCATATCGTTAGATAGGCTATTTATTAAATCTTTATTTTTTTGTGAAGGTAAAAACTCATGTAAGGGTGGATCTAATAACCTAATGGTAACTGGGAAAGGAGACATTTCATTCAGAATAGTATAAAAATCACGTTCTTGGTATGGCAGTAATTCCATTATTGCACGTTTTCTACTTTCAACATCTTCAGAAAGAATCATTTTTTGAACACTTCTTATTCTTTCTGTATCAAAAAACATATGCTCTGTTCTACACAAACCAATACCTTGCGCTCCTAATTTTTTTGAGAGTTTCGCATCTTGTGGATTGTCAGCATTTGTTCTAATTTTTAATTTTTTATATTTATTTGTTAAAGACATAAGTTTTTTAAAGTTATTGTTATCTGTAAAATTTGATTGTACTAATTTTAACTTTTGATCATAGATATAACCTTCTGTACTATTAATTGTGAACCAATCCCCTTCTTTATAAATAGTATTGTTTATTTGTACAGTTTTCTTTTTTAAATCTATGTTTAAATTAGCACAACCTACAATACATGCTTTGCCCCAACCTCTTGCAACCAAGGCTGCATGCGAAGTCATTCCTCCTTTAGCTGTGACTATACCTTCAGCTACATGCATTCCCTGAACATCTTCAGGAGAAGTTTCATGTCTAATTAATATAATTTTTCTATTTTTTTTATACCACTTTTCTGCATCTGATGCAGAAAAAACAATTTGTCCGCAGGCACCTCCAGGACTGGCTGGTAAACCAATTTCAATTGGAGAATAAATTTTTTCCATATCAGGATCAACTTTTGGATGCATAATTTCATCTATATTTTTAGAAACAATCCTATCAATTACTTGCCGTTCAGAAATTAATTTTTCTTTATTCATATCAATAGCAATTTTAATTGCTGCCTCACCTGTTCTTTTTCCTGTTCTTGTTTGTAACATCCATAAATCTCCAGACTCAATTGTGAATTCTATATCTTGCATATCATTATAATGATGTTCTAATGTATTTTTTATTTTTAATAATTGAGAATATATTTTAGGCCATGACTTTTGTAAAGTCGTGCTTTTTTTAGTTTTTAAAGTTTTACTATCAGAATTAATTGGATGAGGGGTTCTTATACCAGCCACCACATCTTCACCTTGTGCATTTTCTAACCATTCACCATATAGTTTATTTTTTCCATTTGAAGGATTTCTTGTAAAGGCTACTCCAGTTGCTGACGTTTTTCCTAAATTTCCAAAAACCATTGTTTGCACATTCACAGCAGTACCCCAATCATGAGGAATATTTTCTATTTTTCTATATTGCACTGCCCGTTTTCCATTCCAAGATTTAAAAACAGCGTGAATTGCTCCCCATAATTGTTGTTTACAAGAATCCGGAAACTCTTCCCCAAAAGATGTTTTAATTTTCTTTTTAAACTTTTCAATAATAGATTTCAAATGATCAACAGACAAATCAGAATCTTTTTTAACTTTACTAATTTTTTTTTGTTTGTGCAATATTCTTTCAAGCTTTTCTCTAATGTTTATATGATTTTTTTGCTCAGCCTTTTCCATTACTACATCTGCATACATCATAATTAATCTTCTATATGAATCATATACAAATTGTTCATTATTAGTTTTATTGATAAGAGCTGGAATAGTTTTAGTTGTTAAACCTATATTTAAAACAGTCTCCATCATTCCCGGCATAGATATTTTAGCTCCTGATCTAACGGACAGTAGCAAAGGATTTTCAATGTCTCCAAATTGTTTTTTGATTTTTTTTTCAACCCTTAATAAAGCTTTATTAATATCTGTTTTTATTTTTTGATTAATCTTTTTTTCTTTTAAAAATAAATTGCAGACATCAGTAGAAATTGTAAATCCAGGAGGAACTGGAATGTCAAGTTTAGACATTTCGGCTAAATTAGCACCCTTACCGCCAAGTAAATTTATTTTTTTTGCATTACCTTGAGCAATTCCTTGGCCAAATAAATAAACAGATTTCATATTTTATAATTATTAATATTTGATTAGATTTGTATATCTATAATCTACACAAATGCATTATATTAAGTAATTAATTTTTAGTTATGATTAATTTAAAGGAGACAAAATTGGAAATTGAAAGAATGAACAAAGGTCAGTGGGGAAAATTAAGAGCATTTTTTGATCTTAAAACAAGCGATGGTTTTGTAGTAAAAGGATTTAAGCTAGTTGAGGGTATTAGTGGTTTATTTGTAGGAATGCCAAGTACACAAGGAAAAGATGGGGAATATTATGATACTGTTTTTGCTGATAAAGAATTAAGAGATGAATTACAACAAGTAGCATTAAGAGCATATGGCCAAGAAAGCGTTGGAGCTTCCCCTTCTCAATCTCCAGACATGCCTCCGCCTACAGATGCCAGCTCTTCTGAGCCAACTAAAAACACAGAATTTTCAGATGATGATATACCATTTTAATTAAATGATAAAATTTTTCTTTTCATCAATAGGTCAAAAAATTCAGATTGCATTTACTGGAATAAGCTTAGCAATTTTTTTGTTATTTCATTTATTTAATAATTTAGTTCTTTTTACTGGAGCAGAAAATTTTAATCAAATGGTACAGTTTCTAAAAAGTATACATGTATTAGTTCGTATACTTGAAGCAGGGTTACTACTCATTATTTTACTTCATATTATTAATGCAATTTCAACTACAATTCAAAATAGAAAAGCAAATAATGGTAAATATGCTATTGATCCGAATACTGCCCCTAAATCATCTAAAACTATGATTTGGTCAGGTATTATAATTTTATTTTTCTTTATAATACATTTAAGATATTATTGGTATACATTTCAAAATATGGCTAAGGATGCAGATTTTTTTAATGTGATGTTAAAAAATGAATTTGGATTTTTAGGGCATACCCCTACAGCTATATTTTACATAATAGCAATTTTACTTATTGCCTCACATTTAAAGCATGGATTTACATCTGTATTTAAAACTATAGGCATGCCATTTAAATACAGGGAAAGCATAATAAAATATTTAGCTTTTATTTTTTGGGCCATTATACCATTCGGTTTTATTTTGGTAGTTATTTATATTCAATATTTATCAAAACTATAAAACGTGCAAAACGTGTATTTACTTTTAACTAAACTGTTCTTATATTATACTATATGAAAATAAATAAAAATAATTTAAAACTATCAGCCAATGAACCTTCTGGTCCATTAAAAAATAAGTGGACTAGCCATAAATTCAATATGAATTTGGTTAATCCAGCTAATAAAAGAAAATATAATGTCATAGTTGTAGGCACAGGCCTTGCTGGAGCTTCTGCATGTGCTACTATGGGTGAATTAGGATATAATGTTGATGCCTTTTCGTTTCATGAGTCACCAAGAAGAGCTCATAGTATTGCTGCTCAAGGTGGAATAAATGCTGCAAAAAATTATAGAAATGATGGAGATAGTGTATTTAGATTATTTTATGATACAATCAAAGGAGGAGACTATAGATCTAGAGAATCTAATGTATATAGATTAGCTGAAATAAGTAATAATATTATAGATCAGTGTGTTGCTCAAGGAGTGCCTTTTGCTAGAGAGTATGGGGGCTTATTAGATAATAGATCATTTGGTGGGGCTCAAGTATCAAGAACATTTTATGCAAGAGGACAAACAGGACAACAGTTATTGCTGGGTGCTTATTCAGCTCTAGCGCGTCAAATGAATCTCAAAAAAGTAAAATTTCATTCTAGAACTGAAATGGTTGATTTAATTGTAATAGATGGAGAAGCAAAAGGGATAATTACAAGAAATATATTAGATGGTTCTTTGCAAGCTCACCTTGCTGATGCGGTAGTATTAGCTACTGGAGGTTATGGCAATGTTTTTTATCTGTCAACTAATGCAATGGCTAGCAATGTAACAGCTACATGGCGCGCTCATAAAAAAGGTGCTTTTTTTGCAAATCCAAGTTTTTGTCAAATACATCCAACCTGTATTCCTGTTTCTAGTGATCATCAATCAAAATTAACTCTTATGAGTGAAAGTTTAAGAAATGATGGTAGAGTTTGGGTGCCTAAGAAAAAGGGTGACAACAGAAATCCAAAAGACATATCAGAAAATGAGAGAGATTATTATTTAGAAAGAATTTATCCATCATTTGGTAATTTAGTTCC
>MDSX01097830.1_pt1 | contig 12571 bp, 12 predicted proteins | sample 811141 | NCBI WGS metagenome assembly MDSX01 (sample SAMN05326642, study PRJNA326480) | marine metagenome | isolation source: seawater | place: Atlantic Ocean: South East | collected 2010
ATATAAATGGGTAGTAAGGAACCAATTTTTAGCACTTTAGGGTGTAGGCTTAACTCTTATGAAACAGAGGCCATGCGAAAACTAACATCTGACGCTGCACTAGAGGATACCGTTGTAGTGAACACCTGTGCAGTTACTGCAGAAGCAGTACGGAAAGCAAAGCAAGAAATCCGTAGATTGAGACGGTCAAACCCCAAATCTAAATTAATTGTTACGGGTTGCGCAGCTCAAATTGAACCAAAAACCTTTTCACAAATGGCTGAGGTCGATTTAGTTTTAGGAAATTCAGCTAAAATGGACCCTAAGACATGGCTAGATTTATCTCAAAAAGAGTCCTTCGAAACTGAGGAGATAATAATAGATGACATAATGGCAGTAAAGCAGACATCTGGTCACTTAATTGATGGTTTTGGAACCAGAAGTCGCGCATATGTTCAAATTCAAAATGGTTGTGATCATAGGTGTACATTCTGTATAATTCCTTTTGGTCGAGGAAACTCCAGATCCAGCCCGGCTGGTGTAATAGTAGATCAGATTAAGCGTCTTGTTGGAAATGGCTACAAAGAAATAGTTTTGACGGGAGTAGACTTAACAAGTTGGGGAGCAGACCTTCCTTCGAACCCTAAACTTGGGAACCTGGTATTGCGTATTCTAAGATTAATTCCTGACTTACAAAGATTGCGGCTGAGCTCTATCGACTCTATTGAGGTTGATCCATTTCTTTTGGAAGCTATCGCAAATGAACGTCGTTTAATGCCTCACCTCCATCTAAGTCTCCAGTCAGGAGATAATATGATACTGAAACGGATGAAACGACGCCACTCTAGAGATGACGCAATAAAGTTTTGCAACGCAGCTCGAAAATTACGCCCAGAAATAACATTTGGAGCTGACATAATAGCCGGCTTTCCGACTGAAACAGAAGAGATGTTTGAAAACTCTTTGAAACTTATTGATGAGTGTGGTTTAACCTGGCTGCACGTTTTTCCTTTTTCCGCCAGGACTGGTACACCGGCCGCAAGAATGCCCCAGACGGACGGAAAAATAACCAAAAAAAGAGCTACGGCTCTTAGAAATTTAGGAAAAATTCAGGTTGCAAAACACTTGAAATCCGAAATAGGAAAGCGACATAATATTCTTATTGAAACCCCTCGCACTGGGCGAACCGAACAATTTACAGAAGTCTTATTCGATACCAATCAAATTCCTGGGGATATAGTAAAGAAAAAAATACTTGGGTCGGTAGATTCAAAACTTTACGTTTAATGCAACAATAAAAGTAGGAGAAAGTATATGCAGCTATATTTAAGTCCTTTATCACCCTATGGACGAAAAGTTAATGTAGTTTTAAAGGAAATATGTCGTGTTAAGAATATTGAAGTAAGCGTTAATTTAGCTTCTGGCACTCCATTAGATCCTGGGAATAGTCCAATTCAATATAACCCACTTGGGAAAATTCCAGTTTTGATACGTGAAGATGGGTTACCACTATATGACAGTAGAGTAATCTGTAGGTATCTCGATAGTCTGGCAACGTTAAATCTCTATAAAAATGGTGATCAACTTTGGGAAATGCTCACGTTAGAAGCGACGGCTGAGGGTATAATAGATGCGGCACTTCTAATGGCTTATGAGTGGCGAATGCGCCCTAAAGAACTCAGATTTCCTGACTGGGTAGAAGGACAATGGTCAAAAGTTGATCGTGCTCTAAATACTCTAGAACAAAAGTGGATGGGACAATTGGAAGGTAAAATAAATATCGGTCAAATAGGTGTTGGATGTGCTCTAGGTTATTTAGATTTCCGAAACGCTGATCGAAACTGGCGAGAAAAGCATGAAACCCTATCCAATTGGTTTGAAAACTTTTCTAAAAGAGAGAGTATGTCCGCCACCATGCCCTCTATATAGAATGCAAGCTAACCATTAAGCTTCAATTGTCTGGATGCCTCTGCTAGGGCGATACCTGCACTTATTGATATATTTAAGCTTCTCGCAGGACCCGGCATCGGAATGCTAATCCTTTCGTCAACCTCTTGATGAACATTTTCCGGAACCCCCATGCTTTCCCGACCCAAAACAATAGAGTCTCCTCTGCAAAATTTAAAATTCCATATGCTTTTACTACTTTTGGTCGTCAATAAAACTAACCGTCGTTGGGTTTCTCGTTGGTTAAATTGGAAATCCTCCCAACTATTGTGCCTTTTAATATTAGCCGATTCAACATAATCTAAACCACGCGTTTTTAAAAGTTTTAGTGAAAATGGAAAACCGCAAGGCTCAATAACGTTTATTGGTGCATCAAAACAAACTCCTAAGCGAACTAAAGAACCCAAATTCGGTGCTAAATCTGGTTCATAGGCTACAATTTCGATTGGGTGCGACAAATGGCTTCCTTTTATCAACTTTCACCTATGGACGATTCCTGATCACAGATTATATCTAGTCTGTACATTTAATTGAACATAGAGTTTACAACAAGTTGATTATGAGCCACGCACAAGTAGCTAAACTAAAGGAGACTTTCTGATGTCCGAAACAGATCATTCAGAAGGCACGCGTAGAGATTTTATCTATTATGCGACAGCTGGTGTAGGAGCTATTACAGCTGGAGCAGCTATCTGGCCACTCATTAATCAAATGAATCCAACAGCAGACGTTCAAGCTTTAGCCTCTATAGACGTGTCAATAAGCGACCTAGAGCCGGGAACACAAATTACAGTAAAGTGGCTCGGTAAACCGGTTTTCATCAGGCGGCGCACTCAAGACGAAATTGATGAGGCAAGAACAGTTAATATTGACGATTTACCAGATTCGCAGGCAAGAAACGACAACCTGGGAGCCGCAAGTGCTGCTGATGAGAATAGATCTCTTGATGAAGGTGGGGAATGGCTGTGTATGATGGGTGTCTGTACTCATCTTGGATGTGTCCCGTTAGGCGATGGTGCAGGTGATTTCGGTGGTTGGTTCTGTCCCTGCCATGGCTCACATTACGACACATCGGGACGTATTCGAAAAGGGCCTGCCCCTGAAAATCTTCCCGTCCCAGTAGCTAAATTTATAGATAATAATACAATTAAACTAGGTTAGAAAGATAACTTATGGCTGGCATTCCTCATGATCAATATGAACCAAAAACCTCCGGGCAAAAATGGCTAAATCGGCGTCTGCCTATTGCTGGTTTGCTTTATGATACCTTGACGATACCAACACCTAAAAATTTAAATTGGATGTGGATATGGGGTATTGTACTAACATTTTGCCTAGTCCTTCAGATAATAACTGGCATAGTTTTAGCTATGCACTACACTCCGCATGTTGATATGGCATTTGCTTCTGTCGAGCATATTATGCGTAATGTTAATGGTGGCCATATGCTACGATATCTACACGCAAATGGGGCGTCATTATTTTTCATCGCTGTTTATGCACACATATTCCGCGGCCTTTATTACGGTTCTTACAAACCACCCAGAGAAATAACTTGGATAATAGGAATGCTAATATATCTTCTAATGATGGCCACAGCTTTCATGGGGTACATACTACCGTGGGGACAAATGTCCTTTTGGGGAGCAACCGTTATAACAGGGCTTTTTGGGGCAATCCCTGGAATAGGTGAACCGCTTCAAACTCTTTTATTAGGGGGTCCTGCTGTAGATAATGCAACACTAAATCGCTTTTTCTCCCTACACTATTTACTACCCTTTATAATAACTGGGTTAGTAATAGTGCATATTTGGGCGTTTCATACTACTGGAAATAATAATCCAACAGGTGTTGAGGTTAGACGTACATCCAAAACCGAAGCAAAAAAAGATACGCTACCTTTTTGGCCATATTTTGTTATTAAAGACCTCTTCGCGCTCGGTGTGATTATGATCATTTTCTGGGCGATAGTAGGTTTTATGCCAAATTACTTGGGTCATCCTGATAATTATATAGAGGCTAATCCATTAGTTACGCCTGCACACATTGTCCCAGAATGGTACTTTCTACCATACTATGCGATACTTAGAGCCTTTACGGCAGAAGTGTGGTTAGTACAGTTTGCCGGGTTTATTTCTGGTGGAATAATAGATGCTAAGCTTTTTGGAGTTTTGGCTATGTTTGGGGCAATTGGTGTGATGGCAGTAGTCCCATGGCTTGATACGTCGTCAGTACGTTCCGGTAGATATAGACCAATGTTTAAATGGTGGTTCGGATTATTAGTTTTTGACTTTTTTGCGTTAATGTGGCTTGGAGCTATGCCAGCAGAGGAACCATATGCAACATTCTCTCTTATTGCTGCCTCTTATTGGTTCGCATACTTCCTAATAATACTTCCACTATTGGGGCTTATTGAAAAACCAAATAATCAACCCGACACTATTGAGGCGGATTTTAATTCCCACTACCCAATCAAAGATAAACCAACTAATTCAGAAACCGCCCCTGCAGAATAAAAGGAACCGGCCGTGCTAAAAAAACTACTGATTATAATAGCTTCCGTTTTCTGTATTTCAGGGGCATCCTTTGCTGCCGGTGGAGAAGGCCACACACATGACGTTGACTTTTCCTTTGAGGGTCCCTTCGGAACCTATGATCAAATGCAACTTCAGCGTGGTTTACAGGTTTACACAGAAGTTTGTTCTTCGTGTCATGGTCTTAGATACGTACCCCTCAGAACAATTTCGGATGAAGGTGGGCCGGGTTTACCAAAAAATCAAATGAAAGCTTATGCCAAAACTTTCCCAGTTAATGATGAAGGGGCTAACCCAAAATTATTAGATCCTGAAACTGGTGAGTATCGAGCATTAAAGCCGTCAGATAATTTTCCCACAAACAATGCGGCAGGAGCACCCGACTTATCATTAATGGCGAAAGGTAGATCTGGTTTTCATGGGCCCTACGGCACAGGAATCAATCAGCTCTTTAAGGGTATAGGTGGCCCAGAATACATAGCATCATTACTAACTGGGTATACTGGAAAAGAAAAAGAAGAGGGTGGTGTAATCCTATATGAAAATACTGCATATCCTGGAAAGTGGATAGCAATGGCTCCTCCCATATACGGTGACGATGTAAGCTATGCTGATGGACATTCAACATCAATTCATCATATAGCAGAAGACGTTTCGGCATTCTTAATGTGGACAGCCGAGCCGAAATTGAATGCACGAAAGCAAACAGGATTTTTAGCCGTATTTTTCTTAATTGTACTAACAGGGCTTCTATATATTACTAATAAGCGAATCTGGGGCCCGATTAAGCACAGTTAACTGGGTTATAAGAATATTATAGATAATCTTTTAATACATTTGGTGGGTTTTCAAATAATTTCCCAGTTTCAACAGGAGAGAAAACACAACCATCTCCAACAACAATTGACAAATCACATATTTTTTTAACATCTTGTGGTTCATGGGAAACGAATAAAAGTGTTAGTTTTTTTTCATCTGAAATTTCATTTACTAAATTTAACATATCATACTTTAACGATGGCCCTAACGCTGAAAAGGGTTCATCAAGTAACAATATGGGTTGATCCCGTACTAAAGACCTAGCTAAAGAAACTCTACTTTGTTGGCCACCAGACAGTGTTCCAGGACTTCTTTTTGCAAAACCAGACAAACCCACCCTAATAATCGCGTTATTTAAAATCTCCAGTTGTGAATCGTTTAACTTTAAATCTGGGCGGATCCCTAAGCCTATATTTTGTTCAACAGTTAAATGGGGAAATAAATTTCCATCTTGAAAAATCGAGGTGACAGATCGTTTATTGGGCTTTTGTTTACTAACATCCTGATTATCAATAATTATCTTACCCCTATTAGGGCTCACAAATCCTGCTATCAGGGATAGAAGTGTAGATTTACCGGCACCCGAAGGACCAATAACTGCTACTTTAGAACCCCTTGGAACTTCAAAGTCTGCCACTAACTCAAAACCATTTATCGAGTAATATAGATTTTCAAGAATTAAAATTTGTCTTTCCTCCCTTATCAAATAACCAAAAAAGAAATACACTCAAACCCAACAGAAGTACTGCAGCAGCATAAGCTTCGTCCATCCTATAAGAAATCATAAGGCGATATATTTCCATGGGTAATGTTGAAAATCTTGGATCAGAAAATAATACTATTACGCCTAAGTCACCCATTGATAATGCCGCTGAGAGGCCCGCGCTAAAACCTATAGGTCCTTTTAGTCGGGGTAATATAAGTAGTTTGAAACGTGACCATCCTGTCATATTTAAGCTGGTAGCCAGTTTACCAAAATTTTTTTCGAGATCAAAAAAAGCTGGCGTGATTATCCTTAATGAGAAAGGCAAGCACATCATGGAATTTACAATGATGGCTACAGGCAAAGCAAAAGAAGTTGGGTCAGCCCACTTATAAAACATCATAAATAAGCCAGTTCCAACAACTAGTGGAGAGGCAGCTATTGGTAGGTACCCAAAAACCTCAAACCTTTTCGAATAATAGATTGATAAAGCCGCTAGATATAAAGTCATGATAATCGAAAGGGTTGACGCTGCAAGTGCAACCATAATCGACCGAATTGCTGCGAAAATAACAGTGGAAGAGATAGAGGGTAAGAAACCTAACCCCCGAAAAGTTATCATTATCAAAGGTAAACATAGAAATATTATAGCAATCGATATAAAGAATAAATCTATAATCCGTCCATTAGACAACTGAGGCCGTATCCGGTCCAATCCACCTCCATAATTAACAGGTATGCTAACCCAGGAAGAGAAAAGTGCAATAACTCCACATATTGTAATTTGTATAACTGATAAGATTGCTACTCTAGAAAGATTGAAATCAAACCTAAAAGCTTGATAAATTGCTAATTCAATAGTTGTACTTTTTGGCCCTCCTCCTAACGCTAATGCAACTGCAAAGCTTGTTGTACAAATCAAAAAAATTATTAAAAATATTCCTGGAACAAGGCGTCTCAACATTGGGAGCTCTAAATGTACAAAAAAATTAAAAGGTGTGAATCCAAGTGATTGTGCTAACCGAAATCTCTCTGATGGTATCGAGACCCATCCCTGTAATAATAACCTTGTTGCCAATGGCAGGTTGAAGAAGACATGCGCCATTATTACGCCATGGACACCATAGATAGACAGTTCCTCAAAATGAAATAAATTTCGGATTAGGCCATTATTTCCAAAAACTAGAACTAATCCGAGAATTGCTACTATTACAGGCAAAATAAACGGGGCACCGAGTAGAGTGATTAAAATTTTACGTCCTATAAATGTTCTTCTAGAAAGTCCTCTTGATACTGGTATTGCTAGCAGCACACTTATAAACGCCGATACAAAAGATTGAAAGAAAGTAAATCGAATGGCTAGCCACTCATTTCGGGTCAAACCTGAAAAGCTCTCAACCCTGAAGACAACAGCAATCAGTGTCCCGATAGTGAGAAATAAGAGAAGGGCGATAACAAACCCCCCTCCTAATACCGTAGAATTTATTTTTGGAAAGCTTCTAACCACTCGTTTATCACTATATCCCTATATTTTTGTGCATCAAGCTCATTATAGAATAAAGCTTTTTCTGGCATATCTAAATTAGCAAACCCACTGGGTAATTTTTTTGAATCTAGCTTAGCTGGAAATGACCAATTACTCGTTGGAATCATTTCTTGAAAAGTTTCAGATAAAACAAATTCCATAAACCTTTTTGCAAGTTTTGGCTCTCTCGAAGTATTTGTCATAGCCACTAATTCTGTAAAAAAGTAGTGACCCTCAGAAAAAATTGCTGCAGATTTACTATCATCATTTTCTACAATGATATGATAAGCTGGTGACGTTGTGTAACTTAATACCATATCTGCTTCTCCTCCAGTAAACATCCCATAACTCTCAGACCAACCTTTTGTTACAGTCAATACTTTTGGGGCTAGCTTTTCAAAAGCTTCGGTTGCGTTATCTCCATAAATAGCTTTTACCCATAAAACTAATGCCAAGCCTGAAATAGATGTGCGAGGGTCTTGTATTATAATTTTTAAATCTGTGTTAGAGTTTAAGAGCTCATCAAATGATTTCGGCGGGTTTTTCAATTTTGTGTTATCATAAACAAATGCTGTATGGGACCAATCAAACGGGAGAAAGGTCTCATCTATCCAGTTAACAGGTATCGTCAAACCTGAAATATCTTGCCCATGCGGTGAAAAAAGGTCAAGTTTTCTAGCCTGAAAGGTTACATCTGTATTGAGGCCAATTACTATATCTGCTTTTGTTCGGTTACCTTCAATCATTAATCTAGGCAATAGGTCACCGGGTACGTATGTAAGATCACAGTTGCAAACCTTTTCAAAAGCTTCTTCAATTTTTGGGCCAGGACCCCACTCTGAGGTGAAATAGTTGGGTGCATAAACAGTCAAAATTGGCTGGGCCCAACCAATCGAGGTAGTTACAATAAAAAAGGATAGAGTTATTAGTATTCTCATCTTATTCTCCATTTAAAACGGAGAAATGGTTAGGATTAATCTAAACCTTCCCTCCGCCAGAATTATCCGGTTCAGGTTCAACGGGTCTGTTTCAACATCTCAGCCTATACGGCTCCCCGAGGTAGCCTATTTCTAGGTTTTTATATAATATTTATCAAGTATTAATTTTTGAGAAATTTACTGTGGCTTATAAAGCAACAAGAATAGACATTAGCTCATTATCTTTACAGGTTTTGCTTGGCTTTTTGTAATATCAAAGGTAGTTGGTCTTTTATTAAGGATTAAATTAATGTCTTTTAATAGTTTTGGTCATCTTTTTCGTGTAACTACCTGGGGCGAAAGTCATGGGCCCGCGATAGGTGCAACAGTAGACGGATGCCCACCTGGGATTAAAATAGACGAAACCAAGATTCAATATTGGCTAGATAGACGACGACCAGGGCAAAATAAATATACAACTCAGCGAAAAGAGCCAGACTCTGTAAAAATAATGTCTGGGGTTTTTGAAGGCATTACTACAGGCTCTCCAATCCAACTACTGATAGAAAATGTTGATCAGCGTTCAAAAGACTACGGCGACATAGTAGATAAGTTTAGACCCGGGCATGCAGATATTACTTATTGGCAAAAATATGGTATAAGAGATTACCGTGGTGGTGGACGCTCCTCTGCCAGAGAAACAGCATCTCGCGTGGCAGCCGGAGCAATAGCAAGAGAGGCATTAAATACCTTTTTGCCAGAGCTAACCATTAACGGTTACCTTGTTCAAATTGGAAATATTTCCATTGATAGAAATAATTTTAACAAATTAGAAATTGAAGAGAATCCATTTTGGTGCCCAGATGCAATGACTGCAAAAAAATGGGCTGAATATCTCGATTCCATCCGTAAGAAAGGTACATCTATAGGGGCTATAATAGAAATCGTGGCGTCAAAACCCCCGTCGGGTTTAGGTTCTCCAATTTATCGAAAATTAGATTCCGAAATAGCTATGGCAATGATGACGATAAACGCTGTTAAAGGGGTAGAAATTGGTGCCGGTATGAAGTCTGCAACCCTCACGGGTGATGTGAATTCTGATGAGATCGTTATGGGAGAAGATGGGCCTGAATATAAAACAAATAACGCAGGCGGTGTCCTTGGTGGGATTTCTACAGGTCAAGACATAATCACGCGTTTTGCTGTAAAACCTACTTCCTCAATTTTAACACCTCGTGGAACTATATCAAAAACGGGAGAATCCACAGAAATTGTAACTAAAGGGAGGCATGATCCATGTGTAGGTATAAGAGCGGTACCGGTGGGAGAGGCTATGATGGCATGCGTCTTATTAGATCAATTCCTACTTCATAGAGGTCAGGTTGGAAATATAACTGGGAAAATTTAATATACCTTAATTAACCGTGACCTTTTTGAATATCAATTCTAGCTAGCTGAACTGCCAGAATTCCTATAGCAATAATGATAACTCCAATAATATCCATAAACGTAATTGGCTCTCCTAATATTGTCGCGGCGATGAGAATACCAAAAAATGGATTTAAAAAATGGAATGTTGACGCCCTCACTGCTCCGATTCTGTCCACAAGCACAAACCAAACCCAAGTTGCTAATAAACCTGGTACAAGAGTTGTATACGAAAAGGCGGCCAATAAGCTCCAGGTGTAATTAACAGTGATCGTTTCAGTCTGTAGTGCAACCACAAAAAGCGTAAAGCTACCCACCAACATTTGCAAACCAACTATCATAAGTAAGTTGCCTCCTGAGGAGGCACCTCTTACTGCAAGTGTGGCAAAGGTTAACCCAAACATTCCTATTACACAAATACCTAATCCAAACAAATCAACCCCAGTATTAACTCTAGAGCCCATAATCAACAAAACACCAAATAACCCTGCTACTAACCCTATAAAACCAACATTATTGATAGCCTCTTTAAAGACTACCCACCCTAACAAGGCCACCATTAAAGGCATTGCTGAAGCCACAATTGCAGCCAAGGAGGCCTCTATCGTTTGCATTGCAACAAAGGTTAGACCGAGATAGAGTGCATTCTGGAAAATCCCAAATATAAAAGTTGCAATCCACTGCTTTCGAGTTAGCTTCCAGGTCTGGCCTAAATATCGGGCTAAAAGTACTCCGATAAAACCTGAAATTAAAAATCTTAACGCTAGGGCCATCAGAGGTGGTGCAGACGAAACTATAATATGACCAGATGTAAACGCACTCGACCACATGAACGCGAAAGCCAGCCCTAAAAGTATAGCCTTGATATCCATTTAATTCTCTTAATTAAATTTAATAATCTTTATGTATTAAAATAGGAGCAGAAATAAAAACGGGCCATCCTTAGATAGCCCGAAAATTAAATTATTTTTTTCGCTTTAACCATTAACACTTTCTTTAAGAGCTTTTGCGATTGTCATTTTTACAACTTTATCTGCATCTTTATGCATTGTTGCTCCAGTTGCTGGATTTCTTACTGTTCGTGCTGGACGCTCTCTACAGTATATTTTTCCAACACCGGGTAGAGTAACTGCTCCACCTCCAGAAACTTCTCTACTTATGATACTAATCATACCATCCAAGGCTGCTCCTGCTGTCTTTTTGTCTGATCCAGTTTCATCAGCTAATGCTGATATCAGTTGCGTCTTTGTCATTGGTTTCACTGCCATTTTTAAATCTCCTTTTTGCCCATAATTGGGGTTTAACATGTAAAATATAACTTTATCTAGGGGTACAACACAATACCTAGTAGATATAAAGTCTTTTTTTTACGAGTTTTTGTCAAAATAGTGTCAGAATTATGAGTTTTAACTAATAATCAACCTTATTTACCCCATTACTTTTCAAAAACTTTGCATACTTAACAAAGCGTCCAGCTAAATATCAAAAATCTCTATGTACATCTCAATAAAAAACAGTCAGTTTTCTTTGGTGTGATCTTCTAAAATATCACTTGGATAGACAAAATTTTGAAAATTAGGGTTAAAGAGATGCAGTATGGCCTAAATGAAGAGCAAGAAATGATAGTAGCGACGGTTAGAAGCTTTGTTGAGAAGGAAATTTATCCACATGAAGATTTAGTCGAAAGAACTGGAATGGTTCCCAAAGAGATCGCACAAGAAATAAAAAGGAAAACTCTAGAGCTAGGGTTCTATGCTTGTAATTTTCCAGAGTCGTTAGGGTGTGCTGGTTTAAATCATTTAGATTTTGCTCTTGTCGAAAGGGAATTAGGCCGTGGATCAATGGCGTTGAATCATTTTTTTGGAAGACCACAAAATATTCTAATGGCCTGTAGCGGGGATCAAATAGATAATTATCTGAAACCTGCCATATTAGGTGATAAAATGGATGCTCTTGCAATGACCGAGCCTGGTGCCGGGTCTGATATCCGAAGTATGTCTTGCACAGCAAAGCGAGACGGAGGTGATTGGGTGGTTAACGGTACCAAGCACTTTATATCTGGAGCAGATCATGCTGATTTTATAATAGTTTTCATTGCAACAGGCGAAGAAGAGACCTTGAGAGGGAAAAAAAAGAAAATAACTTCTTTTTTGGTAGATAGAGGTACCCCCGGGTTTATAATCCGAGATGGTTACAAATCAGTCAGTCATAAGGGTTATAAAAATATGATCCTAGAATTCACCGACTGCCGCTTGCCAGACTCTCAGGTTCTCGGAGCTGTTGACGGTGGTTTTGATGTAATGAACGAATGGTTATATGCAACACGAATTACTGTTGCTACAATGTCGGTTGGTCGCGCTCGAAGAGTTTTCGATTATGCTTTAAACTACGCAGCTGATCGAGAACAGTTTGGCCAGAAAATTGGAAAATTTCAAGGTGTCAGTTTTCAATTAGCTGATATGGTTACAGAAATAGATGCAGCAGATCTATTAACATTATCAGCAGCAAATAAATTAGACAGGAAAGAGCCCTCTAATCGAGAAATTGCATCGGCTAAGCTATTTGCTAGTGAAATGCTCAGCCGCGTTACAGATCAAGCAATACAAATCCACGGAGGTATGGGTTTAATGGATGATTTACCTTTAGAAAGGTTTTGGCGGGATGCTAGAGTTGAAAGGATATGGGATGGAACCTCAGAAATTCAACGCCATATAATAAG